>Ga0209541_10003771_pt1 | contig 27486 bp, 36 predicted proteins | sample RifCSPlowO2_01_FD_184027 | JGI IMG/M metagenome (GOLD analysis project Ga0209541, IMG submission 184027) | Groundwater microbial communities from Rifle, Colorado - Rifle CSP2_plank lowO2_0.1 (SPAdes) (version 2) | ecosystem: Environmental > Aquatic > Deep subsurface > Groundwater | place... | reverse complement strand
TTGCCCACAAAATTTTTAGCTTGACAGTCTATCTAAAATATGATAGAACTATGAAAATTGCAGGCTGTAAAAAATCAAACAAAACAAAAAAAAGACACCTGCAAAGGCGTTCTTTTACAACCAAGGAGAATAGATCATGAAAAAACGCCCACTGACCCCATCGAACTTGCCGAAAGGCAAGCCGGTCGTTGAAGTCATACTGACAACCAACGGACCATTGCTGGTCTGGAAACCGTTGTGGTTCTGCAAAGAATACAACGTGAAATACGGGCCGGCAATCAATGGAGCACACCAGATCGTGGAGAAGGTTGGAAAGACATCTTTCCAGATCCCTGCGAACTTGTTAGACGGTGAAGTGACTTACTTCGCCGTCCAAGGAGTGAACGCGGCCGGTGGTGGCGATTGGTCGGAATGGATGTCGGTCAAGAAACCGGCAGCACCAACGCCAGTGCCAACACCGGTAACACCATCACCCCCAGTACCTACCCCAACACCGCCACCGCCAGTGCCACCTACGCCACCGCCCCAAGTTAGGGAACCGGTGAAAAAAGAGTGGCCTCTTGTTGTTTTGGCCATCGTGGCCATCGTGGCCATCGTTTGCACGGTATGGGCTGACGGCAAGGCAATGGGCTACTGGAATGGGACTACAGCAGTAGCTTCACATCCTGTCACGCAAACCAACTACGTCGAAGTGATAAGCCATGTCACAAACAACGTAGTGGCCGTTGCCTGGGCCACCAACACTGTGATTGTGAGTGTCACGAACACTTATGTGGCAACAGCGGTGGAAGTCGAAAACAAGACTGCCCCACAGCCAGCGCCACAAGTGATATCCCCCTTCACTCTCCAAATGGCTCAGCCTTTCATAGAGGGTGAAGGCTGGACGCGAGTCGCCTTGGTCGTTAACAAGGAAGACCCTAAACCACGAAAGGATGTGTTGGAAGCTCCGATAGGAACACCAACACCCCTAGTGACAGGTCCCAACGGGACGCAAGTCACCGTTGAGATTCTCAGAATCCGCCGAGGAAATGAATATTTCTCGGCTTGGGGGACCAGAAGTCCCCCACCTTGGGCAATACCCAAGGACTAATCAAGTTGTGAGTGTCGGGACCGGATTATCCCCGTCCCGACTCTCCAACAATTTTTTATAATAGAAAATAATTCCAAAAAAGAAAAATTATCAGAACAAATTTTACAAAATTTTCAAGAATATCAAAAAAAGTAAATAACATTGTTAGATTAAGAAAAAAATATGAGAAAAATAATAAAAAACTTTTTGTGCAGTTCGCTCGTAGTCTCGGGCATTTTTGCCATTTTTGCTTTGGCTCCAACGCTGGTTGCTCAAGCACAAGAATACTCTAGTTATGATAACTATAGTCCAACTTACTCTGGGTATGACAATTACAGTCCTAGTTATTCTAGTTATGATAATTACAGTCCATCATCTTATTCTAATTACGATAATTACACTACATCTTATTCTAGCTATGATAGCTACGCTCCTTCTTACTCTAGTTATGATAACTATAGTCCTAGTTACTCTGGATATGATAGTTACAGTCCAACTTATTCTGGGTATGATAGCTACGCTCCTTCTTACTACTCTAGTTATGATAGCTACACTCCGAGTTATTTTGGGTATGATTATTACACTCCATACTACACTAGCTATGACAGCTATAGTCCAACTTATTCTAATTACTATAATCCTAATTTCTCTAGCTATTCTAGCTATCATAGCCCAACCTATTCCACCAACTATGGCCGCGCGCTTCCTCGGGTATATGTCACCCAAGTTTGCCAAGACACAAGCGCGATAAATTATCATGGCTCATTGCCTTGTAGGTATGCTTCGACAACTTGTCTAGACAGACATGCCACAAACTACGGTGGAACACTTCCTTGTGTTTATCCACCAGTAAATCCTCCTGTAATAATCACTCCTCCTACGATCGTTCTTCCTCCGACAAATGTTAATAACAATAATAACAACAATAACGTTATAAATATTAGGTAGTAAAATTGGGCTTGACTTTTATAGCTGAATATGCTATATTCCACGACGAACAATGTCAGTGGCTCTTCTTGGCTTAGCAAGTCAAAAGACCACCCATACAACCAAAGGAAAAATGAAAAGAAAGAAGAAGGAAGTCCGGTTCGACACTCGGGTAGTCCTAGGAGCACTGATACTGTTTGTTATCAGTATCCTTGTCACCGGGTGCGGAACCACAGGCGGTGGTGGTGGACCGGCTACGTCTCGTTTGGATGCCAAGGGTCCTATTGTCACCCTCACAAGGACAGTGAAAATCACAACCGATGCTAAGGGCATCACCACCACTAATCTGGTGGAGGACTACTCCAACATGTCCCCTGCCGCTGGGGAGTTAGCACTCAAAAAAGCCGAATTCAAATCACGGAAAAATCAGGGTAACCAGGGTAACCAACCAGTCAAAAAAGGCTGGTTCGGATCCATCCTTGGCCCAAACCCCGTATCAGTCTTCGGAAGTGGTGTCTCCCCGGGATTCATCCCAATTCACGGGAACGGAAGTTACTGGGGAGGACGATAAATCCTCCACAAGGAGAAAAACAATCAAAGGCGTCAGTGCGAGCCGGGAAAGGCTTCTCACGACGCCTTTTCTTTTCCCCGAATGGGGGTTGACATTTATACCCGAATATGCTATACTGTACCCATGTTTAAAACAATCAACAATTCAATAGTTTTCGTCTTTGCCCTATTAGCTGTTTTGGCTTTTGGACTTGTAGCGATACAGCAAGCGAGCGCCGCTTCTGGATATTATGGAGGCACGAGCGTTGATAATAGTTATTATTCAAACCAAGCAAGCTATCCTGTATATACTAAAAATAATTCTGCGCCAGCGACAAACTCTACCAGCGCAAGTTCTAGAAATAGCACTGGAAATAATCAGAGCTCTAATTCTGGGACAGCGACCGCGAACAATTCATCTGCAACATCTAAAACAGCAGATGGCACGGCGGAAAATGGTAACGACCTAGCCTCTAGTGCTATCCTCGCGGGAGCAGGTTCCCTATTCTCTGGTTTAACTATGTGGATAATCGTTGCAATCTTGATGCTATTAGCAGTCATATTTATCCGAAGAATTTTCGGCGCAGATCATAGGTATCATGCAGAACCGATGAAGCACGACTAAATTAAAAACCCCTCCTTCAAACTTGGGTCCTTATCCCAAATTTGCCCCTTATCAAGGGAAAAACAAGTAAAAAAGCCCTACAAAATGGGGCTTTTTTACTTGACTTTTACTATGTTTTGTGCTATACTTCACAGGTAGATTTCTTTGAAAAAAGAATACAAACAACAAACCAGCTCCGACCTTGCGTCGGAGCACAACAGCGTCCTCACGGACGCGGAAGGAAAGTATGATCGCAATGGCACTAATAATCTTTGTGATTGGAGGAATTTTTCTCCAAGGGTTACGTAAGATTTCTGAAGATCCACCCTACAAGGGACAAAGGACCCGATGGGGTAAACGCCTCGAGGGTGAATTCGTTGACGAGGGGTGGCACTTCTTCTTGCTCTACCCTTTCTTTGATGGATTCGTTCCAGTAAAAATGGAACGAGTAACCTTCAAAGTGGTATCAGAAAAAACCCGGACTCCAGACAGAGCAGATTCCAAAGTTCCTGTCAGCGTCACCTTTCGTCCCGACTCTTCTCTTCTAATCACATATCTCAATAATGGAGGAGAGGAAGGGATAAAAAAGCAACTCGAAGGAATGGTGATGAAACGTATCCGTGAGTGGGCCTCGGGCAATGAAGAAGGTCCTGCGACTTGGGTAGAATTAAATCAGTCGCAGGCGGAGGCGGCGTCGGTGCTTGTCAGAAAAATTGTGGGAAAACATCTTACTGACATCGGCGACGGTCCTCAACAAGAGGTTCCTACCTGGATTTGGTTACGTTATTTTTCGAGACCAAGACCAACAAAGCACTCGGAAAACGAAAAAATCTGGGCAGATCCTGATAATTCATGGAAGAAGGTTACTGACGTAATCAAAAAAATCGAAGACGCACAGCCAGGATCCTCGACAACACTTGAAAAAAAAGTGGGAGAACGACGAAAGGAAATCTCTGAACTACAACAAGGCACAGCAAGAATATCACTACCCGACTTGGGAATAATCCTTGAGCGCCTTAATCTCGAGGATATTGATGTTCTGGGTGAAGTCGCAAAGGTAGCCGAGAGTGAAGCAAGAGAAGAACAGGAACGAAAGGCAGAAGACCTCGAACTTAAATTCGTCAGGGAAAGAATTGCGGAACTCATGCTTCCGCCCTTCAACTACGACAAGGGCGAGGCTCGAGACATCGTCCAGACCGAGAGAGGCAAGGTAGTCAGAGCAATTAAGGACAATAAGATCAGTGTGGACGCCACAACAGCCGAAATGGTTGTAGCAATCATGGGGAGGAAACCATGACCACCACAGAACCAAAAGACAAGATGGTGAGTCGTTCCGCTCCTATCTGGACCTGGACACTTCTTTTTGCAATCTTTTTGCTCCTAGTTATCATGGGATGGGTAAAGGGTTGCAATAAAAAAGCTGAAGCTGAAAAAGTGCGAGAGGCAGAAAATGCTAGCACCAACGCACCAACGACCACTGTGGTTGTTGTAAAAAAAATTGGCAAGGAAAAAACCTTGTACAAATTCCCTCCTGACGGGTGTATCACTATCTTCCTACGCGGAGATTGGACAGATTACCCAAAAGGCGGAAAAATCAGCTTCACTTCCCTTGAAACGGGCAAAGTGGTGCTGTACGATGAACCTGGGGTAAACTCTAGTTCATCATTACCGGCAGGTAACTACCTGATACGAAAAGTAGATCCCAACGCATGGGGCGTTGAGATCTGGCAATAAACACAACAAAAAAAGGAGAATGGCCTAAAATCGCGCTGGCCAACGCAAAGGGGCTCTCAATTACGAGAGCCCCTTTACTATTCTATCTAGTCGGTTTATTCAGATTATTTGGAGTTGATGGAATATAATCAGGCAGTTTCACTGTCCCCGCTTCGGGATTTATATCTTTGATATTGAAAGTGTTCAATATAAGACCCAGAATGAACCAAACTCCCATCATGATAGTCAGTCCGACAATTCCCCAAAGCATGTGGCTTCGTCCTATCGTCCTCTTCTCATCATTATTCGCATTAGCAATAAATTGGAACAAGCCGAAAAGAAAATAAACTACCGCTAAAGCAAAGAGAAATAGTATGAGCGGGTTTATAATTTGCGCATTAACCTTTGCAATAAAAGAATCCATGTTAACATCCAGGCGTACCGACAATACAAGGCACAGATACTGGACCTGTTACTTCCGGATTAAATGTCCTGTTGAGAATACCCACCAAGCCCCAGACACCCACGATCACCGCCAAACCTATAATCCCGTAAATTATTTTATCTCGGCCAGCCTTTTTCTTTTCTTCATCTCCGGCAATAACATAAGAAATGACTCCCCAAACGAAATAAAGAACGCCTAAAACTATCAAAAAAGGGATGATCGTGTTCATGATGCTTCCTGCACGACAAATGACAGTCTCTAGTGTTCCTCGATTCGCAAATTGGCCACAAGTCTGAGCGACAGCCGTCTGCGCAAACGCTACGACTGGAGCCAAACTCAAACCAAAACCCGACAATACAATTAATTTCTTTTTCATAATTTTACTTTATAACTTTATAAACTTTATAACTTTTTACTAATAAGCGACCTTAAATAATAATATATGCCCAGATTATATCACAACAAGGATTCAGGGGCTAGGGGAAGGGCGGACTTGGGGTAAAACTGAACCATTAATGCCAAAAGTAGAGCTCAAGATATTGACCAAGCCCCAGACCGAGACCATCACCGTCAAGGCGACAATCCCCCAGATCATAAACTGCTTGCCTTTCGCCTTTTTTGTTTCTTCATCACTATGTATGACATACTGCACCACGCCCCAGACAAACATCAGCACCGCTAAGGTAAAGATCAGCGGAATTATTGAATCATTGATGATACGAGTGATATAACACAAAAGATCTTGGAATTTCGGTTTACCTTCAAGGGTGCAATTCGCGCTTGATCCAAATTCAGTCAGTGGCGCCAAGGACGGAGCGTCTCCAGCCAAACCAAAAGTGTTCGTGATGATATTCACCAATCCCCACACTCCGACGATCACCGCCAGGCCGATGAGTCCGTATATTATCTGCTCTCGCCCCTTCTTTTTGGATTCTTCACTGCCCCCGATGACGTATTGCACCACACCCCAGACGAAATAAAGCACTCCTAAAGTCATCAAAAATGGGATAATCGTATTGAGAATTCGGTTCAGCTGGCAGATCACCTTGCCTACGCCTTGAAGAGAAGCACATGGGTCTGCCGAATTTCTGGCAATATGCTCCGCTACAGCTTGATCATAACTAGTCGGCTGAGCGGAAACCACAATCGGAGAAATTAGAACTGAAGCTAAGAAAATAAATAAAGATAATTTTAATAAGTTTTTCATGTGTTGATTTTACTTTATGAACTTTATAACTTTATGAACTTTTTACTCTTGCAAAGAAAGCACGGTCTCGGATATAAGCTGCGCGATGGCCCACGACCCTAAAAGTATCGCCGCGCCGATCAAAGTATACAATAGCGCGTCTTTGGCCTTGGTTAATTTCTCTGTATTACCCCTCGCTGATACAAAAAGAAAACCGCAGTAAATGATAGCGAGAGCCACGATAGGCATACCAACTTTTAGCACGCCCTCCAGAAGATTTTTTATAAGACCGTTCAGACTATCCGTCTTTATTGGGTTGCAAATTTTACCAGTAGCTGGATCACAATTAGTATTGTCAGCAAAAGAAATAATCGGCGCAACAACCAAAAAAGCCATTAAAATTAGCTGGAATAAACTTCGAGCCAGATTTTTCTTTATAAAACTCATAGACATATTGTACATCATCTTAAAATCCAATCCAAGCACCTTGATAACCCAAGATCGACAATATCGTCCTGATAATGAGCCAAGCGCCGACAGCAATCGCTAGACCAAGAACGGCATTAGTAAAAATTGACTTGGCTTTCCCCCTGGCTTCCGCACTGCCTCCAGAGGTTACCATCTTTAAACCAGCGTAAAAGAACATGATGGCGGCGATCGGTAAAACCAGAGAAAAAAGAATAAATTTGATTACGATGTTTATGAGATTCATGAAAGCATTAAAATCACAAGGCTGAGCTATCGTGCCATCAACCGCGGGTGTGTTGTTACAAGGCACCAGTCCTGTATTAGAAACTTCGGGAATTGAAGTAGATCCGGAAGTAGAAGTACTCGTAGTTGTGGATGAAGAAGGCGTTGTTCCTAAAGTGATAGGAGCAGAAGTAGTGGTAGGCGCAGTGTTGGTTGTAGTAGAGTTAGAAGTGTCAGTGTTAGAAGTGTTAGTGTTAGGAGGTGTTGTTGGAAGAGGAGTATTCGAAGTAGAATAAGTCGAACCAGGAGTGTAAGTAGAACCACTAGAGGTATTGTAAATTCTATAAGATTGGTACGATCCTCCAGATCCGCCACCGCCCGAAGTAGTGAATGAATAAGTTTCACTTGGATTTAAAACTCCTGTGGTATCAAACAATCTATATATATAGGTTTGCCCCGGCCTAAGACCAGCAGATAAATCAGCCACTCCACGGCCCGAATCATTAAAAGAAAATGTATTACTTTCCAAATCAAACTCCCCTTCGCCATACTCCGCTTTAAGCTTTAAACTTTTTGGATTACTATTGGAAATATATACTGTAATAGCATAGAGGCCGTCTGACGATACAGAACTGGCAGTGATTTCTATTGCACTTTTTGTTGTCTCTGCTTGAGCTAAAAATGGCGCAACAATTACTGTAAGGGTGAAAACAGGAATTAAAAATTTAATTGAATTTTTCATTTACTTATCGTAATAATAAAAGACCCATTTTTGCACTGGCGTCGGATATCGCGGCCTCCGGCGTCATGCTGTTCGAAAGCACGCTATCTATCATATTGCGGAAAATGTTGTTCGTATCTTTCTCTGACGGATCCATCCAGCTCCTGCTGTAAAGCGCCGAAGCATAAAAAACTGGATAATACGCATCGAGCGGCTTGATAGCCAATAAATCTCGACGGGCTGGCGCCGTGCCCGTCGCCGCAGCAAACCTAGCGGCAAAATTGCTGGTAGCGAGCAAGCTAGCGGCTGTGAAAGCCGTATTGAAATTCTTGGAAGAAGACAATAGGGCTATGCCTGTGACATGCGCACCCGTCAATTTAAATTTCGCATCCCGGATCTGCGGTAGCGGCGCCACCCCAAAGTTCTGATTTGGATTCCTGTTTATCAGAGGCACGAGCTCGCTCCCTAGACCAATATAAAATGCCAGATCCTCTCTCGAAAATGCATCATTAGAATTCGGGAAAGATTTGTTCCAAGAATAAACAGCTTTGTTTGGATCAGCGAAATCGGTATAGAATTTCAAAATTGACGCGAGGCTGTATTTCGGGTTGGTAGGAGTGGCGTTTAAATTAGAAATAAAAACTCCTTCTTTCTCGGCGACAATCCCGTTCCCCGCCTGCATAAAGAGAGCGGCTAAAATGTCTTTCGCATGAGTAACATTTAAAAAATGTCCGAAGGAGATAGCGCTTTTTATTATTTTATTTGAATCATCTTTTTGAGTAAGTTTCGGCACGAGACTGATCAGATCGTCCCAAAAAGCTGGTGGATAGATCACTCCATTTGCATCGAGGAGACCCCGATTGTAATACATCACCAAAGGATCGATGGATAAAGGAAAAGCTAAAATGCCTCTCGAGGTCAAGAATACTTCCCCGGCGCCGGCAAAATTATTCTTAAACGATGCCACCGGATAGCTCGCGTATGGAATAGGGAAAATTTTATTTGCGTAATGAAAGGCCAGACCGTCGGGCAATAAAAACATATCCGGCCCCATACCTTCTGCCAAAGCTTCCAGTAAATCTTGATCGAAACTCTCTACATCCTTTTGCTCATATTTCACTACAAAAGACGGATTGACAGTATTAAATTCTTCCAAAAGCGGCGCCATGGTCGCCTGCCTGACCGTCCCCCATAAGACGACAGTGCCGAGGCCCCCGGGTGTATTACTCTTGCCGAGCGGTATCGCGCCAGAAAAAACTAAAACGCCAAAAATAGCTAAAGCAATGAAGACAACGATTGTTATAAGTTGAAAATTTTTCATGTTACTTTATAAACTTTATAACTTTCTACTTTATGACTTAAGTAATATCATACCATAATGATGCGCTCCGGCATCAATATCGCGCTGCCACATAAAACCTTTCCGTTCAAACATTTCTCGAGCCTTGCTTGGCGGAACAATAATCTTAGCGCCCATGATTGATGGCTCGCTCCAATCCACCAACAATACTTTCCCCTTTTGTTTTAAAATTCTTTTTATTTCGAGAATAAATTGCTCTTTGTCTTCCACTTGAAAAAGGATGTTTGAGGCAATGACCGCATCCACGATGCCATCTCCTATTTTTGTCCCGCCGAGCTTTTCCACATTTCCCCAGATAATTTCTAAATTATTCACATGCGCTTCTTTGGCTTTGTTTTTTATCGTCTCCAAGAAATCTTTCTGCACTTCCACCGCGTAGATTTTTCCTCTACCGGCAATCCTTCCAGCCGGTATAGAATAAAAGCCAGTCCCCGCACCCAAATCCGCCACGATATCGCTCTCCGCGAGTCCCAAGGCTTTTAGATTTTTTACCGGATCGGTGAACATGATTATAAGTATATCATTAGATGCAGGCTAGGGAGGCGATGCCGTCGCCGGCGCGCAGACGCATGATGGTAACGCCTTGGGTTTGACGGCCAAAAGAAGAAATATCTTTCAGAGCCGTCCGGATGACCTGCCCCTTTTTAGACATCGCTACCAATTCCTCTTCTTCCCCTGATAACACTTTGGCCACGATTAGTTTGCCTGTTTTCGCAGTCACTTTCGCCGTCTTCACACCCGAGCCGCCACGCTTTTGAACTTTGTATTCCAAGAGCGCAGTCTTTTTACCGAAACCATTGGCGCTCATAGTCAGAAATGCCCCACCTTTGTGATCTTTCTTTATGACATCCACGCCGATCACCGCGTCGTTCTTGCCTAATTTTATTCCGCGCACGCCGCCGGCCGTCCTACCCATTTCTCTGACATCTGATTCTTTAAATCTTATAGACTGGCCTTCAGTTGTCGCAATCATGATTTCATCTCCCTTCTCGGTTACCAACGCGGAGATCAGCTGATCGTCTTTATCGAGGCGAATAGCAATGATGCCACTCCTGCGTACATCCTTGAAACTTTCTGAAGACATTTTTTTTGCGATGCCATTTCTGGTCACCAACACCAGTGAAGCCGGAGACTTTTCAGCATTCTTGTCCTCCTTGGGCATGGCAAGAATAGAAGTAACTTTCTCTTCGCCTCCGAGCGAGAGGAAATTCATAATAGATTTTCCTTTGGTCGCTTTACGCCCTTCCGGAATATCGTACATTTTCATCTGATACACTTTGCCGAGATTGGTGAAAAATAAAAGATTGCTGTGAGTCGAACCGGAGACGAGCATAGTCACAAAATCTTCTTCTTTGGTTTCTAGATCAATCACCCCGACTCCGCCACGCTTTTGGGCGCGATATTCAGAGGGATCAGTGCATTTGACATATCCGCCGGCAGTCAAGACGAGCATTGTTTCCTTTTCTGGGACCAAGTCTTCATCAGAAATTTCTTTCACCCCGCCTTTCACTATTTTTGTTCGGCGTTCGTCGGCGTATTTCGCGCGAATTTCTTCTAATTCTAGGGCAATGGTCTTGAGTATTTTCTTTGGGCTCCCCAAAAGATCTTTCATCTCGGCAATAAATTTTTGTTTCTCCGCGAGTTCATCCTCCACTGCCTGCCTTTCCAACCCGGCCAGTTTAGAGAGCTTCATTTCCAAAATCGCAGCTGCCTGCAGATCCGAAAACTTGAATTCTTTCATTAAGTTGATCTTGGCAATTTGAGAATTTTTAGACCCGCGGATAACCGTAATCACCCGATCGATCTTATCCAACGCTTTTTTCAAGCCCAGCAAGATATGTTCGCGCTCTTCCGCCTTGCGCAGATCAAAAATGCTTCTCCTCTTTACTATTTCTTTTCTATGTAAAACAAATTGCTCCAATATGGACTTCAAGGAAAGCGTCTGCGGGATGCCGTCCACCAGCGCCACGATATTGAAATTAAAATTTGATTCAAGCTGAGTATTTTTATAAATATAATTTAAAACTTTTTCCGGATGCGCGCTACTTTTCAGATCAATGACGATTCTGATGTCTTTGGTCGATTCATCTCGCAGGCCCTTAATGCCCTCCAGCTTTTTCTCTTGCACCAGTTCCGCTATCGCCATTATCAAATTTGATTTATTAACTCGAAAAGGAATCGAAGTGATCACAATAGAAAAGTTGCCGTCTTTTTGCTCCACTATTTCTGCCTCACCCCGGCAGACTACCCCGCCGCGCCCACCCGAATAAGCGTGAAGCATGTCTTTGTACCCATAGGCGATGCCTCCAGTCGGAAAATCCGGACCCTTTATAAATTGCATCAGATCTTCGGTGGTGGCGTCTTCATTGTCTATTAAATGTTTTACCGCATCTAGGACTTCGGCTAAATTATGCGGGGGAATGTTTGTCGCCATACCTACGGCAATACCCAAAGTTCCGTTCAAGAGTAAGGACGGCACACTCGAAGGGAAAACGATCGGCTCTTTGCGAGTCTGGTCATAATTTGGCCGAAAATCAACAGTTTCTTTTTCTAGATCCCTCAAAAGTTCGCTCGAAATCTTAGACATTTTCGCCTCGGTATAACGCATCGCGGCGGCGTTGTCCCCATCAATCGAGCCGAAGTTTCCTTGTCCTAAAATAAACGGATAACGATAAGAAAACTCTTGCGCCATACCCACCATCGAATCATAGACGGCCACATCGCCGTGCGGATGGTATTTTCCGAGCACGTCTCCGACGACTGCCGCTGACTTCCTAAAACGGGCCGAAGCGGTGAGCCCCATCTCATTCATGGCGTAGAGGATTCTGCGATGCACCGGCTTGAGCCCGTCTCTGACATCCGGCAAGGCACGCGAAGTGATGACAGACATGGCATACGCCAAATAAGACTCCTTCATTTCAGAGACGACATCTACTGGCAGAATCTTGTCTATCTGGTTTATCTTGTCTATATTGGTTTCTTTATCTGAAGACGAAGAATTTTTGGAATTTTTTGGCATAAAATTATTGAAATTATTGAAAATTATTGGTTTAAGCTGTTATATCCGCCGATTAAATTTGCCTTTAAAGCGTTGAGGGGTTTCAGATCATTATTGATCTTTGCTTGCGTGTCGGGACTGCTTAAATTTTTCCCCAAAGAATAAATCCAAAGAATTATCAAAATAATGCCAGCCACAAAAGTCAAAACATGCAATATATGTCGGCGAACGGCCTCTGGCTGATCTCTTAGGTTGTTAATAATTTTTCTCATTTTACTTTATGAACTTGATCACTTTATAACTTTATGAACTTTTTAGGACAACTACCTCCCCTTCTTTGCCTTCCAAATCTTTTAATTTAAGCGTTAGTTTTTCTACTACCTCCGCTTTTTCCTCACCCATTTCTTTCAAAAATAATTTGAGGCTCTTTTCATCATAATCCATTGGTATGATCAACTTCGGCTCAAAGGACGAAGCCAGTTTAGCAGCCGACTTTGCATCGAGCATATCTCCGCCACCGATCGGAACAAAAAGAATATCCGGACTATTTATCGCCTCTTGCGCTTCTTTTGAAATTTCCGGATTGGATAATGCCCCGAGGAACACAACATTTATATTGTCCACTGAAAAAATATAAATAGTGTTAATGTATTTTTTCCCAGCAATAACAGCTTCGGACAAAACCCCCTTGATAAAAATTTCTTTTATTTCATAATCACCCGGACCCATCACAGCAAAAGGCTCACGCTCTCCGTGCGAGAGCTGGTCTATCCCATTATAATCGGGATGATTGGTGGTCACAAGCGCAATATCCGCGCCGAAATGAGCACTGACACCGGACTTTGAGCTCTTGCTGACAGGATTGAAGGAGAGAACCGTCTCCCCTTGTTGAACCTTGAAAAATTGTTTTCCAAAATATGTAATTATCATCCCTTGCATTATAGCATATTTTCTGCTACATTAAAAGGAAGAAAATTATTAGTAAAGCATGGATTTAGGGTAACCCTATTGAGTGTAAGTTCCTCTTTAGAACCTAAGTCTTTTATCCGCTTGAAAGCGGATTTTTGTTTTATGATTATTAAAGAAGAATCAGTAGCAGACGCAATCCCGGAAGAGAATTTAGTGCTAAGTTCTATCGTCGCTCGTAGTGTAAATAAACCAGAAGTTGACTCTCTCGTGGAGGGCGCAGTTATTAGCGTAGAAAAAGCATCCGTCTATGTGGATCTCGCCCCTTATGGAGCAGGCATTATTTATGGCCGTGAATTTATTAATGCGAAAGATATTATTAAAAAAATACACATTGGAGACATCATCAAGGCAAAAGTTGTCGACACTGAAAATACAGACGGCTACATCGAGCTTTCTCTAAAAGAAGCCAAACAAGCGCTCACCTGGAATGAAGCGGAAAAAGCGATCAGGGAAAAAACGGTGATGAGTCTAGAAATAAAAGACGCGAACAAAGGAGGATTGATCTTAGAATGGCAGGGCATCCAGGGATTCTTGCCCGCCTCCCAGCTCAAAGCAGACCATTATCCGCGCGTGCTGGACTCCGACAAAGATAAAATCCTCAAAGAATTGAAGAAGCTCGTGGGTCAGCAGATTTCGGTGATGATCATCTCGACTTTGCCGAAAGAAGGCAAATTGATCTTCTCCGAAAAGGACAACAACCCTGAAGAGAAGAAGGAAATCTTGAGCAAATACGTCGTCGGCCAAGATCTAGACTGCACTGTTGCCGGACTGGTGGACTTTGGGGTGTTCGTAAAACTAGAAGATGGCCTCGAAGGATTAGTTCATATTTCCGAACTTGACTGGGGACTTGTAGACAACCCTCGCACAATGTTTAAAATAGGAGAGTCGGTTCGAGCGAAAGTGATTGAAATAAAGGACGGCAAAATATCGCTCTCAATCAAAGCCCTAAAAGAAAACCCTTGGAAAGAGTTTGAAGGAAAATTGAAAAAAGGCGACATCATCAAAGGAGTGGTCATCAAGTACAACAAACACGGTGCGCTCATCTCTATCAAAGAAGGTGTAGCTGGACTGGTGCATAATTCAACTTTTGCATCAGAAGCCAAACTACGTGAAAAACTAGAACTTGGAAAGAATTACAATTTCCAAATTACTTTGTTTGAACCGAAAGACCAGAAGATGACGCTAGTTTATTTGGAGTCATAGCACATAAATAAAATAAAAAACGGAGTGCTGCCTCCGTTTTTTATTTTACTTTATGTATTAGCAATAGCGAGTAAATCTTTCTTCTCGTCTGCTTCGCCAATAGCATTCATGATAGATATCACCTGCTCCGCATAGCGAAGCACAATTGAAGGCGGATTATAAGCGCGCAGAATTTGCATAGTCGTTTTGTCACCATAATGATGCGCAGTCTTTGGATTGTTACCACCCAAATTGCGCGCCACCGTTTCGATAGCTTTTTCATTGGAATCAAAACCGATCTTGCAAGAACCCCAGCCGAAAGAATTATTCTTTACTTTATTGCAAGCATGTTTGCCCCCAGTTGATTCTCGCACAGCGATAGCGGCAAGTAATCTCCAGTCCAGATCATTCTTCTCCGCTTCTAGAACCATCGTCATACCAGTGCCAACAAGTGGCATATTGCGCACCCTAAAGTAAGCATTGATAGATTCTGCTTTGATCTTTTGATCCTCCAGCTTTTGTTTTTGAGCGTCATTGATAGCGAGTGCTCCATAAGCTTGAGTAATATTATGTTGTGAAAACTCGATTGATGGAGCATTAACAATGTTTACCACAGCTTGCGAGACAGCTCCTCCCATATTCATTATGGACCCTCCCGACATCGTGAAAACTGGCAAAAGGATAAATGACTCCACAAATCTGATTAATTTTTTGTTTTTCATATGTTTATATAGACTTAAAACTAAAAAACCCTTATTTAATAAGCTTGCGCCTATAAATAAGGATACTTTAATATACTAGCATATTTATAATAAAATGTCAATAGTTAGACAACGATTTTGTGATATGTCAAACCCTAAAAAACCTTATAAAATAAGGGTAAAAATAGCGAAATCAGAAATAGCCTTTCCGAATGGTCTGGCCGGGGTGTGGGGAAGGGGTTGGAATCTGCTGGGAGCTGATTCCAAAAGGGCCTGAGGAAAGGCTATTTCTGATGAAGCGGACTTATTTTGAAGACTTTTTCGGCTACTTTATGAGCTTCGCCTGCCCCCATCGTCACAAAAACGTCTTTGGACCCTAGTTTTAGGGCTGAAACTGCATTTTCGGCTGACTGAAAATCCGGAAATGCTTGCACTTCGCCGCCCTCCAAGCAGATAGCCATAGCCAGTTTCTCGCTTGAAATACTCTCGTCTTTGTCTTCTCTGGCAAAATAGATAGGTAAAAGAAACACTCGATCTGCTTCTTTAAAACTTTTAGCAAAATCATTAAAGAGCGCTTTGGTTCGGCTGTAGAGATGCGGCTGAAATAAAACTGTGATTTTTTTTCTTTGGTTCGCCGAAGTCTTGGACGAAGGCGACGCATCTGAAGGATACAACTCCCGCAAAGCTTGCAGACTCGCTTTTATTTCCGTCGGATGATGTGCGTAGTCGTCGTAGATGATAGTCCCCTCTTTAGTTTCTCCTTTTTTCTCAAGCCGTCGCCAAGTGCCAGAAAATTCTTGCACCGAAACCTGCGCTTCTGTCTCAGGAACTTTCAAAAGGTCTGCCACAGCTAAAGCGGCGGCGGCATTCATCCGATTGTGAAGCCCCGGTACTGAAAGCTCGGGAACTTTTTCTAAATAGTGCGTGTAATCAATTATTTTTGCACCATATTCGCGCGCTAATATGCTAGCTGTCGCCTTGTCTTCTCGATTGCAGACGATAAAATTTTTCGTCTGACTTCCCAATTCGGAAAAAGCTGATTCGATGTCTTTAATATCTTTATAATAATCTAAATGATCCGGCTCGATGTTTGTAATAACTAAAATTTTTGGTTTTAAATTTAAAAATGATCTTTCGTACTCGCAAGCTTCCGCCACAAAGACGTCACCAAAACCCGTAATTAAATTGGTCTTATATTCTTTTAATAAACTGCCCACGATCACAGAAGGGTCTACTCCTGCATCAATCAAAATTTTGGCAATCATCGCCGTGGTCGTCGTCTTGCCATGCGTACCAGAGACCGCGATAGTATATTTATTTTCGGTAATAATACCTAACATTTGAGGATAACTTCTGATTGGAATGTTCAAATCCGAAATTTGGGTGAAGAGTTTTGGATCATAATGTGGGATGGCAATGGTATAAACAATCAAATCTACATCCTTGGGTATAAGCTCAAAACTCTGACCAATGGTTATTTTGATTCCTAATTCTTTCAGTTCATGAGTCAATTCATTTTCGGACATATCCGAACCGGAAACATTCTTGCCTTCTAAAAACATCATCCGCGCGATAGCTGAAATACCTATCCCCCCGATGCCGATAAAAAATATTTTTTTAATTTTTGATAGATCTATATTTGTCATAAAATTTAAAAATTTTATCTACAGAAGAAGAACGATCCTCCGGCAATTCATTTCTATGAAACCATCTAGATTCTTGTATTTCAATTGGATCAACCTTAACATCTAATTTATCATGATTTCCTAAAAATACCTCGACTATATCTTTTTTATATTCTGTATTACTTTCATAAGAACCAATCAATACAGGATCAATAACATCAATTCCTGTCTCTTCTTTTGTTTCTCTAACGGCTGCATTTATAAATGATTCTTCTCTTTTTACTGCTCCGCCTGGAACTGTCCATTTCTTGTGTGCATAATTAAGCTTAATAAATAAAAATTTACCATTATGTTCAATCAAACATTTGACACCACGAGTATGAGGCCTAAAGATGAACCAATAAATTTTTCTTAATGGGGTAGCAAAAAACCAAAATGTTTTAATAACTAAATATTTCATATTATAGGTGTTCGACACCTAAATCTTTAAAATGACCTTCTGGTATAATCTCTTCCACTCTTTTAGCTTTAATAATTCCAGCTACCTCTCTACAGTGTTTTTTAAACAAGTCAACACTACTAAATTTTTCTAATATGTACTCAATCGTTGCGGTTTTGTCTAAAAAATAGTACTTTCCAGTTTCAATTTCTTTCATACTTGACCTTACAAAATACTTTTTGGTCTTCGGAATATTATGAATTAAATCATTATAGTTTACATACCCAAGCAGGACAAGTAAATAATTATCGTCGCCAACATGAACGGACTTGAACTTACCCTGAAACAAAGCACCCGATCTATCACTCTTTTCATTGAAGTAATTTGTATATCCACCGAGTAGACGTTTCATAAATTCACTGATACCACCATCTACTTTCTGTTTTAGAATAAAGTGAAAATGGTTTGGTAAAATATTATATGAAATAATTTGAACCAAAGGATTTGATTGATCGTCTTGTTTGTATTTATTTTTCTGAAGTTTATGTTGATAAATACTTCCAATGGGTTTCTTGGTATTAAAATATTTGATACTTATTAGAAAACGATCTAAGTCCGCACTCGTTGAAAATATATCACGCTTATCTACGCCCCTGTTATAGATATGATATATTTCTTCATTTAATAATGGTACTTTTCTCATAATATAGGTGTCGAACACCTAAATTTAGTTATTTTAAATTTTTGACTATTTTCATAAATTTATCTCCCCTGTCATATTCATTTTTAAACATATTGAATGAAGCAAAAGCTGGACTGAAAAGAATAACGTCGCCAGCTTTGGCTTGTTTTATGGCTTCTTTCACAGCTTCTTTTAAATCGGCTACTTTTTGTAAATTTATTTTTTTATTTTTTATTTTCTCGCTTCCTGAACCGGGAGTCAAAAATACCTTTTTGGTTTTTTCAACTAATACAGCTCGCAACTTTTTCACATCAAGCTCTTTATCCATCCCGCCCATTATTAAAATAACTTTTTTGGAAAAAGAATTTAAGGCCGCTATTGTAGCCTCTGGTGTAGTCGAATTTGTGTCGTTATAAATATCTACGCCATGAATAGTTTTAACCAATTCCAGTCTGCCTGTAATTGCTTTAAAATTTTCTACTGTATTTTTTATAATTTCTTCTTTGATTTTTAAAACCTTTGCAACTTCCACTGCGCAAGCGATGTTTTCCAAATTATGTTTCCCCCTTAGTTTAATTTTCCAAGACTTGGAAATGTTTTTTATACTTGCATTCACTATTTTACTCTTTACTTCTCTTGCCTTGCCTTTCATACTGGGCCCTAATACCAGAACATCTCCCTTTTTCTGAAATTTATAAATGTAAGATTTATCGCCGAAATATTGTTTTAAATTATTTTTATAATAATTCATATGATCCGGCATAAAATTAGTGAAGACAGAAATGTGCGGAGAAATCTTTGCTTCCCTAAAACCCTGAAGTTGCCAAGAAGATAATTCAAACACTACGACATCACCATCTTTTACCTCTTTCAAAAGCGGCAAGGCTGCCAGACCTTTCAGATTGCCTCCTAGGTGTACGCGCGCGCCACTTGTCTTTAGAATTTGATAGATCAGCATTGTAGTGGTGCTTTTACCTCTCGTACCCGTGACTCCTATTATTTTTACTTTGGGTGCGAGTTTGGCAAAAAGAGATTCATCCATTTCAATAGGAATTCCTCTCTCTTTGGCATGCAAGATATAAGGAGAATCAAAGGGTGTCCCCTGTCCCTTTAAAATGAAATCCTTATTTTCAAAATCTTCAAATTTATGCCCACCAAGGCTGTATTTTATATTTTTGTATCCCTTTAATTTTTCCAAAGAGGGCGCAAGCTCATCCGCATTTTTAAGATCCGTTACGAGCACTTCCGCACCGCATTCCGAAAGAAATGTAATGTCGCCTAAACGCTTCCCTAGAAGCCCTAGGCCCACCACTGTCACCTTTTTATTCTTGAAAAATTCTTTATAATTTTGCATAAGCTTTTTTTAACTCTTCCATATCGTCAAAATGGTGTTTGACGCCTTGGATCTCTTGATAGTTTTCGTGACCTTTTCCAGCGCAAAGAATAACATCGTCTTTTTGAGCCAATTTCACAGCTTCGCGTATCGCCTCCCTTCTGTCTGAAATTAGTTTTACTTTGGCGCGCGTATCCGGATATAAAGCATCCATCATATCGTAAATAATTTTATCTGGATCTTCGCTGCGCGGATTATCCGAAGTAAAAATAGCAATGTCAGAAAATGAAGCCCCAATACTTCCCATCTTTGGGCGTTTAGATGAATCGCGGTCTCCGCCACATCCAAAAACAGAAATAATCTTACCTGTTTTTGGTTTTATTTCCCGAATAGTCATAAAAACATTTTCTAAAGCGTCCGGCGTATGGGCATAATCCAGAATAACGAGAACTCCATTCTTAGATGTAAAATGTTCAAAGCGACCACGTGGCGGATCAATGTCCTCTAAAATTTTATTTACTTTATTCATATCAAAACCAAGCAATTTACTCGCGCTCCAGATAGCTAGTAAATTATAGGCATTAAATTTGCCGAGAAGTTTTGATTTTACTTGTGTCTGATTAAATTTCAATTCAAGACCATTAAAATCTAATCTTTTTATTTCTCCATTAAAATACATAGGTTTAACCTCTGTATTTTCTTTGAATCCATAAGAAAACTTCCGCGCTTTTATCCCCTCCAGCATCTTCTGGCCAGATTCATCATCAGCATTTGTTAAAGCAAAAGCTGACTTTGGAAGCATCTTAAAAAATTTCTTTTTCGCTCTAAAATAATTGGCAAAATTCTTGTGATAGTCCAAGTGATCATGCGTCAAATTGGTAAAAATTCCTCCAGCAAATTTTAGTCCCGCAAGTCGCTTTTGATCTAGGGCATGCGAGCTCACTTCCATAAAAACATATTCACAGCCCTTTGATGCCATTTCGTTCAGTAATTTGTTCAAATTTATCGGACTAGGAGTCGTGATTAAAGCTGGCCTTCTTTCATCCACAATAATATTTTCCACAGTGCCGATGAGCCCAGCTTTATGCCCAAGCTGAGTAGCAATTTTATATAGAAGCGTAGATGTCGTCGTCTTACCATTCGTACCCGTCACTCCAACAATCTTCAACTTTACCGACGCATTCCCAAAAAAATGCATCGCCGCCAACACCGCAATTATTCGCCTTTTAAGTTTTAGATTTTTCAAAAAGTTTTTCATAACAAATATTCAACTTCTTCTAATTCTTTCTCGAGAATTATATCAGATTCTCCAAAAAGAAATCTGCCTTTGAATTTTTTATCTTTAAGAAATAATGGCATCCAATGTATATCGTCCGGCCACATTTCCGCAAATGGAATCTCATCGATATAAAACCATTGCGGTTTCATTTCTTCACTTTCTCTTGGTTCTCCTATGAAATCGTCTCCCTTGAAAATATGCACTTCCAATATTTCTGGATTACCTTTGAATTCAAAATGGATAATTCCAACTTTATTTATATTTTTTATCTTTATTCCTGCTTCCTCCTCTATTTCTCGTCTAGCCGCATCCTCAATACTCTCTCCATCTGCAATTTTGCCACCAAATCCATTCCATCTCCCCGCCCCAAACCCGCGCTTTTTCATACCAAGCAATACTCTCGGATGCTGATGAACTATGCAAAGAGTTGTTACCAACTTTTTATTAGTCATAATATTTTTCAATAAAAAAATTAGTAATGCTCTGGATTTTCTAAATGCATTAGAGCCATAACAACAGCAGCTTTATTGTATTCTGTTCGATCAAGACGACCTTTTGTAAAAATACCAACGAAACCATCGTGTTCGCCCAACTTTTCATGATGAGTAATACCAGTGGCCTTCATCGCCTGACTTCCATCCATCTTGTCGTGTAAAATTTTTTCAATAACTTTTTTCGGCCACTCGTATGCTTGGGACATTCCCATATGAATTTGCTTGCCGTCAAAAATAGCACAGACGGCGACTTCCATATATCCTGATTTTGTTTGCGGAACTTTCATCAGCCCGCTTTCAATACCAAAACCATAGTCATGGCCTTTACATGCCTGCTTGGCGCGATCTATCGCTCCGGCAACAGTCTCTTCTAAACTTTTAGGGTGGCCGAATTCATCAATTTTTACTTCAACAGAAATAATTTCCGCGCCATGAAAAATCGGGTAGTCCCCTAATAGATTAGCAACCGCACCGACTTTCGTTTTATTTTTTGATCCAACTCCAATTTTCATAAAATTTATTTAAATTCTATCCAATACCTGCGTTTAAGTTTTCCTTCAATTGAAATTTTGTTTTCCAAAACACCACCATTATTTTCAATTATTCTTGCGGAACCTTCATTATCATCATCACAGGTAACAAGTACTTTTTCCATCCCAAGCTTTTCTGCTTCCTGGAGAGCTAGGTTCAAAATTTTATTTCCAAAACCCATTTTTCTTTTAGATGGTCGAATGGAATAACCAATGTGCCCGCCTTCCTGAAGCAATTTCTCATTGGTCTTATGTCTGATTTTAGTCCATCCGATAAATTCTCCTCCTGAAACGAACCATAGCTCTGTTTGCGGAACTCTATCTGCTGGCAAGTTTGCGCCCTCTTCTCTTTCTTTGATTTTAATAAGAAGTTGATTGAAATCATCGTTTGGCTTTGAACCACGCATGTAAATATTTTCTCCTGCATCTTCAAATTCTTTAGCAGCTTCGATAAAACTATCCTTGTAAACCAAAGATGGCCGAACCAATCCTCCCATTTGCTCTAAATTTTGTCCCTCATTTTTCATACAATTTATTTTCTATTTTTTAACCAGCATCTTTTTAATACTTTATAAGTCGTAGAAGACAAAAGATATCCAGTGGAAGCGATAAAGGCATTTAAAAATGGATGATCATCCTTTATCAAAAACATAAAAATCATAATCAGAAGATAAGTCGATACTGCAATAAATAGCATTCTGGTTCGTGATAATTCCCAAGCCTTATCAGCTTCTACTCTTTTATTCCTTTCCTCTATGTTTTTTACTCTTTGTTCCAAGTTTTCCATAAAACTTTCTAATTTATCAAAGACTTCCGGTGTTGCGGCGCATTAATGAGGCCGCATTTTTTGTATTTGTAGACTTCGCCAGTAGCTGGATTGATTGCTCCGCAGGGACAAGGGTCATTTCTGCCCGGCTCATTCCGTAAGGACTGTCCTTGCGGAATTTTGTCTTTTTTTCCTCCAAGCTCTGAGGGCTCTATATGACTCGTCACCAAGGTCTGTCTCGATGGAGCATCATCTCCTTTTGCGGGCTCTTGAATCGTGCTAATCAAAGAAAATACTTGTTCTTTGAAAGCCTCTTCCATTTCTTTGAACATTGCCAAGCCATCTTTCTTGTATTCTACGATGGGTTCTCGTTGGCCATAAGCTCGCAAATTTACGGAACTTCGCAGATAGTCCATCGCTTCCAAATGTTCCATCCAAAGTGTATCTGTAGTATAGAGAGCAATCCTTCGTATTGTTTCAAAGAAAGCTTCTTCACCTAATTTCTGTCTTTTGCCTTCAATTATTTTTTCTGCCCCTTCTCGTCCCAAAGAAATATCTTCTAAAATTTTCTCAATCCCCTCTTTGTCAGCTCGCAACATTTTTTGACGCCTCTCATAAATTATTTTTCTCTGATGATTCATCACATCATCATATTCCAGAGTATGTTTTCGAGCATCAAAATGAAAACCTTCTATTTTTTTCTGCGCACCTTCTAAAGTTTTGCCGATAAATCGATTTTCAATCGGCTGATCTTCAGGTATGCCAAAGCGTCCCATCATCGTCTTTATCCTCTCCGATCCAAACACTCGCATCAAGTCATCTTCAAGCGAGACATAGAACTGCGTTCCGCCCGGATCTCCCTGTCGGCCGGAACGGCCTCGGAGCTGGTTGTCAATTCTTCTCGCCTCATGTCTCTCTGTTCCCAAAACAAAAAGTCCTCCGACGTTTTTCACAGATTCATATTCTTCTTGTGTATGCGGATTTCCTCCCAGCTTGATGTCTATTCCGCGTCCTGCCATATTTGTAGCGATAGTTACCGCACCTTTTTTGCCGGCCTGAGCAATTATTTCTCCCTCTTTTTCGTGATTCTTGGCATTCAAAATCACATGGGGTACGCCCTCTTGTTTCAAATAAGCTGAAAGAAGTTCGTTTTTCTCTATCGAAATAGTTCCGATCAGCACAGGTTGCCCCGTCATATTTAATTCCTTAACTTTTTTAGCAATCGCTTGAAATTTTCCTTTTTCTGTCTGGAAAATCAAATCGTTATTGTCTATGCGAACGATCGGGCGATTGGTCGGAATCACGATCACATCTAGCCCGTAGACTTTCAAAAATTCTTCCGCCGAAGTTTGGGCCGTGCCAGTCATACCCGAGAGTTTCTGATAAAATCTAAAATAATTCTGAAAAGTGATCGAGCCAGATGAGCGAGTTTCTTTTTCAATTTTTACGCCCTCTTTCGCCTCTATCGCTTGGTGAATCCCTTCAGACCAGCGTCGGCCGGGCTGCAGACGCCCGGTAAAAGGGTCCACGATGATCACCTCGCCTTCTTTGACCACATAATCTTTATCCTTTTCGAAAATAGCTTGCGCTTTTACAGCTGTTTCCAGATGATGCACATATTTGATTCCCTTTTCCGTATAAATATTATCCACCCCAAGCAGTTGCTCGGCTTTGGTGATGCCGACATCTGTCAAAGTTATCGCTTTTAGTTTTTCATCAACAAGATAATCAGTCTCTCGCTTGAGTTGTTTGGCAATTTGATAAAATTTAATATAAAAATCTCCGGAATCTCCAGAAGCACTGGAGATAATCAGCGGAGTGCGCGCTTCGTCGATCAAAATAGAGTCCACTTCGTCCACAATGGCGTAGTGATGGCCCCTCTGCACCAGATCATTTACGTTCGTCGCCAGATTGTCTCGCAGATAATCAAAACCATATTCATGATTGGTGCCGTAAGTAATATCCGCCGCATAAGCTTCTTTACGAGAACATGGTTTTAAAAAATCGTAGACAACTTTAAATTCTCCAACTGTATCTCGTTCTTCATCTTCTTCTTTGTGAGTAGCGTCATATAAATAAGAAACATTATTAGAATTAATAACTCCGACAGAGAGCCCCAGAAAATTATAAACCTGCCCCATGAGGACCGCGCCGATGCGAGAAAGATAATCATTCACCGTCACAATGTGCACCCCTTCACCCGTAAGCGCATTCAGGTAAGCTGGAAGCACTGCCACCAAAGTCTTTCCTTCACCAGTGCGCATCTCTGCAATTTTGCCGCTGTGAAGCGCAAGACCTCCTATTAATTGGACATCATAATGCCTTTCGCGGAGGTTCCTTTTGGCCGCTTCTCGCACCAGAGCGAAAGCCTCGGGCAATAGATCGTCTAAAGCTTGCTTCTTATCTTCTGCCTTTGCCAATCTATCTTTAAATTCCTGCGTTTTCTTTGGAAAATCTGCATCTGCCAACTTCGAAATATCCGCCTCTAGAACATTGATTTTATCTACTATTTTCGATGCGTTTCCAATAAATTTGGAACTTTCGTTACCGAACATTTTGCTGAATAAATTCATCCCGTTAGAAGCAGGTCGCGGTCAAAAAACCTCGATTTTGCTTAATTAAAGTATTAAATTTACGATATTTCATTAACATAATAGGCTCAACCGTGACCGCGGTTTCTAACGGGAGAGCTAAATTATATATTAACATAAAATAAAAAATCCTCCGAATGGAGGATTTTTTGAAAACCAGAAACTATCTTCGTCTTTTCGCAGCCTTTCGCTTCTTAGTCTTTTTCGCTGCCTTTCTTTTACCCTTCTTTGCTACTCGCTTTTTTTTCTTTGCCATAGAATTTATAAATTAATTTTCTAATGTTAGTTTGCAATAAAACGACCAAAAATTTTTATTGCGGGAACATCTTAATTATCCCGCATCTGAGTACACAACACAATACTTTTGATCCAAAAGTGTGGATAACTTTTTTTAAAAAAAAATTATTTTCATTTGAAGCGGGTGATGGCGAAACTCCAACATATGTGCCTATGTGAGTGCGACCACCCGCTACAGATAAAAACAATTTATATATATTAAATATTATAGCGCCTTTTCTAGTATATGTTCAACCACCTGATGCATCTTGGCGCCGACGGATTCGCACGCCTGCGCAAAATGCGAATAGGATTTTAAATTTGGCGTAGAATCTAATTCTAAAAGGTAAATTTTACCCCTTTTATTTAAAACAAAATTTGATTTTAAATAGTGCTCCCCGCCGATGTGTTTATGTAAATCTTTAGTTAGATTAGTCAGCTTTTCTTTTTCTTCGCCCGAAAGAATGCCAAAAACATTCACGACTGGAAAAGTATAAAAATCTTGCCCGCGGAAATGCGGCAGAGAGTGCACAGAAGCCACTTTGCCAGCAATAAATTCTTCCACTAAAATATTTTCATTATTTTCAATTAGCTCAATTAATTCTGCGAAAGTTTTCACCAATTCGTCCCCAACTATCCACGGTGCGCCAAATTTTTCAAAAACTGCTCTCGCAGTCTTTGGAGAAACTATTTGCCGCGGCATATTTAAACCAATACTTTTTACATGTTTCCGTATGAGATCCACATTGTTGCCCAAAAAAGAACCGCTACCGATATTGGGAATAGAAAAATTATCTAAAATAATTCCTGCGCTGGGATGCGTCGTGTCCCAGACCAAATCAACTTTATGTATTAAATCCGCCGGACTTATCGGTATGCCATTTAAATGCCAAACCCCTTCTTTATCAATCAAAATGTCGATCGTTTTATATTTATCCGCCAAATTTTCTGAAATATGAGAAATTATATCTCCGCCTTTGCGCAAAGAAGAATGATAATGCTCTCCTGTTCCGCCTCGCAAAACTCCTACCCTCTTTTTGACACTATCTTTTTTAGATTTTATTTCTTGCACAAAAGAATTATATCACAAAAAAAATCGGCCGCGGGCGTCACAGAGACACCACACGGCCTGACCTAACTTGCGTATTGATCACGACAAGGATTGTTGATACTCATTTTCGGGTCTCCAGGATACTTGATGGGATCCCAGGACCGGAATACGGGAATTTTTTCTGAAGTTTCCCGATCTTCTTGATCTTGTTGCTTTGACGTTTCATCTTTAGTTTTCATAACTTTTGAACCTGTTCCATTACCTTATACACTAAGGAGAAGTTTTGGTCAACAACAAAATTATCAAAAAATACCCCGCCATGACGGGGTAGGTTTGCACAAGAACCGTTCTTTTGCGCAAACCACAAAAAGAAAAACCGTCCTCCAAGCGGTTCTTCTTGTTTGACGGTTTGTTGATACATTGTATCTTTTATTATTGAAGAACGAAAATACGTGGAAACGGAACTGGGTTGCCACCAGTAAACATTTCTTCTCCTCCGTGCCCCGAGCCTTTTTCCAAGTAAACGTTTGCAAAAAGTTTGAGCGGTCCGTAATTCACGATTTCCACCGAGACGTAAAAACCGTGTGACAGCTCAAAAAGATTGTGGCAGTTCGCTCCGAGCCTGTCTTTATGCTCAATGCAAAACTGCCCTATCTGATTCTCACCTCGCCATCGCCGACGCTTTCTTCCTGCAAAACTTTCAAAAGCCTCCGCGGTTCCTCCGGGTCTGGTAATTTTGCCAACATTGACTAGCGCCTTCCGGCTGGAACGCCCCGGAGTACTCTTATAGGTGTGATGAGTTCCCAAACCCACTGAAAAGCCAGCACTCTCAAACGTTTGTGTGCCATCAGTAGCCCGAACAACAAGATTACTAAACAGTTTCTTGATCATAATACTTTTTCCTTTTGAAAAGGACTATTCACCTGTTGTTACAGGCATATTCCGAAATCGTCGGAAGCGTCGCAGATTTTCTGCCCTTTTTATTATTGAACTCCAAAAAAATGATTTTGTCAAACAAAAAATACCCCGCTTGCGCGAGGTATTTTTTACTTGCCCCGCCATGGCGGGGTGAACTGTCCTTTGTTTTGTTTCGTTCTTTAACTTTGGGTCTTTGCCTCATGTCAAATTCTTTTTAGGACGATGAATTATTGTCCATTACACGCTCAATTGAGGCGTGCAATACCGACTTCTAAAGGTTCTCGAACCGAAGTCCGAGAACCCGATTTTCAAATTGAATTATTCCACGAGCAGCTTCCGCTACCCGTGCCTTGTTACGACTTAGTCCCTGTCACCGAGCTTACCTTAG
>Ga0209541_10003770_pt1 | contig 27490 bp, 27 predicted proteins | sample RifCSPlowO2_01_FD_184027 | JGI IMG/M metagenome (GOLD analysis project Ga0209541, IMG submission 184027) | Groundwater microbial communities from Rifle, Colorado - Rifle CSP2_plank lowO2_0.1 (SPAdes) (version 2) | ecosystem: Environmental > Aquatic > Deep subsurface > Groundwater | place... | reverse complement strand
ATCCTTTGTTTCTTCTTACGAAGATTGTTACACTCAAGAAGAAAATTTATGAGCTAACCAAAGCATCACGGAACCATGCGGGCTTAACCGATGAATTACGGTAACCGTTACTTATGGCCTATAGCGGAACGCTACTAAGCTTTGTCTTTACATGCGCATATTTTTGTTGTTCAATACAGTACAGAAGCTCGAACTTTGTCAAGACAGGAGGTTAGAGAATATGGCTCAGAAAATAACGTTGATTATCCCGCCGTCAACTTTTTTACTGGATGAGCGGGTATTCATGAGCTTAGGTATTCTGAAAGTTGCGGCTGTGCTTGAACATGCAGGGTATATTGTAGAATTGGTTGATCTCTCGGGTGTAAGGAATTATCTCGATGTTGTTCGTGTACACGCGAGCTCAACTAATTCTCGCGTGTTTGGTATTACAACGACAACGCCGCAGCTTCCTGCGGCATGTGAAATTGCCGAAACAATTCATTCTTTATGCATCGGCGCGCGTATCATTCTTGGGGGGCCACATGTGACCCTAGTACACGCCGCAGTGAAGCGCGAAAGGCGTCTTGGGATCAACGGTTCTTATGCTCGCGCGATCCGTGCCGAGGAGAAACTATTCGAGCACTTCGATGTGCTTATTGCTGGAGATGGCGAGGATGCAATTTTCCAGGCGCTCAACGACCATTCATCAAAAATAATCGATGCAGATAATCCGCAATCTTCTCTGTTTCTTACCAATGAACGGCTCAACGTACTGCCATTTCCGGCGCGCCATCTGGTGGACGTTAATTCATATCGTTATGCTATTGATGATGAGCGTGCGCTTAGTCTGATCGCTCAATTAGGTTGTCCATTCGAGTGTGGTTTTTGCGGTGGGCGCCAATCTCCATCCCTTCGCCGCGTGCGGATGAGGTCGAGTGAAAATGTGCTCGAAGAACTCATGCACCTTTATGATCGATACGAAGTGCGTGGCATGATGTTCTACGATGACGAGCTTAATGTGAACCGTGAAATGGTGAAACTCATGAAGATGATCCGCTACGAGCAAGAGAGATTGGGTGTTTCGTGGAAGCTCCGCGGGTTTGTTAAGGCGCAGCTTTTTACTGATGAGCAAGCTGAAGCTATGTATGCTGCCGGATTCCGGTGGATTCTTGTGGGTTTTGAATCGGGATCCCCGCGCATTCTTAAGAATATCAATAAACGCTCGACACGGGAGGAAAATACTCAATGTGTCGAGATTGCACGGCGGCATGGGCTTAAAGTTAAGGCGCTCCTATCACTCGGACATCCAGGCGAATCTTTCCAAACCGTCGCCGATACATACGACTGGCTTCTTAAGAGTCGTCCCGATGATTTCGACATTTCGATCATCACCACTTATCCAGGTACACCATATTATGACTTTGCTGTACCACACCGAGAGACGGAGGGTGTATGGGTGTACACATACCATAAGACGGGAGATCATCTTTTCAGTTACGATATTGATCACACGACTATCGCCGATTACTATAAAGGCGTCCCGGGTGAATACCACGCCTATGTTTATACTGATCATCTGTCGGCTGGGGAGTTGGTAATCCTTCGCGACCGTGTCGAATCCGATGCTCGTTCCCAACTTGGTATCCCATTTAACCCATCCACTCCAAATATTCTCTATGAACACTCCATGGGTCAACACATTCCTCTTCCTTCTTCTATACTTCGTACAACGCAGTCATAGCCCCCGTTCACTTATTGGCCGGGGGTTTTTCTTGTTCGCGCGTTGTTTCGACAGGCCATAATATTTTGCATAGCGCGTGCATGCGTAAACCCCGTTACAAGATGACCATAAGCTTGCGCTTGTAGCATTTTATCCCGTTAGAAATAATACCCCGCTGCTCTATGGCGTGGGTTACCACTTAGAACAATTCTCATGGAGATCTAAAATGCCACATGGGGATTTCTAACGGGATTTATCTTGTGGTTTGCATATATACCACAATTCATCCCCGTGGCTTTCTTGTAACGGGGTAAATGTATCAAAAGCTATTGGTATTTCCAAACCACTTGCCGGTAGCCTGGCGTTCGTAGGATGCCTGGAAACTTTGCGTTGCGCGAACTCTTTTCCACCACTCTTTGTTGGCGACATACCAGTCAACAGTATCGGCAAGGGCTTTTTCAAATGTGTATTTAGGTTGCCATTGATGGTTTGTTCTTATTTTTTCCCATGAGAGCGCGTAGCGCATGTCGGCGCCGGGGCGCGCGCTCACGTACTCTATGCTTTTTTTGGGATCCCTGCCAAGGAGTGTTGCGATCCGCTCTGCCACTTCACCAATTGTCTTTTCGATGCCGCCGACGTTGTACCATTCTCCCAATACACCTTTATGAAGCAGGGTATCGATGGCGCTTGCAAAATCAGAGACGAAAAGCCATGAGCGTATACTATCGCCTTTGCCGTGGATAGGCATCTTTTTGCCCTCAAGTAGGTTTGAAATTGCAATCGGAATTAGCTTTTCCGGATGCTGGCGCGGACCGTAGTTGTTTGCTGCGCGTACGATGATGGCGGGCATATGGTATGTACGAATGTAGGATTGCACTAAAAGATCCCCCGCGGCTTTTGAAGCGGAGTAGGGGTTTGATGGCCGAAATGCAGCGAGTTCATCTGCGGGGTCAAGGCCAAGCCGATCGCCGTATACCTCATCAGTGGAGATGTGGATAATGCGCGGCACCGGATGGAGGCGCATTACATCAAAGAGGGCTTGTACTCCTTTTACGTTCGTGCGAACAAAGTTGCGTGCGTCGGTGATCGAACGGTCCACATGTGTCTCGGCTGCCAGGTGGATTACCGCGTCAAAACTGTTTTTCTCAAACAGGTATTCCAGCAATAACTCGTCACAGATATCGCCGCGGATAAAGTGATAGCGTTGGTTTACAGAAGTTTTGTTGCGTTCCTTTGTTTCTATATCCGCAAGGTTTTCCGGGTTACCCGCATAGGTGATGAGATCAAGATTCCAGATCGAATAGTCTGGGTAGTTCTTGTAAAGGTATCGGACTAGATTCGATCCCATAAAACCCAGCCCGCCAGTAACAAGAATATTCATAGATAGATTAGATTATACAACAAAACATTTCATGTTTCAAATTCTATTGAGGGCATGATACGATAAGCACGATATATGGTTTATAAAAGAGTATCAGTTATTATCCCCGCGCATAATGAAGAGGCAACCATTGGCAATGTAATACAAAAAGTGCAAAGTGTCATACTTCCGAATGGTATTGAAAAAGAAATTATCGTCGTTGACGATGCCTCTACAGATCGAACGAGAGAAGTAATCGCCCGAAATCACGGTATCAAATACATTTCTCATAAAAAAAATATCGGGAAAGGCGGTGCACTGAGGTCGGGTTTTGAAGTGGTAACTGGTGATATCATTATTATTCAAGACGCAGATCTCGAATATAGCCCGGAAACGTATCCCGATCTCATCGCGCCGATACTCACGGGAAAGACACTTGTTGTATTTGGCTCACGCAATATGCAATTGCAGAAAAATGCTTATCGATATCGTACGTATCTTCTCGGTGGACTTTTGATTGATAAATTTATCAATGTAATTCTCGGACTCCATCTCACCGATGCCATTACTGGGTCGAAAGCGATTGCACGAAAAGTTCTCGATTCGTTTATAATAGAAAGCAAGGGGTTTGAAATTGAAGTTGAACTTACTGCTAAAATTTCACGATGCGGGTATAAGATTTATGAGATTCCTATTCCATACAAAGCCAGAAGCTTTACTGAAGGTAAAAAGATTCGATGGTATAATGCAGCCGCGCTGTTATGGGCAGCCATTTATTACAGATTTAGCACGCTAAAGTAATTTATGTACACGTGGCTGATGTTGCATAAGAGCGAAGTTCTAATTTTTCTGGCAGCCTTTTCTGTGCGCATGTTTTTTTTCGTTTTTTTTGTATCGGCTATACCGAATTTTCCACTAATTGGCTCTGATTCCACACATTATATAAGGGATGCACAACGCATAATAGAATTCGGGCGTTTTTTATCGCAGGATGCCAGTGAGCCAAATAGTTACGAAACCCCCGTGTATCCTATTTTTCTCGCTTTTGTGCTGGTTACCGCTAAAAGCCTGCTCGCAGTGCCATTTTTGCAAAACCTTATTGCGGGTTTCTCTGCGCTTGCAATATTTAGGATTGCCTCTTCCGTCTTTACGAAGCCGGTAGCGATAGGAGCTTCTATTTTGTTTGCATTCGACCCCATCGGTATCTTTTATTCAAATTATATTGTGACCGAGCCACTTTTTATATTTCTTACGTTACTTTCCGTGCTCGTGCTTATAAAAAATAAGGGATTCTTCGCTGGTTTTCTTCTTGGGGTGACAACTTTGGTGCGTCCGGTTGGGGTAGTCTTCTTCCTATTTTTTGTGGTGTATCCATTTTTCAGACCTCGTATTCTCAAAAGGAATTTGAAAGCTGCAATTATTATCGCAGTTGGTTTTATATTAGTGGTGGGACCGTGGCTGGTGCGCAACAAAATCTTATTTGGCGAGTTTGAGCTATCGGTAGTAGCAAGCTGGCAGTTTTATCATTCACATGCGCCACACTTCTATGCGTATATGAACAATATCCCAGAGCGGGAAGCGGAGCAGCTTTTTAAATTGCGCTTGGCTGAGCTTGTTCCGGATAATTATAAGGACGAAGTCTTGCGAGAAAAAGCCGGATCTTTGCGTCACTCGCCGTATATGTGGAAGGTGGCCATTGATTATATTAAAGAGCATCCATTCAACTATATACTTTTTCATGCCATTAAAACCCTCCCTTTTTTCTTTAGTGACGGGCTCGGGGAAGTGGCGCGAGATGTAAAAATCATTCAAAGCCCCGACCCGAGTATAACAGCCTTCGTACTTGCGGGGGATTTCCGTGGGGTGTATCGCGCGCTTACTGCTGATACATTGGCGTTTGTGATTTTTGTTGTCGGTTTTCTTTTTTGGTTTACGGTAGCTATTCTTATGGTAGTCGGATTTATCAGAGCGGTATTGGATGACTCTCGAAACACGGCTTTGCTTTTTATGTTTCTTATTCTTGCTATGGCGTTAGTTGCGGGTGGCGCAGTTGCTCATCCACGATATCGCTATAGCGTGAGTCCTTTTATATTTATCCTTGCAGCCCATGGCGCGTCATTATTTGGCGCTTGGGTGCATCGAAAATTAGCGAAGGTCCCATTGCGAAATGAACTCACATAACATACGACACGCAAGCACGAATACGAATGCGTACTGGCAGGGGAAGCGTGTATTTATTACGGGAGTAGGAGGGCTTTTAGGTTCGTGGCTGTCGCGTGCACTTGTAGAGCGCGGCGCTCTTGTCGTTGGGTTGGTTTACCAACATCACCCCAATTCATTGCTCACGCGCAGTGGGATGGATAAAAAAATTACTCTTCGAATGGGAGATCTTCGTGATGAAAAAGCGCTTGTAGAAATAGTGCGTTCCGAAAAGCCCGAGATCGTGTTTCATATTGGCGCGCAGGCCATGATTGATACTGCGCGTGAGTCTCCGCGTGCAACATTTGAAACCAACATTGCCGGTACATGGAATGTTCTGGAAGCCTGTCGCGAACTACCACATCTTAACGCTGTAATAATTGCTTCGTCGGAAAAAGCATACGGCAATTTTCCTGATCTCAAAACGTATGACGAAAGCACCCCGCTCGCCGGGCAAGATCCCTACGGCGCCTCGAAAGGGGCGGCAGATATTATCGCGCAGTCGTATTTTCATGCATACGGCTTACCTGTTGCTATAACGCGTTGCGGCAACTTTTTCGGGGGTGGGGATCTCAACTTTCGTCGGATTGTTCCCTCAACGATCCGCGCGGCACTTTTCAATGAAGAGCTCAAAATTTCCAGCGCCGCACACGTTGTGCGTGATTGCTTTTACATAGAAGATGCGGTGAGCGCTTATCTTACCCTTGCGGAACAAATGGATGATTCTCGCGTCCATGGTCATGCATTCAACTTCGGAGCAGGGACCCCTTTTACAGTGCTTAATCTTTCTAGGCGAATTCTTTTATTAATGGAAAGTAATATTGAACCAATAGTGCTTGATTCAACTCCGCCACAAGTACTGCCGGTACCCCTGGGTTTAAAAAAGGCGCGCGAGATGCTTGGGTGGCAACCAAAGTGGAGTTTCGAAGCTGGGATGCTCGAGACGATCAAGTGGTATCGAGAGTTTTTTGGAAAGTCACCGATGATGCGATAGACGCCCTGGACCTCGTTTTTTTTTTGTCTAAGTTATCCACAGGGCTTATATTTAACAGGCAGTTCTTGGGAGACTATACTAGAGCTGTAGACGACATAAGAGCTAAGTCGAGCTCTTTTTAAAGTCAAGTTATTGATAGCATTTATTATCTTAAGTTTTATTACGGTTTTATTCCATGAACGTATATTTAAGGTCTTTTAAGCGGCGAGAGGTAGCAATAGCTGCGAGCGCATTTATCGTGGCGGCGTTTCTGTTTGTTGCGGGGGGTGCATTTGGAACAAGTATTGGGACGGATATTACCGTCACGGGGGATCTTTTTGTCGGCGCTACGACATCGCAAGCCCTAGCCGATGTAGCTATTGGCGGGCTGGCAGGAACGAATGCTGATGTGTTTGTTTCCGGCGGATTAGGGGTTGCGAATGCAACAACATCGGATGGTGATTTTATTGTTGGCACTGGCTCAAGCGGAGGGTTGCTTTCTTTCACGGCTAATGGCCGATTAGTCGCAGGCGCAACGAGTACTGCTCTTTCCTCGACAGGTGCGCCAAATAAATTCATTTTCGATGGCGGCGCGATGTTGGTATCATCGGGTGGCACTGGCACAACAACATTGAGTATTGTCAATGAGGCTGGGTCAGGGGCCGGCTCGACAGGTGGTTGCATTGAGTTGAGTAAAAATGGATCAACCTATCGCATCTTTATTAATGCTGCGGAGGATGGATTGACGGTGCAGGCAGGTTCGTGTGGCGGTAATTAATAATTAGTAATCTGTTCATACATAACAGAATATGATTACTTCAACGTACAAATTCATACGTTTCATAGCCACGGCCATACTTTTCCTTGGTATTGTAGGTATTACCTATGCTGCAGATGTCACAGAAAATATAACACTCTTAGTTACTCCTCCAGAAGGTGGGGATGAAACACGTACTGTAACGTTAAATAGTGGGTCATCTTTTGATACACTGGCGGTTTCTGGCTCAGTTCTCACATTTACACTTTCTGGTAGCCAGAGTGTAACTATTACAACAGACAAAAATTTTATTAACGACCAAGATATCAAAGGATCGTGTGGGAGTTTAACGTTTAGTGCCTCACAGGTTTCATCAATCAACGTTCAGGTTACTGGCACCTGTGGTGGTGGCGGAGGAGGTGGTGGAGGCGGTGGAGGTTCATCAACAACCCCCGCAGCGCCCGCAGAACCAGCCACTCCTGCTACACCAGCAACGCCTGCTACGCCGACAGAATCTCCAGCAATTCCCGCAACCCCCGCAACGCCTACAGAACCAGCTACCCCGGCAACACCAGCTCCCGCGGCAGTGTCATTACCCTCGAGCGAACTTGCTTTCGGGATGGAAAATAACGATGTCGTCAAACTACAAATCCTATTGGCAACCCGCCCCGATATTTATCCCGGTGGATTGGTGACAGGCTATTTTGGACCAGCAACCCGAGCGGCTGTGAAGCGTTTTCAAGCGCAATATGGTCTCCCCGCTGTTGGGCGCGTTGGTCCGTTGACACTTGCGAAACTCGCTGAAGTATTCGGCGGCTCTCAAGCGCCCTCACCAGCGCCGTCGCAAGCTGTATCAGGAGGACCGTTCGAGCATGAACTACAGTCTGGGATGGAGGGGGATGATGTCCGAAGGCTTCAGACTTTCTTAGCTGGTGATTCTGCGATTTATCCCGAGGGGAAGATTACGGGGTATTATGGTGCGCTTACTGTCAAGGCGGTTAGGCGTTTCCAGGAAAAGTATGGATTAGCTTCGGTTGGGCGCGTCGGTCCGCAGACACTCGCAAAACTTAATTCCCTTTCGAGCCCTGCCGGTGGCGGCTCGTCGTCCGCGCCTGTTTCCGATTTGGAGTTATTAGAGCAAAAAATGAAAGCTATCCAAGACGCAATCAAGGCTCTCGAATCACAGTAACGCTTTGTGGATGAAGGAAAAACTGCGGCGTACGCCGCAGTTTTTTCATAATAAGGAGACATAAGCTCCGACCAGCTTTTATTTATTTTGTTTTTATGGCATAATGGTACTCGCTATGTCTCAACTTGAGCGTGTTCTTTTATGGGTTATCCGGATTGGGATTGTACTGATTCTTTTTACGCCGCTTATTGTCGCAAAATCACTGTTTTTTCCTTTTATTACAGGAAAGAATTTTTATTTTCGCATTATAACCGAATTGATATTTGGCGCTTGGCTTGCACTGGCGTGTCTTAATCCAACTTTTCGTCCGCGGAAAAGCCCATTGCTTTTTGCTCTTTTGGCATTTATGCTCGTGCTTATTTTCGCAACGATTTTAGGCGCTGATCCTTACCACAGTTTTTGGTCAAACTTCGAGCGAATGGAGGGGCTTGTCACGCATATTCATCTTTTCGCGCTGTTTCTTGTCTTGGCGCATTCTGTACGAGAATCAAAAGAATGGGTTGCGTTTCTTGTGGTCTCGCTTGGCGTGAGCGTTGTCGAAGCCTTTCATGGTTTTTTGCAAAGTACGGGCACGCTTGAGATCGTTGGCGGCGGCAGAGTATTTGCGGGGTTCGGGAACTCTATTTATCTTTCCGTGTATCTAATGTTTCATTTGTTTTTTGCAGCAGTACTTTTTTTGCGCAGTCGCGTACCTTGGGTGCGCAGTTTGTGCGCGCTTTTGTTCTTTATAGAATTATATGTATTTTTTCAGTCAGCTAGCCGCGGAGCTTTTATTGGTTTTACTGTCGGCGTTGCGCTTGTCGCGGTGCTGTTCATAGTTTTCTCAAAGTCACGCATATATCGTGCGACTGGACTTGTGTGTGTTACACTCGTTGCTTTTCTGGGGGCTCTTATTATTTTTGCACCGCAGAGTGCCTTGATTCAAAAAAGCGAGCTTTTGAGCCGTCTTTCCGGCATTTCTTTTAAAAGTATTCCAAATGACCCGCGTATAATGATATGGGGGGTTGCGTTGGATGCGGCAGAAGCGCGCCCGATTTTGGGTTGGGGGCCAGAAAATTTTATTATTCCATTTGCGCAATTTTATAATCCAAATCTCTTTGGTAACGAGCCGTGGTTTGATCGTGCGCACAATATGCTTCTTGAATGGCTTGTAGCGGCTGGCATTATCGGTCTTGTTGTGTACCTTGCTGTTTTTGTAAGTGTCGGCTGGATTATATATAAATTGATGCGTAGAAGTGTGCTGAGCCAGTCAGAGGCAGTTATTGTTATTTCCTTGGTGGTTGCCTACATCGTGCAGAATATTTTTGTCTTTGATAATATTGTTACTTATATTATTATTTTTACGCTCTTTGCGTTTTTGCATTCATCTTACGTATTTCACGATGTGCGAGAGCCTAGTCGCAGAAAAAAACAACCACTTGCCTTGGTTGGAGCGGCTACCGCTGTGGTGGCCAGTATCGTTTTATCTTATATGCTCAATGCGCGTCCGCTTTATGCCGCTAGGCAAATAATCATAAGTTTAGGATCGCTTCGTGGTAATGGCGTCGAGCGTATTATTCAAGAGTTTGAGCGCGCTATAGTTCCTAAATCACTTGGTACAACTGAGGCGCGTGAGCGTGTCGCCGATACGGTTGTGCAGGTTGCTATTAATACAGACCAGACGAACGCCGAATTTAGTAAGTTACTTGATTTTAGTATCGATGAAATGGAAAAAGAGTACGCTGGGAGTCCTAGTCCTCGTATCCCGCTTTTTCTTGGCAAGCTTTATGTTATACGGGCTAATCTTGGTAGAAATGAGGATATTGCAAATGCAGAGACGATTTATCGGGCACTTCAGAAACGTGCACCCAATTATGCTCAGACATATCTTGGGTTGGCCGAATTGTACTTAATTACTGGTCAAAAAGATAAGGCTGTAGATGCCGCGGAAGCTGTATATCGTTTGCCAACAAAACAGGATACGCTCGGTGCCCTGCATTTCCCCGTTTTTTCTGTCTATGTTTTAGCGGGGGAGTTGGATAAAGCGCTCATTTTTACGCGCGAGTATCAAGAGCAGGTGGGAAGGGAGTTATGGAATCCGATATCCTCATATGAGGATATCCAGTTAACAGTGCAACGGTCGCGCCGGGAAGGCGTTGTTAAAAATCGACTGCATTTTCTTGAGGGGTTAAACGAGATGGTTGTTAAGAATCATGGCTATCCCTCGCCGGACTTGTTAAAAGAAATAGTTGACACATATCGCGCGATTGGCGATGAAGTGCATGCACGCGAATTCCTCGCGAAATATGCTACAGAAGATATGAGACAACGCGCGCGCAAAGACGCATCGCTCAACACGAGCTCACGAAACGAGTCAATCGTGAACAATCTTCTCCAAGACCTTGAATCACTTAAATAGCATTCCTTTCATAGGGCTCATGCTTATCGTACTCGTGGTTCCCCTTGCCGCGTGGGATGGTTTTCTGTATGCGGCTACCTTTACAAAAACTTTTCTTTTTATTGCGATTATTGAGTGTTCTACAGTCTTCTGGTTACCGCAAGCCCCGATGTATCTTAAGCGGCATGCGAAAAATCCAATCAGTATTTTTGTGCTTGCTTTTTTTATAATTGCAACAACAGCATCCTTGCTTGCACAGGATTTTTCACGGAGCGTATGGTCGAATTATGAGCGTATGATGGGGTTGTGGACCCTTGCCCATGTTCTCTTATTGTTTTTCATTACGGCAAGTATGTGCCGCGATTACAAAAAATCACTCTGGCTCCTGCGCAGCGTGTCTCTTGCATCTCTCATCGTTTCTCTTATTGGCATTTTTGAGTTTATCGGGAACTCGGGTACTGCGCGAGTCGAAGGCCCATTACGCAATGCCGCATTCCTTGCCTCGTATCTCTTGCTTTCTGCTTTTATTTCCTTGTGGCTTACGTTACGGGAAGACTCTACAAAAAAGGAGGCTCTTTTGTGGGGGTGTGTTTTTTTGCTTTCCTGCCTTGCTCTTTTCCTCACCGCGACTCGAGGCGCTTTGGTCGGTCTGGCTGGGGGTTTGGGAGTACTCTCGATCCTCGTTCTGTTGTACGCGCCAGAAGATAAACTTACACTTGGCTTGCGCAATAAATTGCTGAAAAAGTATATTGCTATCGGGTGGCTTCTTTGTATTGTGTTGCTCTCTGGCGCGATTTTGTTCAGGGAGCGCCTCACTAATTCTTCTTTTGATCCAGTAAGTCGTCTCGCTTCAATTTCCTTCAAGGACAATTCTTTCCAAGGGCGATTAAAAATATGGCGCGTAGGATGGGGAGGGTGGCGAGAGCGTTTTCTTGGGGGGTGGGGAGTTGAGAACATCGATACTATGTTTAATAAAAGGTATGGCCCAGAGCTTATTGATCTTGAGCCATGGATAGACAGGGCTCACAATGTTGTTTTGGATATGGGGATTGCTGTTGGGGTTATCGGTCTTTTTGTGTATTTGGGTATTTTCGCTACGAGCATTATTGTTCTTGTGCGCGGTTGGAAGAACAATTATGTGCCATTTTGGACGTTTTCGATTCTTACTGCTCTTTTAATTGCACACTTCATTCAGAATCTATTCGTGTTCGATTCCATCGCGTCTTTGTTGATTCTTTTTACTATTTTTGCTTTTATCGCCGCCCAAGTACCAGTGATTAAGGATAGTTTTACAAAGAGGAAAAATCAATCGTTGGTGGGCGTTCTTTTATTAGTGGGAGCGGTGGTTATAGCTCCACTTTTTTATGTGGGAGCATGGAGTCCACTTTTGGAAAATAGACATGGCAAGCTCGGATATGATGCCTTTGCTGCTGGGAATGACGAAGAGGGATTTCGTGAAATCGAAGCCGCGCTCGCGTATGATACATACGGCAATATTGATGTGCGGCGGTCTATTGCAGAATATATATTTGAATTTTTGAAACAAGGGGGAGGTCGTGACCCGAAGTCCTTGCGGCGCGTTATAGATTATGCGATTCAAAAAATGGAAGAGAACATAAAAGAACGGCCGGATGACGTAAAGTGGTATATGTATCAGGGACAGCTATATAATCTCGGCGCAGTATTTTTTCCCGAAGTTTCTCAAGAATATGCCACACACGCCGAAAAAAGATATTTAGAATCGGCAAAGCTTTCTCCGGGTCGCCCACAGATTTATTTGGAAATTGCGCAAGCAAGGAGTGTTTTAAAAAATATACCAGGAATGTGGGAGGCGATGGATACCGCAGAGCGCCTGATTCCTGATTATGGTGCTGTGCATATAAACGGCATAGTTCACGCAATCGCTTTTGGTGATAGAAAACGGGAAGCGCAGTATATGGCAAAACTAACAACTCTTGGGGCCGTTGATGTGCCGGCACTCCGCGATGCATATTATAAAGCGGGGCGTTTCGATGAAACAATTGCTATGGAAGATTTATATATACGGCGACTTGAATCTCAAGACGATGTTTTGAAGAAAACTCTTGCTGTTGAATATAAAAACCTTGCCGTGTTTCATAAAGCAGCAGGGCATATTCCGGAGGCGCGCGCTGCTGCGCTTAAAGTTATAGAACTTGACCCGAGCCAGCGGCAGTCGGCGGAAGCATTTTTGCAATTATTGGGGCGGTAGTATATAAGAGAATTTATATGCGAGAGAAACTCACGGTAAGTATTGTTGGCATCGGGATGGTAGGTCGCGAGCTCGAACGGTATTTTCGTGAGATAAAAGGATACGTGTGCGGCAAAGATCTTTTTTTGTATGATACTGACCCGAAGAAGGATTATTCCGACGATATAGACAAGGCGGAGATTATTTTCATATGCGTGCCGACGCCGCGAAACCATGACGGCTCATGCAATATATCGGCAGTCGAGAGCACTGTTGCTGCTATTAAAAGCCCGCATATTGTTGTTATCAAATCGACCATACCGCCTGGGACTACCGAGACAATCCAGCGGCGGTTCCCAGGCCATAAAATGCTCTTTAGCCCCGAGTTTCTTACCGAATCGCAGGCGTGGAATGATATGATCCGCCCAGACAGGCAGATCGTCGGGTTTACCGGTTCAAGCATTGATGCTGCGCATATGGTGCTTGCGCTCCTTCCAGCCGCGCCTTTTATGTCTCCGTGGGGGTCCGGGTACAAGCGCAACTCACTATCTGCAACGGAGGCCGAAATGGTAAAAGTCTACGGGAATGCTTTCTTCTCCCTGAAAGTTACTTTTGCAAATGTGGTCGCTGATTCGTGTGACGCGCTCCGCGACAAGTTAAAAAAAGACGGGGTTGAAGAACCGCAGGTTGATTATGAAAATGTCCGCTATGGGCTTGCGGCAGATTACCGGATTGGCGCCTCGCATCTTGATGCGTATCATGGAGGGTACCGCGGTTTTGGCGGGTATTGTTTGCCGAAGGATCTCGATGCGCTTATCTCATTTCTCAATAATGTGCATGTCGATGCCGATATTTTTACATCGGCGCGCGGTCAGAACAAAGCGCTCATCGAACGCCAGAATCTCACGATGAGCGAGGTGAGTGCTCACAGTTATAAGAATCACAAAAATTCAGCGGCCTCGTCCTGAGAAAATCACCATCAGTGTTTTGAGCGTGATATCGAGATCAAGCCCGAGATCTCGATTTTTTATATAGTAGAGATCGTACTGGAGCTTGAGCATCGCTTCTTTATTTGTCCCGTAGTAAAAAGGAGGATTTGTTTGCGCCCATCCGGAGAGACCAGGTTGTACAAGATGCCGCATATCATAAAACGGGATTTCTTTTCGGAGTTGCGCGACAAATTCCGGTCGCTCTGGCCGCGGCCCGATAAAAGAAAGCTCTCCTTTGAGAATATTCCAGAGCTGGGGAAGCTCGTCAATCCGCGTCGCGCGTAAAAATTTGCCGACGCGCGTTACGCGCGTATCGTTTTTTTCCGCCCATACCGCTCCGTTTGTTTCTGCAAGTCCATCAGGGCCGAGTGCCTGCATGGTGCGGAATTTATATAGCGTAAAAGGAATGCCCATCCGCCCGATGCGTTTCTGGCGGATAAATATCGGGCCGCGTGAATCGAGCGCGATACAAAGCGCTACAACCGGCAATACAATAAGTGCACACGCGCTGATGATAAGCGAGAACAGTATATCAATACCCCGTTTTATGAATTCAAAAAACGTTTTTTCAGTTTCCGCGATATTTTCAAGAAACCAAACCTTTGAGATAAGCGCAACTGGGATTTTACCGAGGATGCGCTCATAAAACATTGCAGCGTCAATGAATCGAATGCCGCTCGCGATGGTGCTGTAGAGCACATGCACAAATTGTTCGTTTGATTGGAGCTCTCGCGGTGCAACGACAATATCAATGGATGTCGATTCAAATGCCGCAATAATCGCTTCCGGGGACTCAATGCGCATCGCAATTTCAAAACCGAGCTGTGGGTATGTTTTTATTGCTCCAGCGAGCTCTTCAATATCAGTGGATGACCCGACTAGGAGTACTTTTGTTTTTAGAGATCGCCGCGCAGAGCGTATAAAAAAAACGCGCCAACTTATGAGCAGCGCCGTTGAGAGCACGAGATCGATCATGAGGTTTATTTTCGGCGTGATAAGAAACAGAGGGGCGAAATAAAAGAGAGCCGTTGCGATCGCGCCGGTTAAAAGCGCGGCGTAGAGAATAAGTTTGAGCGTATTCGGTATTTCATGCGTGCCTCGGATTTCGTAGAGCCCTGTAATATAAAAGATGAGTATCCAGACGGCATAGATAATGCTAAATGGGAGAATATGCAGAAGTAACGCATCATCCAGTTTTGATGTTGGGTAGCGGGAGATGAGCGTGATAAAAAGCCCCATCCAGAGGATGAGGATATCTCCGATAACAAGGATGCTTTTTCTCGCTTTTGAGGTCAACATTTTCATTTGAGTATAATATATTTTTTGGTTTTTGTCGCACTCCTCTTATAGATATAGATAACGAAATATACCTACGGGGTGTCTTGACAAATACAAGCGTATACCCTATACTGTATATATGTGGGTGTTCTCTTTGTGAGAGCTCTAAATATGTTCGTACAAAACCTCCTTCACGGGAGGTTTTGTATTTTGCCTCGTTTCCTTCGTAGTATATAATAGGGAAGCGCCCGAAGCCGGATTAGAGGGCTAATGAAGCCGGCACTCACATAGAACATATCGTTATGGAGTTCAACCCTTCATTGGCCCTCTAAGACGGGTTCCCAAGGAGCGCATGAATATACAAGAACATATCGATTTAAAACCTTATACCTATTTTAAAATCGGCGGACAGGCACGATATTTTATTGAGGTTAAGCACGAAGATGAATTGAAAGAGGCGCTCGCGTTCGCGAAAAAAAAGAAAGTGCCGTATTTCGTTATCGGCGCCGCTTCAAATATACTCGTTTCCGATGCCGGTTTCCCGGGGCTTGTCATTCGCATGATGCTTCGTGATATTGCGGTTGATGGTACGCGGGTGCTTGCGGGCGCCGGAGTGCCGAATGCGGTTTTAGTCGCACGTACAATTACCGCTGGCCTTCTCGGTTTTGAGTGGGCGATCGGTATCCCGGGGAGTATCGGCGGGTCGGTGCGCGGGAATGCGGGATGTTTTTCGGGTGAGATGAAAGATGTTGTCGAGGGCGTCCGATTTTTAAACACAAAAACCGGCAAGCTTGAAGAGCGCGATAACGCGTTTTGCCGTTTTTCTTATCGGGAAAGTATTTTTAAATCTTCTCCGCATTTTGTTATTACCGCGGTCGCGCTTGGTTTGCGGCGAGGGGATACCGAACTTGTTCAGCGCATGGTCCGCCACTATACGCGTGAGCGTTCCCGTCATCAGGATATCGGCGTTTCCTCGGCAGGATGTATTTTTAAAAATGTTTCATGGCCGAAATCTGAAACCGCGCGCCGCCGTCTCATATCTCTCGTTCCGCAACTAATGGAGTTCTCTTCGTGGCCGACAATCCCAGCCGCATTTCTCATCGACCACCTCGGTCTCAAAGGAAAAACAATCGGGAAGGCGAGCGTTTCAAAAAAACACGCGAATTTTGTCGTGAACGAGGGCGGTGCGCGAGCGGAAGATATCGTGATGCTTGTAGGTCTCATCAAAGAGTATGTGCATCGCAAGTACGATCTCCACCTTGAAGAAGAGATTCAATATGTCGGGTTCTAACGAAGCAGACACAGATTTTTTTAGGTGTAGTGGTGCGGGCTTAGAGCAATCGTATATGATTTTTTTAAAAAAATTTTTTTTTGCTCTGTGCGGCACAATTTTGTCGAAATTGAGTCAAAATACGCAAGTTATCCACAGTTTTGATATTTTTTTCTCAAAATTTTATTGTCGTATAGCGTTTAATGCTCGATAATAAATATAGTAGCCATGTGTTTTTTTTCAAGGTCGGCCTTAACAATATCTTTATAGGAGCTTGCACACAATGGCCAAGAAAAAGAAAGCGGCAAAGAAAAAGAGACTTTAATTTGCCTTGGGAAAAAGCCCCCGGTATGGGGGTTTTTTTATTTTGTTAGAGACAGTACATCTCACTTTTCCTCCGAAGGCAGTGTATATTGGGTGCTTGGACTCCGGCGCGGATTTCTAGCCGGATTTATTGAAGTTTTGGCTTGATTTGATATAGTGGTTTTATTATGGCACCAACGAAGATTTTTTTTACGAAAGGCGTCGGGCGTCACAAAGAGGCGCTTGGGTCGTTTGAGATGGCGCTTCGGGACGCTGGGATCGAGAAGTTTAACCTTGTAACGGTTTCGTCAATTTTCCCACCTGGGTGTAAAATTGTTCCGAAGGCGCAGGGGCTTCAGGAGCTAAACCCAGGGGAGGTCGTATTTTGCGTTATGTACGACCTTCGTTCCTGTGAGCCAAACAGGCTCATGGCGGCATCCGTAGGTTTGGCGCTTCCCGCGGACAATAGCCAATACGGGTATCTCTCCGAGCATAAGGCGTTTGGGGAAACGGAAGAAAGGGCCGGGGAATATGCGGAAGATCTTGCGGCAAGTATGCTTGCTACAACTCTTGGTTTGGAGTTTGACTCGAATGCCGCATGGGATGAGCGCGAGCAGGTGTTTAAGGCAAGCGGCAAAATTATCAAAACGTCAAATATAACCCAGTCGGCAATCGGGCATAAAGACGGCCTTTGGACGACGGTACTCGCGGCGGCCGTTTTTGTACCATAAAAATATGCGCGTTATCATCAAAGGAACCCACACGGAATTAACCCCCGCGCTCCGGACATATTTAGAGGAAAGAGTTATAAAATCATTGAGTAAACTTCTTGGAAGCCACGAAAGCGATTCGCCGCTTGTCGAGGTGGAGTTTGAGCGGACGACTCGCCATCATCAGAAGGGATATGTATGGCGAGCGGAAGCGAATGTAACATTTGGCAAGCATATACTCCGCGCGGAAGCATCGGGTGAAGACCCGAAAGAGGCGATCAATATACTCGAGGAAGAAATTGTACAGGAGGTGAAGCGTTTTAAAGAAAAAACCTCGGCGCGTTCGCGACAAGGCGCGCGGGCGATAAAAAAGCGTCTCCGCGAAGAATAGAGCGTGTGTTGTTGCAATAACCGTCTTCATCCAGTACGATGAAGGCGGTTATTGCAATTCCGAAGGAGGAGTCCAGATGCGGCTTGAAGCTCTCGAACCTTTACAAATTCGATCATGCAGTACGGTAAGCGAGCTTGTTGAAGCGGGGCGTAAGTGTTCTTTCGGCGCGCGGATGTTGGGCGAAGTCGCATCTACCCTTACCGAATGGGTGCGGTCAGATACGAAACCCACTCTTATCTATGAGGGCGATCCAAATTCACAACTGTCTTGCCTTATCTATGATATGGTCAAGCGCGGGTGGTTCAAGCGCCGTACGCTGGTGAAGGCAGTACATCGAGGGGATAATACCCTTGTCATAGGGCACTATCCCGAACAGATTGCCGCTCTGCCGGGGCGGACTATTTACATAAATAATTGCGGGCGAGCTCGTCCCGGGCAGATACGAGACGGGCATTTCCCAGATGCGGTGTTTGCGGATCCTCGTTTCGCACTCCCTATGCTTGTCGCTACGTTATCTGAAAGAATCGACGGCGTTCCGCGTTATGTAGTTGATTTTGTCTCGCAAGACCTCGTCAAGTACGGAGGACTTGCTTCTGAAGTAGTGCGCGGTGCAGAAACGCTCAAAGCAATGGTCAAAGACCCTGATTGCACCGTATTTCTCACAATGACCGGGGCGATGACTATCGCCAAGATGGGGCTTCTTATCTGCGACATGATTGAGATGGGTATGGTGCATGCGATTGCAACCACCGGCGCGCTTATGGCGCATGGTCTTGTGGAAAGCGTTGGGCTCAAGCATTACAAGCATGATCCCGACCTCAACGATGCGTATCTTGCAAAACACAAGCTCAATCGCATTACGCATACGCTTGAACCCGAAACAAATTTCGATCACATCGAGGAAATTCTTGATACGATTTTGTGGAAAATACGTACTTCGCGGCCGATAACTCCATCCAGATTCCACTCGATTATCGGCAGATATCTTGCGAAAAAGCATCCGAACGAGTGGGGCATTCTCAAATCCGCATATGAGCATCATGTTCCAGTTTTTGTCCCCGCATTTGTCGATTCCGAAATTGCAAACGATGTCTATGTCCACAACGAAAAGCGGCGGCGTAAACGAAAGCCGCGCGTTGTGATGGATATGGAGCTCGATACGCGCCGCATGATGAAGATTGCAACTCGCGCGAAAAAGCTCGGCATTTTTACGGTTGGCGGGGGAGTCCCGCGCAATAACGTGCAGAATGTCGCTCCTCTTATCGAGATTATCAACGCACGCCTCGGGCGAAATCTCAAAGAATGCCAGTTTTCCTATGGTTGCCGTATTGCTCCGGATGAGCTTTGGTACGGGCATCTATCGGGGTGCACTTACAGCGAAGGCATGTCGTGGCGCAAGATGCGTCCCGATGGTATGTTCGCCGAAGTGCATACGGATGCAACGCTCGTCTGGCCTATGATAGTTAGGTATGTCATGGATTCAGAATAGAACTCATCTCAAAAATCGCTTTCGCAGCGAAATGCGAGATTTTCGAGCGAAAGCCGTGAAGCCTGACGAGGAATAGCTTGGCTATTGTGAGGAGGGATGAACGGCTTGTAGCCGAAAATCTCGTCATTGCAGCAGAAATTGGATTTTTGAGATGGTTCTAGTATCCGCCCTTTTCCCGGGCGGATTTTTTGTATGGCATGTTTATAGTCCTGTTTGCATGTGGTGCTTAATCTCGATACAATAGAAAGTCAAATCATGTCTTTGCTTTCTAATATATTTGGCGATGCCAATAGCCGGATTGTCGGCGCGCTAAAAGACCGTGTTGATGAAATCAACACGCTTGAAGGGCGCGCTGAGAAGCTTGCCGATGAAGAAATTCGCGCGAGGGTAAAAGAAATTCGGGAGAAGATCAACGGGTCGCGAGAAGCGCTCGACGAATTTCTTCCCGAAATATTTGCGATGGTGCGCGAAGCATCACGGCGTACGCTCGGGAAGCGCCATTTTGATGTACAGCTCATGGGCGGCATGATGCTCCACGAAGGGAAAATCGTCGAGATGCGCACCGGTGAAGGAAAAACGCTTGTGGCGACGCTTGCCGCGTCTCTCAACGCGCTTACGGGGCGCGGGGTGCATGTGGTAACTGTCAACGATTATCTCGCGCGGCGCGATGCGGTATGGATGGGAGAGATTTATCATTTTCTCGGTCTTTCCGTCGGGTGCATGAACCACGACGTATCGTATCTCTACGACCCGCATTTTAAGGAAGGATCGGAAGAAGACAAAACGCGCGATGAGCTTGGGAGCTTCCGCGTGATACACGAGTTCTTGAAACCGTGCTCGCGAGGGGAAGCATATGGAGCCGATATAACCTATGGCACGAATAACGAATACGGTTTTGATTGGCTTCGCGATAATTTAGTGCTTTCGCCTCAAGATCTTCGCCAGCTTGGGCGCCGCAATAACGTTGGAGGCCGCGAGCATTCGTTTGCGATTGTAGACGAAGTCGACTCAATTCTCATTGACGAGGCGCGCACCCCGCTTATTATTTCTGCTCCCGATGAGGAAGCGGAAGATTTATACCGCATTTTCTCCTCAATTGCGCCGAAGCTTGAAAAAGATCTTGACTATACAATTGACGAAAAAATGCGCGCGGCGCTCATAACCGATGAGGGTATTTCAAAAATCGAGAAAATGCTCGGCGTTTCCGATATCTATACCGAACGCGGCGTTCGCTATGTCCACCATATGGAACAAGCGCTCCGCGCCCAAACTCTGTTCCAGCGCGACAGGCATTATGTCGTAAAAAACGGCGAGGTTATCATTGTTGATGAATTTACCGGGCGGCTCATGCCGGGGCGAAGATGGTCGGACGGGCTTCATCAGGCGATTGAAGCAAAAGAGGGCGTCTCTATTCAAAAAGAATCGCGCACTCTTGCGACCATTACATTCCAGAATTACTTTCGTCTTTATAAAAAACTCTCCGGCATGACCGGTACTGCGTTTACCTCTGCTGAAGAATTTCACAAAGTGTATAATCTTGACGTTGTGTCTATTCCGACGCATCGGCCGATGATACGTCGGGACCACAAAGATAAGATTTACCAAACGGAACACGGCAAATTTACAGCGATCGCGCGCGAGGTAAAAGAGCGCAATGAGAAAGGTCAACCTGTGCTTTTGGGTACCGTATCTATCGAGAAAAATGAAAAACTTTCCGAATACTTAAAGCGCGCGGGCGTTCCACATAATGTGCTCAATGCAAAAAATCACGAGCAGGAAGCTGAAATTACCGCGCAGGCAGGGCGTCTAGGTGCGGTTACGCTCGCGACAAATATCGCAGGGCGCGGCGTCGATATTATCCTCGGCGGGACTCCGCCGAAGCCCGAAGAGGCGGAGAAAATCAGGAGTTTAGGAGGTTTGCTTGTTATCGGTACAGAGCGCCACGAGGCGCGGCGTATCGATAACCAGCTCCGAGGCCGTTCAGGCCGCCAGGGCGATCCGGGCGAATCGCAGTTTTTCCTTTCGCTTGAGGACGATCTTATGCGTATTTTTGCGCCCGAGCGCATCAAAAATTTGATGGGCAAGTTTGGCATTCCGGAAGACGAGCCGATTGAAGCAGGCATGGTGTCGCGGGCTATTGAGCAGGCGCAGGCAAAAATCGAGGGGCTCCATTTCGATAGCCGCAAACATCTCCTTGATTACGACGATGTTATGTCAAAACAGCGAACGGCAGTATACCGGATGCGAAGAGAGATGCTTGAGGCGGATGATACCGCTGTAGACGCCAAAGTGCGCGCAATGCTCGAAGATTTTGCGAGGAAACTTACGGCAGTTGCAAGCGGGGAAGGCACTACAGACGAATTAAAGAAAATTTTGCGGTCTATCCTTGGACATGAGGAAAAAGTGCTCATTCCGCTCGAAAATATAGATTTGCCGGAGGAGGTGAGGAGTCTTCTCGAAGCCGAATACGAGTTGCGGCGGGGAAAATCGAAAGAGGATTTTCTCCGAAACGCCCGTATTTTGTTTTTACAGATTATCGATATGATGTGGCGCGATCACCTTGAAGTCATGGAATATACGCGCTCGTCGGTGGGGCTCCGCGCCTATGGCCAGCGCGATCCGCTTATCGAATACAAAAACGAAGCATTTCGGCTTTTTAAAACATTCAACGAAAATCTCTCAAATATGTTTATCCAAAATCTTTTCAAAATAAATGTCGGCGCCCAGATGCCGGTTCGGCATCAGCAGATGGTTACAAATGAAGGGCGCCGAGTCGCCGATCGTATTATGAAAAAAGTGGACGGCGAAAAAGTAGGCCGCAACGATCCTTGTCCATGCGGAGCGATAGATCCAGCCACGGGGAAAGTTTATAAGTATAAAAAATGTGGTTTAATAAATGCATCCCATCACCGCAAATAAAAGCGGAGTCCCGTACCAAACTTGTTTTGGTACGGGATGGGTCAGGCAAAAAGTATAAAAAGTGTCATGGAGGATAGAACAAAAAAAAGAACCCGAATGTTCTCGGGTTTTGTTGCTTTGCGTTGTCGTGTTTCTAGATGACAAATTTCGGCTTTTTGGGTTTTCCGACGAACTTACATACACTGCACACAGGCACCCAGAATTGCAGACGAGTTCTTTCAAGGAAATTGAACCGATAAAAAATGTTGATTTTCACCATCGGTTTCCAGCAATGAAAGTGCGTTAGAAGATGCCTTCCAATTATACCCTCACTGCAGCCTTGATTTTGTTTCATTGCAAGATCGAGAGCTCTCCATTCTGCTCGATCCCAAAAATCGGCGTTGGCAGACATGCGAGACCCCCTTCCTTTTTCGAGTTACTCTGGCTAGAGTATAGATTAAGGCTGTATGTGGGTCAAGTTTTACCTCTAATCACACAAAAATGATTTTATCCTAATTAGATAGCACAACAACAAATGCGGGGATTTGAATGCGGAGGAGCATCAAAAAATTAATGCAAGGTAAAAAATAATTTTATGTCTTGGTTTCGTAAGTTTCGTAAGAAAAAAGCAGAAGAAGAACATCCTCACGAATTTACGCAGTATCACTTACCGGGCAAGGACTATCTAAAAATTGATCCTAACTTTGTAGATGTTCTTCAAAATGTCAGAGATCAAATTGGTTCCCTTAATGCTAATATAAAAAATGCAAGCAGGTCTTCTTCAAAATTAGCTAGAGCATATAACCGTATAGCTCTTGGAGGCGTTATTATAGCCCTTTTTTCACTTTGGTTTTTATATCAACAGACCTCAACTCTTCGAGACGATTTTTTAACCAGAAATAGGCCATACCTTACTTTCGCGCGCCTAGATGATTCGGTTTTGGTTGCGCCATTTTCTTTGAAGGAGATTGAAGATGCTGGTGGTAAAATTGAAACAAGCGGATTTCGTTTACAGAATAAACTTATTAATAGTGGTGATGTGCCAGCTAGATATTATTTCACACTTAAAAGTACGCATCCTTTTGAAGCGACAGAATGGCAAAGCATTTATCCCGAATCAGGCGTTATATTTCCAAATCAGGAAGTGGATGTAGCGTGGTTTCTACAGTTTCCAATCGATCAATTTAAGGTTTGGGCAAGTACGCAGGATGGGCAACCTGAACCTTTGCAAGAAATTTATCTGAAAGTGGAATACACAGAGCTTGAGAACGAAGATAATGTGTATGGCACAAAGTTACATGGTAGGCTTGGTTTACCTGAGGATATAAGTGAAGCAGAAAAATGGATTTATAGAACAGTATGGAGTATTCTCAGTGCTGACTAGGCGCTTATTCGTATAACACATCAAACAGTGTCATGGGGAATAACGAATAATATGCAATACGAGTACAAAGAATTGAACGGTTATGTTTACCATATTGTGTCCGAGCCGACGGCGTATCTTAGAAAATGGTTAAAAACAGAATGGGCAAAAGACGCAGCAGAATATCCAGATCAGCCCTGGACGCTAGAATGGTCAGAGGACTTAAAGAAATTTGAGTTCGTGTTAGAGGTAATCGAGATAGAAAAGATACGGCCTCGTGCCGAACTGATGGCATATGAGAAGAATGGATATAGTTTTCAGAAAGAGCTGTCAGAACGAGTTATCGAACGATTAGAAGCGATACAGATGGGTACATCAATAATGCCGTTAGTTATTCGTGGAGTTGATATGGAATTAATGGATGGCTATACAAGATATATGGCATTGAAACATCTCGGAGCCAAACAAATATACGCATACATTGGTCATCATGCGGAGTAGCCGATCGATACTAATCTAGGGATATAATATAATTAAAAAATCATGAAATTACTTCTCACGTCTGGAGGAATAACCAATAAATCAATTGCAAATGCCTTATTTGATTTAGTTGGCAAAAAACCAGAAGATACCTCGCTTGTTTTTATTCCTACCGCCGCAAATATCGAAATGGGTGGTAAGAGTTGGTTTATTAATGATCTCATTAATCTCAAAAACCAAAGTTTCAAATCTATTGCCATAGCCGATATTTCTGCCGTCCCAGAAAGTATTTGGAAGCCGCAAATGGAAAAAGCTGATATTTTATTTTTTGAAGGAGGTAGCACATATCATTTAATGAGTTGGATTAATAAATCAGGACTTGTTGCTCTCCTGCCTGAATTATTGAAAACGAAAGTGTACGTAGGGCTAAGTGCTGGGAGTATGGTGGTGAGCAAAGACTTAGCACTAAAGATGGCTATGCTGTTATATGGAGAAGACCCGGCTGGGATTGAAAATATCCCGTGCCTCAATTTTGTAGGTTTCTATTTTTTGCCCCACTTGAACTCCTCACACTTTGATGTGAGAAAAGAAGATGTTATAAGAGAAGCCGCGAAGGGTATACATGAAAAAATCTATGTTCTTGATGATAATTCCGCTCTCAAGGTTGTTGACGGAAAAGTAGAAGTTATAAGCGAGGGGCAATGGTTTGTAATCAATGAATAATCGTTTCCCATTCATATCGTATATCAAAAAGTGTCATGGAAAATAATATGGAAAAAGAACCAAAATATACACGACCAGATAACTTACTTGAAGCTGTAGGTATAGATTTTAAAGGCCTGAGTGATGAGGAACGGGCAATGAAAACATTACTGGTGGAGGAGTATAAAAAGCGTCAAAAGAACCTACTGACTGAAGTGAGAAAATGGCGCGAGGATCATCCAGAAGCAACGCTCAGCGACTCAATTCAAGCTCTCTACGGGGAACTTGAGAAAGAGAAATGAACAATCCCCGCGGGCTAGTCAATAAATACCAGAAGTGCCATGGGGCGTAGAATGATGGAGCCAAAGCTTTTCATCGCAACAAAAGCAGTAATCGCTCACGATGGGAAAATACTCATTCTTCGTGAAGCCGGTTCATATGCGGAGGGTACAAACATGGGGCGCTATGATCTTCCTGGTGGCCGTTTAAAACCTGGCGAACACTTCAGTGAAGCATTAAAGCGTGAAGTTGTTGAGGAGACGGGGGTTAAGTATCCGAATTGGAAACCCAGTAGCAGTAAATGAGTGGCGCCCAGTTGTTCGTGGCGAACAGTGGCAAATCGTTGGAATATTTTTTGAATGTTATTCGTTGTCCTTAAAAGTAATAGTCAGCTCTGATCATGATGTATATGAATGGATTGATCCGAGGGAATATAAAAAGTATAACATCATCGAAAATCTTAAGCCGGTGTTTGAAGAATATTTAAAAAGGCGGAAAGAGATATAAGAAGTGTTACGCCTGTCCAAAGCTTTAACGAAGGAGGTTCATGAAGCGTAAGGATCTGGTATAATCAAGAAAATATGAAATTCGAAGAGTTCCGAGTGCGCAAAATAAAAGAATGAGATAGAATTAGATTATGGTAGAAATGAAGATCATTCGGAGCCCCATTACGCGAGCCGGACTGAAACAGATGGCCAGAGAACAATTTGGCGATCTCGTGAAAGCAGTGGTTGATATTGAGCAGAGGATTATGGTTATCGGTGGTGAATTGCATGCTGATGAAGAAGTGTTACTGATGGAGGAGGCACAATCGAAGCGCGAACATACGTGGGGGGTAAATCTTTATCCGGATAAATCTGGGGGAGAGTTTATCGAGTTCGATTCAATGATCAACTTGAAACCATCGATGGGCAATCGTACGCGCGGCGTTGATGATCCGGCCATCCGCGAGAAAATTAAAGTCATTATTCAAAAATTAGTTGTTGATTGAAATGAGCTTTCAGCATTCTACATTAGCTGACGGGCGGTGGCAGAAACTTTCCCTAGCAGAACAGCTTGGAAATATCGGGAGTGAAGTCGGTCGCACAGAACGATTTATGGGGGGCGATGAAGAAAATTTTAAACGCGCTCGCGATCGGGCACTTGAACTTTTTGACTTAACGCTTGCCGATCCGCGTTGGCGCCCGCCATATTGGCGGGCAGACGGGCGGCTTCGAGAAATTGCGCGAGCACGGGAGATATTTTGCGATGCGCTTTTCGGGGGTCGAGAGTACAAGAGTTCACTTACGGACCTCGACCGCTATCTATTCCATTTTGCGCTCATGGCTCGCAAGAAAATGTGATATCTCTTAGAGCATGTCAGAATGGGGTTTTCAGACATGCTCTAAAGCGCGATGTGTAAATATAATTGGTCTGCTCGTTCACTCCCGGTGATACGGCGGATGACAAACAACAAGGTATAGAAAGTTATAAATTCATGAAATCAAAAACGAAATCTAAAAACAAAAAGTCCGCTGATTGGCAGTATTTTGATGATTGTTTGATCTGTAAAGCAATGCAAACGGCAGATGAGCAGGGCAGAAGCCTATCCGGAAAAGAATTGAGAGACGTTTTCGACAAAGCGAATGAGCAGCAAAAGAAAACACAATAAATTCTTTCTCATTGTATAAGAGATATAAAGAGTGTTATGGGTAATGACAAGAACGTCAAACATGCGTCCGTCTTGATAGAAACTCTTGATGGGAGACTGCTTTTCCACCATAGGGACAATAAACCAGATATTATACATCCAGACCATATCGGGACTTTTGGTGGAGGCGTGGAAGCCGAAGAAGGATACCCCCATGCCGCAATTCGAGAGCTGAAGGAAGAATTAAATTTAGCTGTTCAGGAAAAGGATTTAATGCACTTCGCCGACTATAAAAAAGTTTTAAAGGATGGGAATGAGTTACAGGTAAAAGTGTTTTTGGTGAGAGGTATTAATGCTAAAGAGTTAGTTCTGAATCCAAACGAAGGGCAGAATATTGTGTCCATATCGAGACATGATGACTGGCGAGGTTATAAATTTACACCGCTCGCGAAAGCAATGTTAGAGAAGTACTCTTCCAGCTTTTGGCATGATTAAATAGATATATGGCGATTGTTAAGAAAAAAATCACGCCGGAATATTTTAAGCTTGTTGCATCTGGCAAAAAGCGCTTTGAGGCACGATTAAACGATTTTGATATTACCGAGGGGGATACGCTTATCCTTGAAGAATGGGATCCCAAAACAAAATCGTATACCGGCCGATTGATCGAGAAAAAAGCTGGATATATTTTACGCATGCAGCTCAATGATTTTGGCCAAGGAGAAGAAATCAAAAAGAAAGGGTTACTCGTTATTTCTCTCGAATAAAAATAATATGGAAAATAAAAACCAAAATCTCCACGAAGTCGTTATAACCGTGGTGATCGTAAAAGGTGGTGGTTCGGCAGGCTTACCAGAACCAAAATATTTGGTTACGCGGCGGTCGCCGAACAAAAAGCGATTCCCGGGGATGTGGACTGTGCCGGGCGGAAAACTCGAAGCCGAT
>Ga0209541_10003769_pt1 | contig 27494 bp, 37 predicted proteins | sample RifCSPlowO2_01_FD_184027 | JGI IMG/M metagenome (GOLD analysis project Ga0209541, IMG submission 184027) | Groundwater microbial communities from Rifle, Colorado - Rifle CSP2_plank lowO2_0.1 (SPAdes) (version 2) | ecosystem: Environmental > Aquatic > Deep subsurface > Groundwater | place... | reverse complement strand
GGGTAAAGTCTAAAAAATGAACCTGCGAATGCTAAGATTTTAGCATGAAACGCAGAAAGAAAAAATGTCCCAGTTGTTTGAAAACTAAATTCTGGAAAACCGGTGATGGTCGACTGAAATGTCGTCATTGCCGGAAAACTTTCAAACCAAAAAATAATCCCTGTGGCCTTCGAGAAAAACTTTTGAAACAAGTCCTGACCGAGTTTGTTCTCGAGCATTCCACCAATGTTATTTTGGAAAGAGTTAGGATCACTAGATACAAAATGCTGAAAACTCTCCTGACTTTGCGCCTTGCCATGACCAAGGAGGTGCCGCCGATCTTTGAAGGAATCGTCGAAGTTGACGAGACTTATGTCGGTGGCCAATGGAAGAACAAACGGCTGGAAACAAGGTTAATATCGACCAAGTCTAAAAAAGGTCGAGGGACGACCAAGCAACCGGTCTTCGGCATCTTGTGTCGGAATGGTCAGGTGTTCGCCGAGCTGATAGACAAAGTTGAAGCCGAAGACTTGCAACCGATCATTGAAAGGAAAGTTAAAAGAGGTTCGGTCGTCTGCTCGGACACTTGGCGCGGTTACACCGGCATCGCCGCTAAAGGTTATGTTCATCGAATGGTGGAACACGGCAAGAACGAATACTCCGACAAGAAAGGAAACCACATCAACGGGCTGGAAGGATTCTGGGGTTACCTCAAGAGAAAACTCTCGGCTAAAGGCGGTATTCGAAGAAAAATGCTACACTTGTACTTGGGTGAATACGTCTGGAGATACAACCACCGAAATCAAAAGTTTAAACAGCAAGAAAGGTCTTTATTAGCAACATTATTTAAGCATTCGTAGTTATCAACAGGTTCGAAAATTGAACTTTACCCTATTTTGCGTTTTTAATTGATAATTTCGCGCTTTTCGCTTTAAGCTTTACACTTCTACAGAGTAGCATTGATGAAAAAAAATGAATTGAGTTATCCACAAGTGTATGGTAGAGTAGAAAAATGGAAATTGCTGAACTGAAACAAAAAATCGTGCCTATTCTACGCCAATCTGGCGTTCGGCGGGCGGCGTTGTTCGGTTCAATTTTGAAAAAGCGGAGTGGGACGGTAAACGATGTGGATATTTTGGTAGAGTTGGCCGAGAAAACCAGTTTGCTTGATTTCGTCGGCTTAAAACAAAAACTAGAAGCGACGGTCGGCAAAAAAGTTGACCTGGTGGAATACGAAACCATCAAACCGGCATTGAAAAAAAACATCTTGGGCAATCAAATGAGCTTAATCGAAAAATGAAAGAAGTTAAGGTGTATCTAGACGATATTCTGGAAAGCATCAAAAAGATTGAGAAGTACATTGCTGATTTAACGCCGGTAAAATTTGACGAGAACAGCACAGTTCAGGATGCAGTAATGCGAAGATTGGAAATAATCGGCGAAGCGGTCAAACACCTGCCAGATGAAATGAAGATAAAACACCCCGACACTCCCTGGAAAGAGATTACCGGCATGCGCGATGTTCTCATCCATGAATACGCCGGGGTTCAGATTGAACGAGTTTGGCGAACGGTCAAAAATGATTTACCGCCTCTCAAGCAGACAATTATAAGACTAATCGAGTCAGAAAAGAGAAGGGACTAAAAAAATCGGTAAAGTTATCCCCAACACTAATTTTGGCATCGCTGTTGGGAGCTTCAACTATTTTCCCAACTTACTGATAATGTGCTTACTATTTGCGGCTTGTTTTAATCTTTTGTTGGTGACGAGAACCCAATGCCAAAATTAGTGTTGGGGTTATCCACACGCGCAAAACAAGGCGAGACCTTGCTTCCCGGTCTTAAGGCCTCGCCTTTTATTAATTTAATGTTATAGTTAAAAACATGCTTTTTGAATTAGCCAGAAAATGGACGGTTGATAACGGCGATGTACCGGAAGATTATTATTGTCCAAATAGCGCAGTGTTTCAAACTAGACTGATTAAAATGCAGACGGAGCTAGGTCAAACGAAGGACGAGGTGCTGAAAAAAATATTCCCGCTTATCGTCGCCGTGGCTGGAGAAATAGGCAATAATTCTTTTGATCATAATCTGGGTAATTGGCCCGATACACCGGGAGTGTTTTTCGCCTATGATCTAAAAGAGCGGACGATTGTCTTAGCCGATAGGGGCCAAGGTATACTGACAACGCTTAAAAGAGCGATCCCCGGTCTAAAAAATGATAGTGAGGCTCTAAAGGCCGCCTTCACCGAGATAATTTCCGGCCGCGCGCCGGAAGCCAGAGGCAACGGTCTAAAATTTGTCAGGGAAGTGATTATTAAAAACCGGATGAGACTTAACTTCCAAACTGGAAACGCGTATTTAGAATTGAAACTTAATAATCCTAACTTGTTAATCAACAATAGCGAAGCGTCATTTCGGGGATGTCTCGCGTCAATCAAATTCTAAAATGAAAATAGAGCTAAAAAAATTTGGCACGACCTTAATCTCCCGCCCATCCGGACGAGAGGCCTACGCGGCGTTTTTGCCGTCTTTGAGAGAGATTACCGACAGCGAGGCAATCGGCGTTAACTTCGACGGGGTGGTAACTTTTTCCCCTTCCTGGGGAGACGAATTTTTGCGCCCGCTGGCGGAAAAATATGGCGACCGTTTGGCATTAGTTAAAACTGACAATCCTTCAGTCATAGCTAGTCTAGAGATACTAGAGAAAAGCAATAAACTGAAATTTAAATGGGGTTAAGATTTACTTCTTGCTCCGGCGCGAGACGATAAAAACATTAGAATACTTCTTGGCCCGGCGGGTTTTGCGCCCGCCGGTCACCTTGCCCCAAAGCGTTTTCGGCCGCCTGGTGCCGCGGCCTTGCCGGCCTTCGCCGCCGCCGTACGGGTGGTCCACCGGGTTCATCGCCGAGCCGCGCACGGTCGGCCGGATGCCCAACCAACGCGCGCGCCCGGCCTTGCCGATCTTAACCAACTTCTGCTCTTCGTTAGAAACCGCGCCGATCGAAGCCCAACAATTTTCATTGATCCGGCGGGTCTCGGTCGAGGGCAGACGGACGGTCGTGTAACCGGCATCATTTGACAAAACTTGGGCGAAACTGCCGGCCGAGCGCACCAGTTTGGCTCCGCCCTGCGGCGCGAGTTCAATATTATAGACAAAAGCGCCGACCGGAATCTTCTTAAGCGGCAGACGGTTACCCGGCTTCAATGGCGCCTCATTGCCAATTAAGAATTCATCACCCACCGCAATCCCCTTGGGCAAAAGCACATAACGGCGCTCCCCGTCACGGTAGAGAACGAGACCGATAAAACCGGAACGATTCGGATCATACTCAATCGTTTCCACGCGCGCCGGCACGCCGACTTTATCATATTTAAAATCTATTAACCGGTAGAGCCGCTTATGGCCGCCGCCCTTGTGACGGACAGTGATCCGACCGACATTATTGCGCCCGACACTACGCTTTCCGCCGCGGGTCAGCGTTTTCGCCGGTTTAGCTACCGTTAGGACCTGACGATAATCTACGCCCGTGGTCCCGCGGCGGCTCGGAGTAAACGGTCGGTAACTTTTCATAATTACTTCAAATTAATCGTCTCGCCGGGTGGCAAATAAACCAACGCCTTTTTAAAGCCTGGTTTGACCGCCGGCCGGCCGCGATAAATCAACCGTTTAGGCGGGATATTGACGATCCGCACCTTGACGGGTTTGACCTTATAATTTTTGCCAACCGCTTTTTTGATCTCTGTCTTATTAGACGCCCGCGCGACCATAAAAGTAAAGACGGGCCGAGGCGCGCCCTGACGCGCCTGCGCCTTCTCGGTCAAATGCGGCCGCAAGCTAAGATTATTTTCGGCCATAGAGTAATTCCAGACTGCGGATCGGATCAACCAACACCAGATACCGGTAGCGCAAGAGCTCCAGCGGATTTAAATTCCTCACTTCTTCCACGGCGACCGCCGGCAGATTGCGGAAACTGCGGCGGACAGAATCATTTTTGTTTGGAATGGCAATGATGGTCCGCCGACCCGGGCCGCACCCCAATTTTTTAAGCACGGCAACGGCCTCACGGGTCTTCGGCGCCGGCAACTTAAGATTTTTCAGAAACAGAATGTCGCCGCCGCGCAGTTTAGCCGACAAGACCACGCCGAGCGCTTGACGCTTCATCTTCTTATTAATCTTCTGGGCGTAGAGACGCTCGGGGCGCGGCCCGTGGGTGACGCCGCCGCCGCGCCAAAGCGGTGAACGGATAGACCCGTGCCGCGCCCGGCCGGTCCCTTTCTGCCGCCAAGGTTTTTTGCCGCCACCTCTCACCTCGCCGCGATCTTTAGTATGCGCGCGGCCGGAACGGGCATTGGCCTGCATACCAGTAACTACCTGATGAACCAGGTCGGCATTCCACGGCCGGTTAAAGATAGACTCCGACAGATCAATCGTGCCTTCTGGTTTACCGTCTTGATTGTAGACCTTAACTTTCATGCCCCAACTTCACCCTTCTAATTTCTAATTTCGAACCGCGGCGACCCGGGACGGCGCCGCTAATCAAAAATTGTCGAGCGGCTTTATCCACGGCCACCACTTTGAGGTTGCGAATCGTTGTCCGCCGGCCGCCCATCCGGCCGGCCATGCGCATGCCCTTGGGCACACGGGTCCGAAGACCGCCGCCGATGGAACCGGGTTCGCGCTCGGAATGTTTCTGCCCGTGCGTCCGCGGCCCGCCGTGAAAACCGTGCCGACGCACCACGCCTTGAAAACCCTTGCCCTTGGCGAGACCGCTGACAGCCACGACATCACCGACGGTTAAATCGCCCGGTTCGCCGGAAACAACGGTCACCGGCCAAACCGTGCCGGCCTCGTCGAAAATCTGGGTCATTTGTTGTTTAGTGACAATAATCACAAATCACATCATTTTCACATCAATATTGACTCCCGAGGGTAAGATCAAGCTGGTTAACTGTTCGATTATTTTCCCCGACGGATTAGCAATGTCAATCAGCCGTTTATGGATCCGCATCTCAAACTGCTCGCGCGCGTTCTTGTGGACAAAAGAACTGCGATTGACCGTGTATTTTTTAATCTCGGTCGGCAAGGGAATCGGACCCTCCACCTGGCCGTCATAACGGCGGGCGGTATCAACAATCTGCTTGACCGAAGCGTCAAGAATCTTGTGCTCGTAAGCCGACACTCGAATTCTGATCTTTTGGATATTCTCGATCTCAGTTTTCTTGGCTCGGCTCTTGCTCTTGACCTTGATCTTGGTCTTCTCGATCGCGGGCGAGGGGGCCATTCTAGTTTAAGCGATAACCTTGGTCACCACGCCGGCGCCGACGGTCTTGCCGCCCTCACGGATGGCAAAACGCTGTTTGGCCTCGAGCGCCACCGGTGACACCAATTTAACTTTAAAGGTAACAGTATCGCCGGGCATGACCATTTTGACGCTTTCGGGCAGAGCCACCTCGCCGGTTACATCGGTGGTCCGAATGTAAAATTGCGGTTTGTAGCCGGTCAAGAAAGGTGTATGCCGGCCGCCTTCTTCTTTTTTCAAAATGTAAACCTCGGATTCAAACTCGGTGTGTGGGGTGACACTCGCTGGCTTGGCCAGCACCTGACCGCGCGTCACATCTTCTTTCTTGGTGCCGCGCAGGAGCACGCCCGCATTATCGCCGGCGATGCCTTCATCCAGCGATTTATTGAACATTTCGATGCCGGTAACCGTCGTTTTGGCGGTGGGATGAATACCGACGATCTCCACTTCTTCGCCAACCTTGACCTTACCGCGCTCAATTCGACCGGTCACCACGGTGCCGCGGCCTTCAATCGAGAAAATGTCTTCGATCGGCATCAGAAACGGCTTATCCACCTCGCGCACCGGCGTCGGGATGTAAGTGTCTAGGGCATTAGCCAATTCTAAAATCTTCTTCGCCCATTCATCGTCTACGTTCTTAGCTTCAAGCGCCTTCAAACCAGAACCGCGAATGACCGGCGCCCCGGCGCCGTCATACTCGTATTTGGACAGGAGCTCGCGCACTTCCGTTTCCACCAGATCAACGAGTTCCGGGTCGTCCACCGCGTCAACCTTGTTCAGGAAAACCACAATTTTCGGCACGCCGACTTGACGCGCGAGAAGAATATGCTCGCGAGTCTGGGGCATGACGCCGTCGGTGGCCGCCACCACGATGATCGCCCCGTCCATCTGGGCGGCGCCAGTGATCATGTTTTTGATGTAGTCGGCGTGACCGGGCGCGTCAATGTGGGCGTAGTGACGGGTATCAGTTTCGTACTCGTTGTGCGAGAGAGCAATGGTAATGCCGCGCTCCCGCTCCTCGGGCGCGTTGTCAATGTCTTCGACTTTCTTCAGCCTAACTTTCTTGCCCGCTAAATTAAGAACATGGAGGATCGCGGCGGTTAAAGTCGTCTTGCCGTGATCCACATGCCCGATGGTGCCGACATTAATGTGCGGCTTGGAACGATCAAATTTTTCTGCCATGATTTTTTTGTTGATTAGCTTATAATAATTATCACTATACTATATCTTGCCGAATAAATAGTCAAATCCCTAAATTCCTCTCTTCAATCGCCCGTTTGGCGTCCTCGGCCTGTTCAATGATAGAACGGGTTTGGCTAGGGAGATTGGAGTCGCCCGTGGCAGGCGGCTGATAAATTTTGGTTAAAATTTTAACGGCCAAAAACGCAATCACCGCCGCCGTGATCAACAGACCCAATAATCCGACAAATCCGCGTTGATATAACATTAAGAGTTTAAATTTTATTCAGACAAGCTTCTGCAAATTCTTTTCGAAGAACGGAACTATCAGTATAACCAACTTTTTTGAGAGTTATCGATATTCCCTTGATCACGATGGAATCGGGAAAGGGAAGTTTATTGCTGTTATCCTTTACTGTAAGCGGATTACCCACTTTTGGAGCAAGTTGATTGTAGTACTTACCAATTGGTCCAATATCGCCATCAACGCTAAAACTTGCCCAATTATCCTCGGCTTCGATATGACTGTTAACTTCATAATCTTTACCATCTAAGGTAACTTTTTGTGCGATACTGCTTCCATCTTTTCTGTTATACGAGATAATAATTTTTTCGCAACCAGAAAAAACAGGACTTGGAGCAAGCCGTGTCGTTAAAGAGTTGTCTTGAAATTTGAAAGTTTTAGCCATTTTAGCCAAAACTATATCTATCTCGAGTGAATATATAATATAAATTTTCGCATTTCTTTGGAAAACATACCCTTTGTAACTTCCACTATGCAATGACCTCACTGATTCCACACGATTGGCCCTAAATTTGAGTGCTAAATCTGGGTTAAGATAATCTAACTCTGGCGAAAGTGACATATTGTTTTTAACAAAAACTATTCGATCAGGGTTCCCGGTTTTTCCAAAAATATTGAGCACGTGAGTTGCGAGAACTAGATTTAGATCATCAAAATATTCACCGCCCAATATGGGTCCCACTAAGGTAACTGGCACATCACTCGCGTCCATAAAAGTGACCATGCTGCTACTACCTCCAATAAACACATAGTTTGCGGGGTATTTCACTTCTAGCCCGTTCTTCTCATCTTTATAAGTTTTCCAGTTGGAAATATCGTTTGTCGTAGTCGGTAAAGTTTTGAAAGAATTATCGGTTGTAGAGGGTTTAATGTTATATCCCGGATTAAGTGAATTTCGGGTCAAAAGATAAGCGCCGAGGCCGAACGCGAGCAAAATGATTATGATAATCCCCACCCCTCCGAAACCGCGTTTGGTGTTTGACATAATTTTTTCCATGTAACTTATATGACAATTATCGGTTAGCCATTGTGGCCCGGAAATTAAGCATCACTGGTAGTCGTTTCTTTTTTAATTTCAAGCCAAATTGCCGCGGAAAATGTTTCGAAGCATCTAAGACTTCTAGACCAATAATTTTACCCTTCTGTCCGTAGTCAAGGATAATCCCGGGTGAGACTTCGTCGCTCTCACGGTAACTTTCCTCGTTGAAACGAAGGTAGAGAGCATCTATTTTTTTATCGTAATGAAATTTCATAAATACTTTTTAATTTTTGAAGTATAGAAGACTGTTATAATTTCCTGGACCGACGATGTCTCCTCGTAAATAATAACCAGTAAATATTTCTTTCCCTCTCGTTCTCTTATTTTTAAGGCCTGGAATCTGCCATTGGGTTGTCGAACAATACTGGCTGGCTTTCCTATCGTTTCTAAAACCTCTCGTTCAGAAATTTTCCGTTCCACCAACTGCCACTTAGCATGTGAACTGAAAACGATCTTAACCATAGCGAGCTGAACTCTAATATATCATCCCCTGCCCTGAACAACAAGTTGATGTATCCGTCTGTATTTTTTGTTTCGCCACACGAACCGATATTTTTTAGTATCGTCGGCAATCCATTTTTGTTCTTTTTTGGTTTTATATTCGGTTTTATCTACATAACAGTGGCCTAATATTACCGGTTTCTTTTTCTTAACCTCAAAATGGAATTCCGCTAACCTGCCGTTTATTGTAGCAAAAGCCCAGTAAGACATTTCTTGTTGTTTTATGATGCAGAATTCACTTCCGCCCCTCAATGATTTTTTCGGCGACATTGGGCGGGATGATTTCATACTTGTCGAATTCCATAGTGAAGGTGCCGCGGCCCTCGGTCATGGAACGGAGAGCGGTCGAGTAGCCGAACATCTCGGAGAGGGGCACCCGGGCGCGCACGACCTTGACTAGCCCCCGGTCATCAATACTTTCAATCTGACCGCGCTTACCGGATAAACTAGCGGTGATATCGCCCATAAACTTCTCCGGCACGATCACTTCCACTTTCATCACCGGCTCGAGGAGCACGGGTTTGGCGCGGCGCGCCGCTTCTTGAAGCGCCATCGAAGCGGCGATTTTGAAAGCCATTTCTGACGAGTCCACTTCGTGGTACGAACCGTCATAGAGTTCACAAGAAATATCAATCAACTGGAAACTGGCCACCACCCCGCGCTCCATCCCCTCGCGCACACCTTTCTCCACCGCCGGCACATATTCTTGCGGCACCACCCCGCCCTTGATGGCATTCACAAATTCAAAATGGGTCTCGCGCGAGACATTCTTTTTCACCTTGGCGCCGGGGACGACCGGCTCAAGCGGTTTAACCCGCAGACGGACATGGCCGTATTGGCCACGGCCGCCGGACTGCTTAATGTACTTGCCTTCGGCCTCGGCCAAAGCGGTAATTGTTTCTTTGTACGCCACTTGCGGCCGGCCGACATTGGCCTCGACGGAAAATTCCCGTTTCATTCGATCAACAATGATTTCCAAATGCAGCTCGCCCATGCCCGAGATAATGGTCTCGCCGGTTTCCTGATCAGACTTAACGCGGAAAGTCGGGTCTTCGATGGAAAGTTTCTTAAGCGCCAAACCCATCTTCTCCTGGTCGGCCTTGGTTTTCGGCTCAATCCGGAGCGAGATGACCGGTTCGGGCGCTTCTATCCCTTCAAGCAAAACCGGGAAATTTAAGGCGCACAAAGTATCGCCGGTTTGCGTGTCTTTCAGTCCCACCGTCGCGGCGATATTGCCGGCGCTGATCTCTTTGATCTCGCGACGATCATTGGCGTGCATCTGGACTAAACGGCTAATCCGCTCCTGATTGCCGGTCCGGGCATTCAACACATATGATCCGGCCGCCAGACGCCCAGAGTAGACGCGAAAATAGGTCAAGGATCCGACGAAAGGGTCGCTGGCAGTCTTGAAGGCCAAAGCGGTAAATGGCGTTTCCTCTTTGGCTTCAATCATAACTGACTCGCCGGTCTTCTCGAGCACGGCCGAGGCCGGTGGGATATCAAGCGGCGACGGCAGATAGTAAGCTACCGCGTCAAGCACCAATTGAACGCCCTTATTTTTCAAAGCCGAACCGGCGAGCACTGGAAAAATTTTATTGGCAATCGTGCCGCGGCGGATGAGCTCGCGCAGGCGAGCCAGACTGATTTCTTTTCCTTCAAGATAATCGTGGGTCGCCTCGTCATCGAACTCAACGATTTTCTCAATCGTTGCCGCCCGTTCGGCTAGAGCGACGGCGCGCAAAGTTTCAGGAATTTCCGAACGGACGACCCTCTCCCCTTTCTCGCCCTCAAAAGTGATGTACTCGAGCGTTAAGAGATCGACGATGCCGCGGAAATGCTCCTCGTGTCCGTCTGGAATTTGAAGCTTGACCGCCTTGGGTGACAGCCGTTCAAGGATTGATTTATAGGAACGCTCAAACGAAGCCCCCAACCGATCGAGTTTGTTGATAAAGCAGATCCGCGGCACGCGATAGTCGTCGGCGTAACGCCAGTTTGTCTCAGATTGCGGCTCGACGCCGGCCACGCCGTCGAAGACCACTACCGCGCCGTCGAGCACTCGAAGCGAACGTTTAACCTCGATGGTAAAATCAATGTGGCCCGGGGTGTCGATGATGTTCAATTTTACTTTCTTGGGCTCGGACGCCAGGCTTCCGTTTGGAAGCCTGGCGTCCAAATCGGTGGGTGTCCAGTAAGCGGTAGTGGCCGCGGCGGTAATCGTAATACCGCGTTCCCGTTCCTGCTCCATCCAATCCATCACGGTATCACCTTCGTGCACCTCACCAATCTTATGGCTTAAACCGGTATAGAAAAGCACCCGTTCGGAAGTCGTCGTCTTACCGGCGTCAATGTGGGCAATGATGCCGATGTTTCTAACCTGGCCGAGGACGTCGTGGCTAGGATCCATGAAAGTGAATTAGCGAGCCGAGCGCGATCCGCTGATGGCGGAACGGGAGGCGGAACGCGCGAAGTGGGCGAAAGCCCGATTGGCCTCAGCCATTTTATGGACGGCGTCCTTTTTTTTGATCGCCTCGCCCTGGTTTTTGCTCGCGGCGATAAATTCTTCAGCCAAACGCTTGGCCATCGGCTGGCCGGTTTTCGATCGCGCCGCATTAAGAATCCAGCGCATGGCTAAAGTCAGACGCCGACGCGGATTAACCTCGTACGGAATTTGATAGTTGGCGCCGCCGACGCGGCGCGACTTAAGTTCGGTATGCGGGCCGACATTTTTAAGCGCTTCTTCAAAAACTTCGAGCGGATCGTTCTTCATCTTCTCTTTAATCTCGGCAAAGGAATCGTAAATCACGCGGCGGGCAACCGACTTTTTACCCCGTTTCATCACATAATTAATGAATTTCGCCACCTTAGGCGACTGATAAACGAGATCCGGTTGGAGTTGGCGGTTGATTTTAATTTTTCGTCTCATCCCGTTAGAAAATTTACTTGCCTTTTGGCTTTTTCGTCCCATACAGACTCCGACCCTGGCGGCGATTGTCCACACTGGCGGCGTCGAACTTGCCGCGGATGATGTGGTAACGGACCCCGGGCAAATCTTTAACCCGGCCGCCGCGAATCATCACTACCGAATGTTCCTGAAGATTGTGGCCGATGCCGGGAATATAGGCCGTCACTTCCATCCCGTTAGTCAACCGGACGCGGGCGATTTTGCGGATCGCCGAGTTGGGCTTCTTGGGTGTCGTGGTCTTAACTTGCACGCACACCCCCCGTTTGAAAGGCGAGGGATAGAAAATTGGACGATTCTTCAAATTGCTGAAACCGCGCGCCAAAGCCACCGATCGCGACTTCCACCGCGACCTAGTTCGTTTACGCCTAATCAATTGATTAACCGTCGGCATGAATTTAACCGATAAAGATTATACTCTAATATGCGCTCGCCAAAAATGCAAGAGATTAAATAGTTAAACCAGTGGCTAAATGAAAGAGAAAAAGGACAATCGGCAAAATCCACCGCCAGAGGAAAAGCAAGAGGATGATAATAAAAATCAACTGATAACGATTAAGCCATTCTTCCAGCCAGCGGTAGCGGTAAGGCAAGACGGCAAGTAGGATTTTTGAACCGTCAAGCGGCGGAATCGGAAACAGATTAAAAATCGCGAGGATTAAATTAAGTAACACCACGAGCGTTGCCAGCTCAAGAAACGGTTGGGGCAAGGCCAGACCAACGGCCGCTAATCTGATTAAGACGGAGAAAAAAAGAGCGATAACAAAATTAGCCGCCGGACCGGCGGCGCCGACTAGAGCCGGCCCCCAGCGTCCGGCCTTAAGATTATACGGATTGTAAGGCACGGGCTTGGCCCAGCCGAAAATAAACCCGCCGGTGGTATAAGTCAGAAGCGGAATGAGCACCGAGCCGACCGGGTCAAGATGTTTAAGCGGGTTCAAGGTCAGCCTACCGGCAAGTTTGGCGGTCGGGTCGCCGAGAAAATAAGCGGTAAAACCGTGCGACACTTCGTGGAGGACCACCGATAACAATAAAATCAGGATGGGAAAAATTATTTCCATTGGATTTATAGTAACACAATTGCCATAACGAGTATAAAAACGCCCCGCAATATGTTCCGGGGCGAAAGGGTAAAGGAACTAAGTTTTAAGGGAAACTGCGGAGCGGGCGCGCAAGAAGGCATCCCGGTCCATCGGGCCGTACCAGTACACGTAGATCTTGCGGTTGCCGCGGTTCCAGCTCACGCCCGGGACATCACCGTCCGAGCCGCGAGAGCCGGCACAAAGAGTGACCTTGTCTCGGTCCAAGTGGCGGGCGTCAAGATCATCGCCTTGATCCTCGGTGGCAATGAAGTGAGCCAGGCCCAAGAGCAGGCGTTCAGGGAGAGTGGGGCCTTGGATTCCCTGTTTGTCACAGTCGTCGGCCGAGAGACTCTTGTTTTCCTCGTCGGCTTCGACTCTGGCACGGAAACGGATGCGGTAGGGACCTCTGGCTGGGTCCCGCTCATGGCGGCCGGCGGTCTCGGCGTCAAGGTCCACATCGTGAGTTTCCACAGCGATGCCAAGCGGCCTCATCGCCTCAAGCACTCGATTGGGCGTGAGGTCCTTTGGGACATAGACATCCCAGAAGTCGGGGGTCGGCTCCACCCAGAGTCCGCCAGCTGAAGAATCAAAAGCGTCGCCGAGCGCGTCGTAAACCTTGGACCAGATTGCCGCCGTGAAGACAATGAGGGAAGACGTTCCGTCCACGACCAGTTTTTCTGCCATGGCCGTTTCTCCCTTCAGTTAAAGACCGTGAATGCTTAAAATCTCCTTGCATCGGCAAAGACCAGATTTTGAGCACTACTTTTAAGTTAGCATGAGCACCACAAAAAGTCAAGTACAAATCTTCAAAAACTGATGATAATATAAACCGATAAAATGAAAACTTGTTACTTATGCGGCAAGGGCAGTCTCGTCGGCGGCGGCTATTCAAATCGCATTCGCGCCACTAAGTTTAACCCGACCGGCAAGGTCCGGCGGCAACCCAATCTCCAGTGGGCTAGTTTACCCGCTGGTGGCCGTGTTAAACTCTGCACTCGCTGTCTCAAATCCGGCAAATATCTTTCGACTAGAGTAAAATAAACAAAACCCCGCGCCATAACTGGGCGGGGTTTGAGGGTCAACTCTCGGTCAGAACTTTGGAGATCGCGGCCAAGAGCTCTTCGGGTTCGTGAACGCAGAGGTGCGCGCCGGCGGCTTGAAGCACCGGCATCATAAAAGGGTAACCAGCGGCAAAACCGATCGGGACGACGCCGGCGGCGCGGCCATCGCGCATATCAGATTGAATGTCGCCGATGAAAAAAGTTTGCTCCGGCGCGCAACCGAACCGCTGACAGCAATCTTTGATCGACGCGGTTTTGTTTGCCGCGCCGGCATAGACGGCGTCGAAGAGCCCGCGCAAACCAAATTGCGCCAATCTCTGCTCAACCCGCTCTAAACTGCCGGAACTCACGATCGCCGTCATCACCCCCTGCGATCGTAATTTCTCAATCGTTTGCGGCATACCCGGATACGGTTCGACGATCGCTTCGTAAAAAGGAAAGACCCTAAGAAACTGACGATCAAGTTCCTCATCAGAGACGGTGACGCCGAAACCGCGGTAATAATGATATCCCGGCATCGAGAAATGACTAAGAAAAGACTGGAGACTCGGCAAACGCGCGAACGGCACGCCACTCTCACTCAAGACATCGCGGGTCGCCATAAAGATTGACGAGATACTATCCAGCACTACTCCGTCTAAATCAAACAATCCAGCTAGACTATCACGGCTCTTCATGCTATCCTCCCCCGCTCGAGGCGGTTCAAAAGTCATCTGCCTGGCAAAGATCCAACGCTGTATCTAATCTAGCACAGAAAGCGTCTCGCCGTCAGTCTCAAAGACAATGGTTCCTCGGTCAGCGGTGGAAAGAATACGCGCGCCGAGACGTCCCAGTGCCTCGAAGACAGACGCGTGCGGATGGCCGTAGCGATTATTCCGGCCGGCCGAGATCACGGCATAGACCGGCGCGACTGCCGCCAGAAATACCGGGTCGCTTGAAGTTTTAGAGCCATGATGCCCGACTTTCAACACACGAGACCGCAGACGGCGGCCGTCGAGTTCGAGCAAATACTTTTCAATCTGAATCGGCGAATCGCCGGTGAGCAAAAATTCGCTCTCGCCGTAAATCAGCCGCGCCACAATTGAAGCGGTGTTGGTCTCCCAACCAGTCGTATCCCGATCGGGAAACAATATTTCTAAAACCGTGCCGCGAGCCAAAATGATTTTCATTCCCCGGCGAGCGGCCATTGCTTCGGCGCCTTCGGCCGCGACCGCGGCGCGGAAAGTTCGGTAAATTGCGGTCGCCGACGAAACACCCGGTTCCATCACGGCGCCGACAGCGAAACGCTCCAGCACTTCCGGAAACCCGCCGATGTGATCGGCGTCCGGGTGGGTAGCGATAACGAGATCAATAGAACGATCATAGAACGGCATGACTTCACCGAGCGCCCGGAGCACCGGCCGGCCCGGACCAGCATCAATCAAAACCTGATTGCCGTTCGGCGACTCAATGTAAATCGCGTCGCCCTGTCCGACATCGAGGAAGGCCACGGTCAGTACTCCGCGCCCGGCGCCGTAGATCGTCTGCCAAACAAAAACATTGGCGAAAAGCAAAACTAGGGCCAGAGCCAAGGACCAACGCTTCCGCCAAACTGATCGCTGAAACATAACTGACTCAAGACACAACCAACGGCGCGCCGAGCAATACCCGTTCGAGTCTCTCACCGCCGGCGAGCTCGACCGGCGAACCGCTGAAGCTTACCCGCCCGCCCTCTAAGACATAGGCGCGATGGCTGATATCAAGCACGGATTTAATATTATGCTCCACCACTATGATCGCCGTCCGGCGGCGCTCATTGATTTCGCGAATAAGTTTGATTACTTCTTTGATTACGAGCGGCGCGAGCCCGAGCGTCGGTTCATCAAGCAGCAGAACTTTAGGATCAGTCATGAGACCTCGGGCAATGGCGAGCATCTGTTGGCCGCCGCCCGAGAGCAATCCGGCCCTAGATGCGATCCGGCTTTTAAGTAACGGAAAGGGTTCGAGTACTTCGGCGATTCGTTCTTTAATGAGACGGCGATCGCGGATAATAAAACCAGCAACCTCCAGATTCTCCAGCACCGTCAAATGAGTGAAGACGCGCCGCCCCTGCGGCACAAAAGCCACGCCTCGTTCCAGCATCTGGCGCGGTTCTGATTTCACAATCTCACCGTGCCAGCGGACCGCGCCGCGTTCAAGCGGCACCAACCCAAAAATCGCTTTGAGCACCGTGGACTTGCCGGCGCCGTTTGGCCCTAACACCGCGACAATTTCACCCTCGTCAATGACGACGGAAACGCCATCAAGCGCCCGAAGGCCACCAAAGCGAACATGGGCGTCATTAAGTTGAAGCAAAATTTCCTTCATTCGCCTAAATACGCTTCCACCACTTCTCGCCTCGCCAATACTTTTTCCGGCCGGCCTTCGGCCAAGAGCTCGCCCGAGTCCATCACGATCACCCGATCAGACAGTTCGCGGATCAAATTCATATTGTGTTCGACCAAGATCACGGTTTTGCCGGCTCGACGCAACTCCTCGAGAATTTTCGCCACGGTTTTGGCCATCGCTGGAAACAAACCGGCGAACGGTTCATCAAATAAATAAATTTCGGCGTTCATCGCCAGGGCCCGGGCGATCTCCAGAAGCTTACGCTGGCCGTAAGACAGAGTGCTGGCCAAGTCGTGCCGCTTCTCCCAGATTCCGACGCGACTCAACACTCGTTCGGCTTCGGCTAAATGAAATGATCGATGCCGCTCGAAAAGCGCCGACCAAACCCCGCGCTCGGTGAACATTAAAAGAATATCATCGAGCACCGGCAATTGCTCGAACAGCCGCACTTCCTGAAAAGTTCGCGTCAGGCCGTAATCGGCGGCGGCGTAAGGTTTCAGAACCGACAGAGTTGTCTGTTCACCAATTTTTACCACTCCGCTATCCCACGGCAAGACGCCGGTCAAAAGATTAATCAGGGTGGACTTACCCGAGCCGTTCGGTCCGATAAGTCCGGTAATTTCGCCCGGCCTGAATTCGACCGACAATTTCTCCACCGCCGCCACGCCGTCAAAATGCTTGGTCAAATTTTTGGTTTGAAGAGTTGGGGACATTTAATTAATTAAAACTGATTGGCCGTCTTTTTACAACTTATACTCCCCCACCAACCCTTGCGGCCGATACAACATCAGGACAACCAGAATCAAACCATAAACCAACTGGCGCATTTGGGCAGCGATGTCGGAGGGAAAGCCGACAAAACGCAGGAGTTCGGGCAACAAAACGAGGAAAGTCGCGCCGAGCAATGATCCGCGCAGATTAGCCAAACCGCCGAGGATGATAATGGCTAGAATGAAAATCGATTCCGGCAGATTAAAGGTGGAAGGATCAATGAAAGTGATGTAGGAAGCGTAGAGCGCGCCAGCCACGGCCGCCAAGCCGGCCGCGATCATAAAAATCAATAATTTGTAATGCACCGTCCGATAACCGAAAACGGCAATCGCCCCCTCGTCTTCGCGGATGGCTTTCAAGACCCGGCCGAAAGAAGAAGTAGTGAGCCAGCGGGACAATAAGTAAATCAAAAGACAAAAGGCCAAGGTTAAAATCAAAAATTGGGCATTGGCAGTAAACCAAGACGGCCGCGGAATCCCGGGAATCCCGAGCGGTCCGCGCGTGATGAATTGGAGATTAAGAAACAAACTGAAAACGATCACATTGAAGCCGAACGAGACCAAGACATAATAGTCGTTCCGGAAACGGCTCAAGACCAGACCAATCAAAATACTCGCGAGCATCGCCAAGAGCATCGCAGCCGGTAAAGCCAAAAAGAAACTTACTCCCCGCTCAACCATTAGGAGCGCGGCGGTGTAAGCGCCAAGTCCGTAGAACGCGGCGTGGGTGACGGAAATGAGACCGGCGAAGCCCACGAGCAGATTAAGTGACAAACCGAGAATACCGTAGATACCAATGAGAATGGCGAGATGAATCAGATAGTCCATAATTTATCTCTTGATGATTCCGGTCGGGCGGAAAATGAGGAAGGCGATTAAAAGAACAAACGCGATCGCGTCTTTCCACTCACCCGACAGCGGCCAGATGCCGAAATTCTCAACGCCCCCGAGCAGAAAACCGCCAAGCACCGCGCCGGCGTTCGTGCCGAGGCCGCCGACAATGGCCGCGATGACGCCCTTCAAGAGCAAAGCCAAACCCATTGTCGGCTCAAGTCCAGTGTCAAAACCGACGAGCAGACCAGCGAGACCGGCCATGGCGCCGCTCGTAACGCAAACCACCGAGATCGTCCGATTAACATTGAGACCAACGATCCGAGCCACTTCCGTGTCATCAGCCACGGCCTCGATTGATTTGCCAAGCCGCGTCCGTTTGAGTAGGTAGAGCGCCGTGAGCACAAAGAGCGCCGCGGCCAAAATGACGAGTTGAGTAACGGTATAGGTGCCGCCGAAAATCTCAACCACTGTTGACGGCCCGGCCGAGAGCGTATGGAATTGACTGGAAAAAATAATGGCCAGCGCGGCCTGCAAAATCGTCATCACCCCGAGCGCCGCCACGAGCAGAACGAGATTGGAGGCCCGGCGCGCCCGGAGCGGCCGGTAAATCATCAGATTGATTAACCAGGCCAAGATCGCGCCGGCGAGAACGCCAGCCGGCACCGCGAGCCAAAGTTCGAGGCCGGCAAAACGGGTGAGAGCGTAAACCGTATAGCCACCGACGGTGGCAACCGCGCCGTAACTTAGATCAAAGAATTTAACCGTTCGATAGAGGAAGTTGAAACCGAGCGCGAGGAGCGCATACAGCGCGCCGGCAATGACGCTGTTGGCAACCAGTTGCGGGATAATTTCCATGCCGATTTTTTCTCGGCTATTTCAGTTCCTCGGCTTTGCCGTTTTTAACGGCTTTGACAATATAATTAGCGCCGACTAAATCACCATTTTGATCGAAGCGAATCTCCGAGGACGAAACTCCGCCGGTGTAAACTGTCTGGTAGAGCTCAACCTTTATCGCGGGGCCATTAGCACCCGCCTTGGATAATACTTGAGCGATGATCTTTAAACCATCGTAGGCCGTCGGGGTGCAGACAGCAATCTCGTCATTGCCGATTTTCTCCCGCATACTCGTTTTGAAACTCTCCGAGGGACTAGCCGAAACTACCGAATACATCGCGCCCTCGCCGGCGGCGCCAACTTCGGTCCAAATCTTGGAATCATCCCAAGCATCACCGCCAAATGTCGGTAGATTCAATTTAAGTTCCGCCGCCTGCTTCAATCCCGGAATTGTCGCTTCGGTGTACCCGAGGAAGTATAGAAGCTCGGGCTTGGCCGATTTGATTTTTGTCAAGTTAGTTCGCAAATCACGCGCGGTTTGCTCGTATCCTTCCTCGGCTAAAACCGCACCACCGAGTTTCTTGAATTCTTGCACAAAGACATCTTTGATTCCCGTACCCCAGTCAGACTTAACATAAAGCACGGCTACTTTGGACTTTTCCAACCTTTCCTTGATGTATTGAGCGGCAAACGCTCCCTGGAAAGTATCAGACGGATAATTACGGAAAATATAATCACCCGCATTGGTGATTGACGGCGCGGATGAGCAATAACTCAAAACCACAGTCTGCGTCTGTTCGGCAAGACCGGTGAAAGAAGAAGTCTCACCGGAACACGCCCCACCAAGGATTACCGGGACCTTATCAATATTGATTAACTTATTAGCCGCATTCGCCGCTTCAGTGCCAGAACATTGACCATCTTCGTAAATCACATCCAGCGTCCGGCCATTGATCCCGCCGGCGGCATTGACTTCGGCCACGGCGATTTCCACAGCCGCTTTAGCGTTCTGACCGATATTAGCCACATCACCGGTCAGTGGACCAATAAACCCAATTCTGATCGGTTCGCTTGTCCCACCGCCGACCGGCGCGGGAGCCACAGCTGGTTTACCTGACCAGGAAACCAAACCCCAAATAATCAAAATCACCACCACGACACCTAGAATTATCTTGGCTGTTGAATTCATGTTTCGTCTAAAAAATTAACTGATAATGCTGATAATAATGAGGACCAAAACTGCTTTTAGTATAGCGGGGGGGGGTTAGAAAAGTCTAGAGCCCCAATCGGCAATGGTGAGGATGTAGGCGGCGAGAAGCCAGGCGCCGGCCGAGGCGAGCCAAGCCAAGCCCGCGAACACCCCGGGAAGAAAACCGAGCGCCATCGTCAGAAAACCAGCGAGCATTGCGTAGGGCACCACCGGCAAGACGATCAGATTGATCGGCAGAGCCAGCCACGGCACTTGGCCGGTTTTTAGAATCAACCAGGGCAGAACCGCCAGTTGCGCCGCCAGAGTGGTGGCGACGAGAGTTCTGACACCCAAACGAGCGGTCAAAAAAGTTAATCTCTTTTCTAAACGCGGCGTCAGATAGATGAGACCGGCCGTCGCCAAAAACGAGAGTTGAAAACCCAAATCAAACGCGAGCACCTTGGGATTGACCGCGACCATCAAGAGACCGGCCAAAACGAGCGCTCGACCAGCCGCATAGAGGCGGCCAGTGGCGACCGCGAGAAGAGCAATGAGCGCCATCACCGCCGCGCGCACGGTGGCCGGCTCGGCGCCAGTCATAATCGTAAATAGAATAATGGCCAAACCAGCTAGGGGCAGCCGCCAGCGCCGCGGCAGGGACCGCAAGAAACGCAAAATTACGGCCGCGATCACCGCCAGATTAAAACCGGACAGGACAATGATATGCGATAGGCCGACCCGACGGAATCGTTCATTCCATTCCTCGCCGAGCGACTGTCGGCCGCCGAAAACGAGACCGCCAAGAAGAGATGACTCCGGCTCGGGCAAAAACCGGGCCGATTTCTCGACCAGTGCCCGTTTAAATCGGAATAATGAACTCTTCACGACTGAACCGCCCTGACCGATGAACGCGACCTCCGGCTCGAACATCTGAAAGTAAATTTCATTGACCGCCAGGTAATCGCGATAGCGCACCACTCGACCGTCCGGCGAAACAAAATCCCGCGCCGGCGTCAACTTCCCCGCGATCTTCAAGCGATCGCCGTAAGCAAATTGCGGATAAGGCGGAAGAATGAGCAGAATCTTAATCGGCCAATTATCCGGCTGGAAAACAAACTGAGTGTTTTGGTCCCGTTCCGCCGGCTCCGCCGCCACCGAACCGACAAATGTCACGCGTTCCTGATTTTGAATCGCCCGGCGCACTGCCGCGGCGAACGCGGATTGGTCCTTGATCTCAAAACTAATGACTCCGAACGCCGCCGCCAGACACAATAAGCCTGTTGCCGTCCATAAACGTTGGCGGTCGGCCGCGGCCAGACGAGATTGGCCGAAAGCCGCCAGAGACAAAAGCGCCAGCCAAAGCCAAAAGGCGTCGCCGAGATCAAAAAACGATCGGCCGAGGACGCCGCCGCCGAACCCGATCGCCAACCGCCAAAAGTTATTCACAGTATTGCGCTTGCCGACAGTGCTTCTATAATAAACCTATGTCCAGTTTACGCGAGGAGTACGACGAGCACCAGTGTTGGGGGATGGCGGCTTCAATCAATCTCTACCATTGCCATCCCCAACACATCAAAGATCCGAAAAAAATTCAGGCGCTCGTCGACGGTCTAGTCGCCGAAATTAAAATGACGAAATTCGGTCCGGCAATGATTCAGCGGTTCGCCGAAGGGACGCTGGAAGGTTATTCGGCGATGCAGTTCATCGAAACTTCCTCGATCACCATGCATTTCGACGAAACTAAGAATCGCGCTTTCATTGATATTTTCTCTTGCAAATTCTTTGAACCGCAAACGGCCGAGGATTTCTGCAAAAAGTTTCTCCAAGCCGACCGGGCCCAAACCCGCCACTACTTCCGGCATTAAAACAGGGGTTTCGGCGGCGGGCGAGTGTTTTCATCAATCGCCTGATTAGCCAGCTTGTCGGCGCGGCGGTTTTTCTCGCGTGGAATATAAACGAAGGTGAGACGCGTAAAAGTGACCACGCGAGCGTTCCAAATTTTCATAAAGAGCGGCTGAAGCGTCTTTTCTTTAATTTGAAATTTGCCAGCGAGCTGTTGGGCGACGAGCTCACTATCAAGTTTGATTTCGATCTCGGCCGCCGCGGCCCGCGCCTTGCCGATCGCCTTTTTGATCGTCTCGAGCCCCAGAATCACCGCCTCGTACTCGGCTTCGTTATTCGTCATCACCCCGAGCGCCCGATGCGCTTCCTTCAACACCATGCCGGTGCGGTCAGTGACGACGGCGCCGGCGCCGGCCTCACCCGGATTCCCCCGCGACCCGCCGTCGGTATAAATGATAAATTTTTCTGATTGATTGCCCATCACTATAGTCTAAAGCGCTTCGCGCCAATCGACAATCCGCAGACGCAGTTCGGGCCGGGCGCGGAAATAGGATTTTTCGAGCGTGGCAAGAATATCAAGGTGAGTCCTTGCCATTGGCAAGGACTCACCTTTAGTTATAGCCAGCGGCAGGGCGAAGAATTGCACCGCGCGCAGTTGGCCAAAATCGGGGTGAAGAAAAACCATTTCCAGATGACTCTGATCGCTGCCAAAAGCGCGGCTCGAAATGATCGTCAGACCGGACAACAAGAAAATCGGTTTGTGATTCTCCGGGCCAAACGGCGCCAACCGCTCAAGTAAGGAATGGGTCTCGGAAGTTACATCATCAATCGGCAATTCCCGATCATAAAAAAGATCGCCATTTGAAGTCGGCAGCTTCTCAAGCGCCAGATACGCCGCCGACAAATGTTCAACCAATTCGGGCAAGCGCTCGCGCCGAAGCGAGAAGCCGCCGGCCTGGGCATGACCGCCGTAATTCAGAAAAAGATCATCCGCTTGGCTATGAGCCAACTTCATCAACTCAACGATGTTCACCGTGCCGTCGGAACGGCACGATCCTTTGATCTCGCCGCGGCCGTTCCGGCCCCACAGGAACACCGGCCGTCTAAACTCTTCAACCAAGCGGCTCGCGGCTAAACCTAAAACACCGAGAGACCAAGTGGAATTGCCAATCACGATCACTGATTCATTACCAGACACTTCAACCCGCGCCGCCCCAAGAATGGCAACCACCCGCGCCCGGCGCTCCTGATTCTTTTCTTCCAAGTGACGCGCCAAGCGATCGGCCTCGACTTCATCCTCGGCCGTCAGTAACGCATAAGCCTCATCGCCGTGCGACATCCGGCTGGCCGAATTTAACCGCGGCCCGATGAGGAAACCGATATCATCTTCGGTAATAAACTCGGGCGTGAGTTTGAGCCCGCGAAAGAGAGCCCGGAGTCCGAGACGCGGCGTCCGCCTCAACACCTTCAAACCAAAATGAACCAGCACCCGATTCTCGCCGGTCAAAGGCGCCAGATCCGAGACCGTCGCAATCGCGACAAGATCTAAAAGCCACTTTTCCCAACCCGGCTTCACCTGGTGGAAATCAGATATCCACGAGCCGTGGATATCTGATTTCCACAAAAACTGCACCAACCCCTGAACCAGTTTGAACGCCACCCCCGCGCCGCACAACATTTTATACGGATACTGATCATTCAATCTTTTGGGATTAATGATCGCGTAAGCCGGCGGGAGCGTCTCGGGCACCAAGTGATGATCTGTAATAATCACTTCGAGACCCAAGCGGTTGGCCTCTTTCACGGCCGCGACATCCGTAATGCCGCAATCAACCGTAATCACCAGTTTGACGCCGGCCGCGGCGAGACTCGCCAGGGCTTGAACATTTAACCCGTACGACTCATCGTGACGATCCGGAATGTAGACCGAGAAATTATCAAAACCGATTTGCCGAAAAAATGACGCTAGCACGACCGCGCCGGGCACGCCGTCCGCGTCGTAATCGGCGAAAATTGCTAGGCGTTCGCCGTCTCGGACGGCCCGTATGATCCGCTCGCCGGCCCGCTTCATATCCAGCATTAAAAACGGGTCAAGAATGTCGCGTTCGTAATCCGGCGCAAGAAATCTGGCCGCGGCCGCCTGGTCGGAAAGACCACGGAGCGCAAGCAGATGCCGCAATAAATCCGAAGAAACATCTAGATTATCCGGGGCCTGCCCCGTACCCCACGCGGTGCGGGGCCGCCAGATCTTTTGCATCCGGCTATTTTAGCATATAATATCGGCATGCCCGACTGCGTTTTTTGTAAAATTGTGAAAAAAGAAATCCCGGCCGAGATCGTGTATGAAGACGATGACTTCTTAGCCTTTCTCGACATCCATCCTCGCTCGCCCGGACATGTCCAAATAATTCCCAAGCAACATTATCGTTGGGTCTGGAATCTGTCGAATATCGGTAAGTATTTTGAAGTTGTGAAAAAAATTGCTCAAGCACTGCAAAAAGCTTTCGGGCAAGATGGCGTCTGGTCAAGAATTACCGGTGAAGAAGTAGAGCACGCCCACGTCTGGCTTTTCCCCGATTCTCGGGACGGTAAAACTGCCGGTGACAAAAATGATCTCGCCGGCAACGCCGAAAAAATTAGGACGGCGTTAGCGCGACAAAAAAGAGCCCCCGCCTGATCACCGTAGTGGTGTTTCAGCGGGGGCCAAAATTCGAAAACGCAGAACTTGTTTCGCTACACGGCCGCCGCTTGAATCGAACATCTCAATTTGCGGGGTCCGAAGGTCACTACTCGTCGCCACAATCTGCTTATCGCCCATATCGCATTGAGTAAACAAAATGCGGCTGTTCCGCTGAGCATAGCGACCTTATCGCAGTGACTCCCTAAGTCAGTGGCCCACCTTCCAACAAGGCAGACCCCTGGTATCATCACCCCTTCCCATATCGCCAGGCCGGGCATTAACCACTTGGAACTGACAAATTGGGGAAATGAGAGTGGAATTAGGGCCACCAAAAGCATCGCTGGCGCCAGAAATGTGTGGACGAAAGTAAAGTCCTGCCGGCATGTGAACCCTTTACCGCGGCAGACTACGGAAACCGTCCAGTAACCAGCCACAGAGAGTATCCATATGCCTAACACCATAAGCAAACACCACTTCCATTTAAGTCTTAGTGGCTTTTCCATTGTTCGTGTCCTCCTGTCGTTAGAAGCAACCACTGGAAGTGGCTGTTACCAACAACTCCATAGTGATCCCAACGCGGATATTAACAAACAAGCAAGAACGACTATCACTGCTACTACCACCACTGCACAACCGGTGACCAAACACACCTCCGCGCCAGTAATCGCAACTCCACCTTGTGAATCTGGAAATTGCGTAACCGTAACTGATGGAGCTACTGCCACTTGTGAATCAGAAGTATCAAACCCGCTAAAGTTCACAAGTGACGCGTGGGAATCACCGCCGTCCACACTCCTCAAAGCTAAGGCATTCCCTGGATTTCCTTGTACCCCGACGAGAACCCCTTCCTCAACCCAATCTCCTTCGGATGTCGATGCCGCGATCGAGTAGTCGAACCTGTTTGGGTCGGGGCTAGCGACATTGGAAACATCGTAATCCGCAACCTTTACACCAGTCGAATCGTACACAGCGACGAAACCACTGATGCCACCGTTCATGTTGCGAGCCATCTGATCAAACACTAAAGTTATTCCAGACAGCCCAAGTACGGCAGTGTTCCCAACTTTTGAAAAACTCCCGATGTTCATCGCCCGTAATTGATCCAAGAGCGAATCCGCCTGCTCGACCCCGACGGCACGGGTAAGAACCTCCCTCACCACCCGCTTGCCTTCCTGTTTGCCGCGTTCGGCGGCAAATGCCATCGGGCACGCCGCCCAACCCAAAACAAAGACCGTCGCCACCATTCGCGAATATGCACACTTCTTACCAGTCCCAAATTTCATAACCAATCTCCAGTGGTTTCCTGGCGACAAGAAACGGCGACACGCCGTCTTTTTTCTGCGTTTGCAGATGTCAAAGACCCAAGAAACTGACTCTGCCTTTATTTATACGCCCCTGTCCCCGTTTGTCAACTACGAGCAAAGAAAAAAGGGACCCCGAGAGGTCCTCTAATGGAAGGGGGGATAATCCTCTGTACTCTTCTGAAAATAAACCCCGCCGATCCGACAACCAGCGGACGAGCGGGGTTCAATCACACTTACTGATTATTATCTCCGAGTCCAGTGGAGCCAAAACCACCGGCGTCTCGAAAAGTAAATTGGAGGCCGGCGCGCGACGGCACTAGTCTCAACTCCGGGATGATCGCGGACTGGAAGATGATCTGCGCGATTCTTATGCCAGACTGGAGATCGAAGGGGGTCGGATTACGATTGTACACCAGCACCCCCGCTTCGCCACGGTAATCAGGATCAACGGTCCCGGGCGCGTTGGTGACCGTAATGCCCCACTTGGAAGCCAGCCCACTTCTCGGCGCCACCCAGTAAAACATAGGGAACTCCATTTCTGTAATGAAGCCGATGCCGACCAAGACCGACTCGCCAGGTTCCATCCGGTAGATCAAACGACCATCCACATCGAAGACTTGACGCGCCACAACTGGATCAACCGACCGAGTCCGAAAGTCAAACAATGTTTTCCGCAAATAAGGCTGAGTAGGGTCCATCTCCGTTACCGAAACAACCGCCCGGAGCCAGACATCGAAACCAATCGCGCCGGCGGTTTGACGTTCCGGCATCTGCCCGCCCGGCAGAAGGTGAATTTTTACCGGTATCGCTCTTTCTTTTCTTTCTTTCATCCAAACCACCTCTTTTCCGTTGACAACTTTTTTAGCGCCGGCCGAAAATTAGATCTAACTCGCGTCTCGCGGACTCTGGGTCGGCCGAGCCGTGAATCGCATTGTTAGGCAGACCGCCGCCGTAACGGTAACGAATGGTTCCGGTCTTAGCCAGACGAGGATCTGTTGACCCGTTCAAGTCCCGCACGCTTTCGATTAAATCTGCCAATTCCATGCTTTCTCTGACAAACAAACGCAAGGCAATCGTCGTACCGCTGGACATAAAGTCAATCAAGCGTGGATAGAAATCCTGGCCGCGATGTTCGGCATAGAATTGTTCCGCCAGCTCCCGCGGCATCGGGCTCATCAATTTTGTTTGTTTGACCAAGAAACCGTGCCGTTCATAAAACTTGATGATTTCTAACCAAACCTCCATACCAACCGCATCGGGCTTGATCAGCGCCAATACCTCAGCTGACATACAACCTCCTCTGGCTCATGGCCATAACAAAGACCTAGTTTAGAAACCAACCACCGCCCCTCAAACTATCATAACGTTGATTAACGGGTCAACTCCGACGGAGCGCCTCAATCCCCGGCAGAGTGCCGTAAGCCAAGAAATCAAGCATCGCGCCGCCGCCGGTGGAAACGAAATCAAATTGGTTAAAAAGATCAAGTGAGCGGATGGCGGCGATGGTATCGCCGCCGCCGACAATCGTGGTGGCGTTTGAGCCGGCGATCAGCTTGGCCACGGCCTCGGTCGAACCGCGGAAACCGCGTTCAAAGTTGCCCAAGGGTCCATTCCAAAGGATAAAACGCGACTGACCAATGGCTGGGAGTAATTTCTCAACTGACACCAATCCGACATCTAAAATGTTGTCGCTTTGAACTAGCCGGTCCGGAGTTTTAATGAACACCCGCTCGCCATTCTTCACTCGCACATCCACCGGCAGAATGATTTTGGGGTGACTGAGGAAGGAACGGGCCAAGGCCGTGTCTCTATCCACTAATGACTCGCCGAGCTCATAACCCCGCTCTTTGAAAAAAACGTGGGCCAGGGCGCCGTAGACAAAAATTTGATCCGCTAAATTAATTAATTTCTTGAGCACCGGCAATTTGGTTTCAAATTTCGCGCCGCCCAAAATCACCGTAAAAGGATGGACTGGCTCAAACACCCGACTCAAATTATTTATTTCCTCGGCGAAGACAAAACCGACATAAGAAAGCAGACGCCGCGGCAGGCCGACGATGGAAGCATGCTCACGGTGCGAGGAGGCAAAAGCCTCATTGACATAAAGCTCGCCCAAACGCGCGAGACGCGTGACAAAATCCGGATCATTGGCGATTTCGCCGGGCCAGCGGCGCAGATTCTCCAACAGAAACAATGAGTCAGCCGGGGCAGTCGCTAGCGCCGTTTCGAGCGCGTCGAGAGACGGCACAAACTCGACCGGGAAAAACT
>Ga0209541_10003768_pt1 | contig 27506 bp, 32 predicted proteins | sample RifCSPlowO2_01_FD_184027 | JGI IMG/M metagenome (GOLD analysis project Ga0209541, IMG submission 184027) | Groundwater microbial communities from Rifle, Colorado - Rifle CSP2_plank lowO2_0.1 (SPAdes) (version 2) | ecosystem: Environmental > Aquatic > Deep subsurface > Groundwater | place... | reverse complement strand
ACTTTGGTCAAACTTTGCTCGATCAAGGACATCTCCGCAACTGCCTTTTGATTGGCTGAATTTTCGGCAAATGTTAAGCTTCCATAAGCCCCTACCTTTGAAGTTAAAGCACGAAATTGTTCTAATTCTTTGAGAAAGGCCATAAACGTCGAAACGGAAATAGTATCAGTCAGGATATGCCGCTTCTTTTCCAACAGTTCTGCTTTTTGCTCAATCTGCTTAAGCTCTTTCGCCAGATCTTTTGGTTGAATAGCACGTAAATCCCATGCACCGGTCTTTTTCATAGAAAAATGATTGCTGGAAGGTATATAAACGTTGCGGGAATGTGGTGATACCTATCGCACTAATCATACTCTCCTAACAGACCTGTTTCATAACTAATATAAATCAGTAAAAAGTCATAAAAAGAGATAATAGCTTTCTCATCAGACATTAGCAAAAAGAGGAAGAATAAAGATGGAAAGAGCATCTCAACGCCCTTGATAATAGTAGAACAATAAAGAATGAAGGGCCAAGTAGATGCTGTGGAGGAACATACAATGGTAGGATGCTGTAAAGAAGAAACAATGGAAAAAGGATGTTGCCAAGAAGGAACAATGAAAGAAGGATGTTGTAAAGAAGAAACGATGGAAGAAGGATGCTGTAAAGAACAATCTCCAGAATGGTTAGAGATCAATAGGCCGGCCCCCAATTTTGCGGCTCAGGCTTTCCAAAACAATGAAGTAAAGCAAGTAAGGCTTGACCATTATCGTGGAAAATGGGTGGTATTAGTCTTTTATCCTGCCGATTTCACCTTTATCTGCCCAACAGAACTGGGAGATTTAGCAGATAATTATGATGAATTCAAGAAATTAGGCGCTGAAGTGTTAAGCATATCCACAGACACCGTTTTCGTCCATAAAGCATGGTGGGATAACTCACCAACCATCAAAAAAATCAAGTTTCCCATGGTCGCTGACCCTACGGGAAGTATCTGCAAGGCTTACGGCACCTATATCCATCATGAAGGACTAAGCTTACGTGGAACATTCATCATCGACCCTGATGGAGTTTTAAAAGCATTTGAAATCCATGACAACAGCATCGGCAGAAGCAGCGCAGAACTTCTAAGAAAGATCAAAGCAGCGAAATTTGTCCGTGAACATGGCGGAGAAGTCTGTCCAGCAAACTGGCAGCCAGGCAAGGAAACATTGAAGCCAGGATTACACTTAGTGGGGAAGATCTAAGATGACATACAAAGAGCAAGATTATTCCCATCTTTTGGGAACACCTGGATTTAGCGACAAGCTCTTACAGACACACTTTAAGCTGTACCTTGGCTATGTCAATAATACGAATAAGCTTGTAGACATCTTAGGAACTATGATCAAAGAAGGGAAGGCAGCTACTCCTGAATTTGCGGAGCTAAAAAGAAGATTTGGCTGGGAATTCAATGGTATGAGACTTCATGAACTCTACTTTGGAAATATGAGTAAGGAGAAAAAAGTTCTTCCAGCAAATTCTCCTTTAGCTAAAAAGATGGCAGAAAGCTTAGGATCTGTTGAAGCGCGGATGAAAGCGTTTACTTCCGTGGGAAGCATGCGAGGTATCGGCTGGGTAGTTATGTATTATGATCCGATAGGTGACAAGCTGTTCAATGTCTGGGTCAATGAGCATGATGTTGGCCATTTAGCAGGAGCTATCCCATTATTGGTTATGGATGTCTTTGAGCATGCCTACATTACTGAATATAATACTGATAAGGCTGCCTACATTACTGCTTTCGTTAATGCTATTGACTGGGATGTTGTGCAGAAGAGATTTGCTGCGGTGAAGAGATAAGCTCTATTTCTTTTTTATTATCTATTGTCTCTTTCTTATTATTCATCAGCCCACGATAGCAGCAGAAAATTCTTCACTTTAACAATCCTGATGAAATCGCTGATCATCGTGATTACGGAGTATCCTTCCCAACAAGCCGCTCTGGAACCATCAGATCAGCGACCGCATACCCTTTGCCTTTCCTGATCTCCTCTATAGAAAGACCATGCAATTCATGCGGATAAATCAACCAGGCATCTGTCTCATAGAGATAAAAGTCTGGTTTTCCGTTCATTTCATTCCGGTTAGGCTTATAATGGATTGTCGCCACCTTGATGTCCGCGGGAATATTCCTGCGCATCCGTCGTTCCAAGGTTTCCTTAACAGCTTGGATGCTTCTGCCTTTATCCCAAACATCATCGACGATCAGCAGACGGTCAGAAGCATTAGCATGCTCAACCATATATTCTAAACCATGGACGGCAACAGCATCTTCCCGCTGGTCAATTCCTGCACGGTATCCTGAAGTTCTGATTGCAATATGATCAGTAGAAACACCATGGGCTGCTAAATATTCTTGGACCGCGATGCCTATCGGCGTGCCTCCGCGCCAGATGCCGATCATAAACGTCGGTTTAAATTCTGACAACAGGACCATTCTGGCTAATCTGTATGAATCAAGCAGAAGCCTATTTGCATCCAGAAATTCCTTCCCATCAACGAGAACCATAACAAAAGCAATAACACCTTCACTTATATTATTTTCTAGTCTTCGTACGCATTTAGTTCGGTTGAAAATAGTGGCTTGGTCAAGAGGTAAAATCCATTAAGAGCTTCGTGAGATATGTCTAGTTGCCTGACTTTAGCTTAAAATAAATACTTTATCATTACTTTACACGTAAAGTCAGGCTGGATTTTACGATCTGCCACTATTTTTGTCGTGGAACTAAATACGTACTAGTCTTCGTACTAGTTATCTATCGTTATCTCTAACATTTTTAAGCTTTGTAGTTAGTTGATAGTGTTTAATTAAACATGTTCACTAAAGAATTTTGGATTTCTTTAATTTTATCTTCTCTTAGAGTACCTATTTTTGAAGAAATGATTGAAATATCAGCAGTGAAAAGCTTGTTAGGTCTAACCAGACTTGATATGGCCAGATTTCCTTTCTGAAAATCTTTTGCCTCAAGAGAAACTGCATATTCATCACTACGAGCAGAGGCCGTTGTTATCTGTGCCAAGATGAGATCATCACCAGTCAGATTTGCCACGACAACTGCCGGTCGTTTGCGTGATGAGCTAAGATCCGAAAAGGGAAAAAGAAGAACGACAACATCGCCTCTTACAAGTCTTTCCATGCCTCATCCTCTTTTTTTGTTAGCCAGTCTTTTGCTAAAGATTTTTCACTTGCTAAAGCAGAAAACATCTTTTCACTAAATTGCTTTAATGGCCGCAGTTCTACTTTGTTGTTAAACGCTAGAATTGCCACTTTTGTTCCTTCTTTAAAACCCTCCAGTTTTCTTATACTTTTAGGGATAGCAATCTGACCTTTCTCTGTTACCGTTGCAGTTCTCATTTCTAATAGTGGCATTTTAATCTCCTTTTGTAAATTCTTACAAGTAAGATAAGTAAGAACTATTTAAATATTTCTGTAAGTTTTTGAGCTGTAAAGAATAACCACACACCTTGTAAAGAATACTTACTGTTCCAGAGAAAATATCTGATGAGTTTTTACCATTTATTTTTGTGCCAGATCTCTTATTTACCCAAAACAAAAAAATATAAATACGACCTGCTTTCATCTGCCCACGATGGCAGCGGAAAATTCTTTGATTTTAACAATCCTGATGGGATCGCTAATCATCGTCATCACAGGAGGTATTCTCCGTTACTTTAAACAGCCATCGATCATCGCCTATATCCTTACCGGCATGCTTATCGGTCCATCCGGATTAGGCTGGGTTACCAGCAATGATGCTATCTCCAAGCTGGGAGAAATAGGAATTATCTTGCTACTATTCTTTATCGGAATGGAAGTATCACTGCCAGAGATCCTTTCCAACTGGCGTACAGCTATCATGGGAACAAATCTTCAGATCCTGCTGAGTATTGCCATGATGTCCTTATTTGGCTACTTTTTTCACTGGAGTGCCAGCCAAGTTCTGCTGCTTGGTTTTGTCATCAGCTTAAGCAGTACTGCCATCTTAATAAAAATCCTTGAAGATAAAAAAGAGCTTCAGCATAAGAGAGGAAAGCAGATCGTCAGCATCCTGCTTGTTCAGGACATCGCTGTTGCCCCATTGCTGATCATCGTTTCATTATTGGGATCAGAAAACATCACCTTCTCAGCCCTATTTCTTCAATGTATCGGAGTAACATTATTCGTCCTGTTGGCAAAATATCTCGTCAATCATTCAGAGATAACCATCCCCTTCAAGAATCGCTTCCAAGTGGATTATGAACTACAGATCTTTGCTGCCTTGATCGCTTGTTTTGGCTTGGCAGCATTAGCATCCTTATTCCATCTTTCTGCCGCTCTTGGTGCTTTTCTAGCAGGGATGGTCATCGCTAAAACGAAAGAAACGCATTGGGTTAAAGGCAGCCTTCAATCATTTAGGGTGCTCTTTGTAGCACTGTTCTTCGCCTCCATAGGCATGCTTCTCGATGCCTCCTTTCTAAAAGAGAATATTCGTTTGATTGCCTTATTAGTAGCCGTTGTTTTCCTGATCAATACCTTCATCAACTCCGTCATCTTCCGCTATTTTGGTGAAAGCTGGCCAGAAAGTTTGTATTCCGGATCGATGCTTGCCCAGATTGGAGAATTCAGTTTCATCATTGCCGCCATGGGATTAAAGCTGGGCTTGCTCCCTATATTTTCCTACCAGCTCGTTATCGTCACTATCGGCTTAACCCTCTTCCTCAGCCCCTTCTGGATAGGACTATTTAGGATAGTAAAGGTACTGAGTGGAGAGAAGGGGTGATGTGTCTATACTAAACAATATTTATAAGGTATTAACTATATTTTGATTGGATGTCTTATGATCATTTATATGCAGCTAGAGAAGATAATATCTTATGGGGTGAACAACCCGGGAGACTTGTTAAAAGAATTGGCGAATTTTTAGCAGGAGGAAGAGTTTTAGATGCTGGTTGTGGAGATGGCAAGAATGCCTTATTCTTAGAACAAGAAGGATTTGAGGTAGTGGGATTTGATCAATCACCATTTGCCTTACAAGGATTACGAGAGAGATTTAAAAGAGCAGGAAAAGAGCCTAAAGGAAATTATAACCAGTGTGATGATCTACCAGGATTCATGAGAGAAGAGTTTGACGCTTTGGTATCATATGGCCTCTTTCACTGCCTTCCTCAATATCAAAGAGTGGAAGTCCATAGACAATTACAGAGTAGTGTTAGACCAAAAGGATATATATTATTTACCACACTGACCGATAAAATACCCCTTCCAGATTCACATGGAACGGAGGAAGTAGTATTGGCTAGCTTAGATGAAATTGATCAATTATTTAGAGATATTGATATAAAAGAGAGATTGGAAGGTGAGATCGTTGAAGATCATCTACCGGTTATAGGTGAGCATAAACACTCTGCAGTTTGGATAGTGGGACAGAAAAGATAGGACGTAATGAAAACAGGTTTAACTATTCTTTATCATCATTACAACCTGACAGATATCTTTTAATAGATGAATTGATTTCTTCAATCAGGAGATACCATGAAGAAAGATACCATAACATTTTCAACCATCAACCCGGCAACTGAACAAGCTATCGCTGAATATCATATCATGCCAGAGAGTGAAGCATTATCCATTGCCAAATCTACCAGTCTTTCTTTTCAAGAGTGGAAAGAGCTCCCCGTACAAAAACGCCTTCAGTTTGTCAATAAACTTGCTCTAGTTCTTCGAAAGAATAAACAGAAATACGCAGAACTGATGACAACAGAGATGGGGAAAGTCATTACGCAATCCTTAGCGGAAGTTGAAAAATGCGCATCATTGTGTGACACACTACAAGAACATGCACAACAATGGCTGAAAGAAGAAGAGATTACTGCCGATGGAAAACAGCATCTTATCACCTTTGAGCCGTTAGGCACCGTACTCATCATCATGCCTTGGAACTATCCTTTTTGGCAAGTCATCAAAGTTGGTCTTCCTCCATTAGTTGCAGGTAACGCCATTCTCCTAAAACATGCCCGAAATGTCACTGGAAGTTCCTTAGCTATTGAGCAAGCTTTCCAGGAAGCTGGCTTCCCAAAAGATATCTTTAGAAGCCTGATCATCGATCATGAAACAACATCAGCACTTATCGCCTCTGATGTTGTTCAAGCGGTCTCCTTAACTGGCTCTGTTGGCGCAGGATCAAAGATTGCCGCAGAAGCAGGGAAGCATATCAAAAAAACAGTCTTAGAATTAGGCGGTTCAGATCCTTTCATTGTCTTAGATGATGCTGATGTAGAAAAAGCTGCTCTGGGAGCAACTCATGGCAGGATCTCTAATACCGGACAGATGTGCATCGGGGCAAAACGCTTTATTGTTCATAAAAAGGTCGCAGAGAAATTCAGCCAACTATTTGCAAAAAACATGGCAAAGCTAAAAATTGGAGATCCTATGAAGGCAGAAACAGAGATAGGGCCATTAGTCAACAAGCAAGCAGTTATTGATATGGAAAACTTTGTTCAAGATGCCATCAAACAGGGAGCAACCATTGCAGCAGGAGGAAAACGTCGAGAGCCTGGCTGCTACTTTGAGCCAACGGTCATAACCCATACGAAACCGACCATGAACGTGGTAACGGAAGAAACCTTTGGACCAGTTGCACCAGTGATCGTTGTAGAGAGTGATGATGAAGCAATCCGTATAGCAAACACCTCTGAATTTGGCTTGAATGCATCCATCTGGACAAATGATGTAAGGCGAGGAGAAAGTCTTGCCAGAAAGATCAATGCGGGAGGAGTATTCCTCAATTCCACTTCAAAAAGCCATCCCCTATTACCATTAGGAGGAATAAAGAAAAGCGGCTATGGCCGAGAATTAAGCCATTATGGGATCAAAGAATTTGTCAACATCAAGCCAATTAATATATATAATCCTTAAAAATAGAAATTACATATGACAAAAAATAAAAATCATAAAAAATAGGTATAAGTAAACAAAAAAACAATGAAAGCAGCTGATCTATTCGTACAATGTCTTGAAGAAGAGAAAGTAGAGTATATCTTTGCCGTTCCTGGAGAAGAAAATCTGCATGTTCTGGAAGCGTTACGAAAATCAAAGATCAAAGTTATCGTCAACCGGCATGAACAGGCTGCTGCCTTTATGGCTGCTACGTATGGGCGATTGACAGGAAAAGCAGGTGTGGTCATGTCAACTCTCGGCCCCGGAGCGACGAATCTTGTTACCGGTGTTGCTCATGCCCAGTTAGGGGGTATGCCATTAGTCGTCATCACTGGGCAGAAAGGCATCCGGGAAAATTGGCAAGGGAATTTTCAAGTGGTTAACGTTGTAGAGATGATGCGCCCTATAACTAAATATACAACCCAGATTCTTGGCCCAAAAAGCATCCCTAAAGAAGTAAGAAATGCATTCAAGCTCGCAACATCAGAACGGCAAGGTGTCTGTCACCTAGAATTACCGGAAGATGTTGCTGATGAAGAAGTTAAAGGATTTACCCCGCAACCAGTCATTGCCTTACGCCGGCCGATAGCAGATAGCAAGAGTATCAGAATTGCTGCAGATGAAATAAAGAAAGCAAAGAAAACAGTTCTCATAGTCTCCAGCCGAGCACAAAGAACGAGAGTTAAGGAAGCATTGGAACAATTTTGTGATGCCACAAACCTTTATGTTGTCCACACTCAGCTGGGAAAAGGAGTTTTACGGGCAGACCACCATAATTGCCTCCATTCATTCGGCATCCATAAAAAAGATTATGTCAATTGCCTTCTGGAAAAAGCAGACCTGATCATTACCGTAGGCTATTCAACGGCAGAATATCCTCCTTATGTTTGGAATGCTGAAGGGAAGAAAAAGATACTGCATATCGATTTTACCCCAGCAAGAAATGATACCTTTTACGCCCCTATCGGTGAAGTTATTGGGGATATAGCTACCTCACTTGATTCTTTAAGAGAAGCGCTCCAGTCATTCAGAAATGAAGGATCGTTTGAAGAGCAGCTAAAAAAAGAGCTGGAAAAAAAACTATTTAAGAATCAGAACGATGATGATTCCTATCCTCTAAAGCCCAGAAGAATAGTTGCTGACTGCCGAAAAGCATTAGGGAAAGAAGACATCCTCTGCTTAGACAATGGCATCTACAAATTATGGTTTTCAAGACATTATCCAGCATATGGCATTGGAACATTCTTGCTAGACAACACGCTAGCTACCATGGGTGCTGGGTTGCCCTCAGCGATGACCGCAAAATTGATCAACCCTTACAAAAAAGTTCTGGCAGTTGTGGGAGATGGTGGTTTTATGATGAATTCACAGGAATTAGAAACGGCTGTGCGGCTGAAACTCAATGTGGTCATATTGATCCTGAATGATAACGCCTACGGATTCATCAAATGGAAACAACAGCAGATGAATTATGCCGACTTTTCTTTAGATTATGGTAATCCTGACTTTGTGAAATATGCGGAAAGTTATGGTGCACATGGTTTTAAGGTTAAAAAAGCATCTGACCTCTTAAAGATTCTTGAAAAAGCATTCCAACTGCAAGGGCCAGTGGTGATAGAATGCCCCATCGATTATTCGGAAAATAAGAAAACATGGGGTGAAGAACTGAGTAATGTTGTCTGTCCTAGCTGATGATTGGATGTCCTAGCCGATTCGGCATAACTATTTTAGAATTATTCTATATGTATTCTATAATCCATCACCTTTCGTTCCACTCAACTCTACTACCATAAAGATTAAAAAGAGATGTTTATTCCTAAACTAAAAAAAACGTATTTGAGGTGGAAATATGACGTATTTTGAAAAAGAGGGTCATGAGGGGCATGATGAACACCATCATACTTTTAGCCATGAGCCTAAAGCAACGCAGCAACCAGCAGCTAAAGCAAGCAGTGGAGCTGCAGCATGGAGTGGTTTCCAGAAATTCTTGGCCGTTGCCGTAGTTGTGCAGATAGCATTGTCCTTATACCTGGTAAATGGATTATCAGGATTATCTGGCATAGGTGATTCAGTAGGTTCAGCTCCCACAGGAGCAGCAGTTGCTCCTACGCCAAGTCCAGCGCCAACAGTTGACGTGGAAGCATTGCTGGATGATGATGCGGTGAAAGGGGATAAAGATGCACCAGTAACTATTGTAGAATTTAGTGATTATGAATGCCCTTTCTGTGCCAGATTCTATTCTGAAACATTGGGACAGATAGATGAGCAGTACATCAAAACGGGGAAAGTAAAGTTGATCTATCGTGACTTCCCACTGAGCTTCCATCAACAAGCTCAAAAAGCAGCTGAAGCAGCTGAATGCGCAGGAGAGCAAGGGAAATATTACGAAATGCATGACAAGCTCTTCGGGCAAGGTGTGCAAGGCGGTGTTGCTTCCTTTAAAGCATATGCTAAAGATCTTGGCCTAAACAGCGCTGACTTTGATTCCTGTTTAGATTCAGGAAAGATGGCTACGGAGATCAGGAAAGACATGTCTGACGGCTCAAAAGCAGGTGTGCAGGGAACTCCAGCATTTTTTGTCAATGGCGTCTTAGTAAGCGGTGCACAGCCATTCTCTGCATTCCAGCAGGTTATTGAATCGCAGCTGAACTAAGGATGCAAGACAAAAAATCATTGCAATTTATTTTTTTTCTTTCTTTTTTAGGCATTTTAGTAGCATTATACTTAACCCAGATCCATATAACTTCTCAAAGTACGCTCTGTGATTTTAATGACCGCTTCTCTTGTACAACGGTAAGCCAAAGTTCCTTTTCAACAGTTGCGGGCATACCGGTTCCTTTGTTAGGGCTGGCTGCCTATACGATCATCGGTCTTCTCAGCTTTTTCTTGCTTGAAGACAAGAAGTGGATGAAAAGGAAAGGTATTGCTAGAATCATCAGCAAAAGATTTTTGTTTGAATTTTCCCTTCTTAGCCTTGTTTTCTCACTATATCTTACGTTTGCAGAAACGTTTATCGTTGAATCATTCTGCTTATTCTGCTTGATTTCACAGATGATCATCTTAACGATCTTCATGCTAGCCTACAGAATATATCATCACTCCTGGAAAGGGCTGGCTATTGAAAGCAAATAATATAAAGAAGAAGCATTTCTGACAGAATAATCCATACTGGAAAAAGAAAATAAGGTGACAATATGAAAAAAAAATACCTATCCTCAGATTTAATTCAAAAAGTGGCCATCAGTTTAATGCTCATCAGCTTAATGCTCATTGCTGGCTGTTCGCCACAAGCAAAAGTGCCTGACAGTTTTGCCCAATGTTTAAGTGAGAAAGGAGTTATCATGTATGGTACAGAATGGTGTCCTCATTGCAAAAACCAGAAAGCATTATTTGGCCCAGCATTTCAATATGTAAACTATGTTGACTGCGATCTTAACCGAGATGCCTGCATCAAAGCAGGAGTTGAAGGTTTCCCAACGTGGGTTATTGATGGAAACAATTATCCTGGAGAGCAGCCACTTGCCAGATTAGCAAGCTTAAGTGGATGTGAGTTGAAGGTGGCAAGTGAAGAGTCATCATAAGGAATTTAACCTTTGTGGAAGCCAGCCCCTAATTTATTTTAACATTGAGATTGCTGTTAAACTCCCCGAACGGAACGAAGTGGAGTGAAAATTGAATGTGGTCAACGAAAGGAGAAGTTCAAGGCTCGCCAAAAAATCGTTGTTATCGTAGTTATTGAAAAATAAATTGTCGTTTGTAAGAATACTATTTCTTCATAGAATGAAACCAGTCAGAAGAGGTTTTTTGAAATAAAAAAATCAGTGCAATTAGTTCTAATATACCTATACCTACTGTAAACATTGCAGATATTGGATTTGTTAGTATTAACATTATCGCAGGTAATACTGAAAAAGGAATTCCTATTATGTAGAGAACCAAAAAAGTTATTCTCGCCCAATTTTTTCCTTCTCCAATCAGGTATATAAAAAAAGCCATAAAAACTAATGTGAAAAGAGTTACAAAAATAACAAATCCTGAACCAAAACCAGAAGCTTTTGTTAAATCAACGGAGTTTGAAAAATTTATTATACTATTCAAAACTCCAACAGCAAGACTTATCCAAAGCAAAGTTAAAGCTGTTGAAACACTATCTGGTTTGTTCTTTTTGGACATTACTTCTTCTCCAGCTTCTTATACGCCAGCCATACTAATACACCTAAAACCACACCCAGCAAGACAAACTTCAAGATATTGTTAGCATGCTGCCAATACCTTATCGTTCCATAAAGGATCAATAAGATGCCCCCGCCCACTAACCCTGAGCTAACTGCTTCTTTCTGTAAGATAATACCTACGATCACCGATAACAGACCAAAGATGACGGCAATGATAAAGAGAATACGATCATGTTGCGTAGCTGCAGAGGTATATCCATCATTACATTTCATATCATTCTGGCAATATCCTGGAAGCCCTTCAGCAGTGCCATTCTTTGTATCAACTTTCATTGGCGCATTTGGTTCAAAGACCCATACTCCACCAGCAGAAGCACATTCCTCTTGGGAATAGATAGAATACACATCTGGACAATAGCCTTGATATTCAGGAGTGGGAAAGAACACTTCAATGCCATAACCGATAAAAAGAGCAAAAATGACAGCAATGGCAACTGAAACAATCCTCGCTTTGATATTCATAAGGCAGATAGATTCTTCAGCTTAATAAATATTTTGGATTTGAGTACATATTTAGTTCTGTCTAAGCCCATAGGATATGTAACTACTAGTGGAAAAAAATTTATAAATAAGTAAAGTACTGAAGAAAAGATGGCCATAAACTATAAGGCAGTAGGCTTAGGGGGAACATTTCCTTTCACCTACCGACCATCTCCACAGTTCTTTATGCTAGCAGATTCTTCGGGTAAAGCGACAGAGCGAGAAGCACTAGAACATACCCTTTCTCTGATGGCCCGCACAACAAAAAATGTAGAGCAAGTGGTAGAAGCTGTTTTAGGCGCTAGATCTTTGGGAGGTTGCTTTATTGCTGGCGGAATACAAGGAACAACACTTTCTCTTTTAACGGTGGGCGATGCTGCCATCTACCACTTCCCTAAAGATGCTGCTCCTTCTGAAATCACCAGGAAAGAAGAGCAAACGATGCTTGTGGTTTCACGTAGACCAGCTCGTGATTATGAGAACGAACCGACAGTTATCATCCATCATGATACTGGCACTTCTCCTCTTCAACAGGAACCTATAAAGAGATATGAATCTCCGCTACAGCAAGGAGACCGCTATCTCTTCGCTTCCGGAAGATTGAGAGATTATGTAGATTTGATAAGAGAGCCTGATTTTGAAGGAATGAATCCACCACCGCTGAACACTATTCGAGAGATGTATCTGTCTCGTGGAGCTGAGGAACCGATTTCCTTATTTCTTCTGGAAGTTCAAGCTATCAACCAGCAGCCAGAACGTTTCAACCCAAGAACGTATATTGGAGGCGCTGCCCTGGTAACAGTAGGGACGGTCGCCCTTTCATTGTTGTATTCTTTCGCCTTCCAAGAGCCTGAAAGAAAGGCAACCCCTGCTCCTATTGCGCCTATTGCACCTATTTCCATTCCCATAAGCATATCCCACTTGTGCCAAGAGATGGACCAACCTGACAGCGATGGTGAAAAGGATGGGATCATCGTTCACCAAGAAGCGATTAACTGGGCCTATGAGCTAGCAAGGCAGCAACACCTTTCAGGAAGCCGCACAGTGGTAGCAGCCAGAGCTACTGATATCCTTCAAGAACAATTTAAGGTAACAATTGATGACCTTGCCAAAGAGCGCTGGAAAGTATTTTCAAAATGCGAATAATGATAGTAGATACAATAGTAGTTATCAAAAATAATATTAAAAAAACAAAACCCTCTCAAACGATACTCTCTTCAAAATCCTGCGCACAGCCCTTGGAACAGAAAGTATAACTTTCACTATTGATCTCTTTCACGATCTTCTTATCTTCCCGTACAGCAGAGCCGCACTCTGCGCATTCAATGACTTCATCATCATCGGCATAGCCTTTGATAAAGCCTTCTTCCGTGGAATCTAAACCCCCAGCTTCCACTAACTGCTCTTCCGTAGCATCTTTTTCCCCTTCAACATTGTCGTCATCCATAGTTTTCGACTTTAGGGAGTTGTTTTTAAAGCTTTCCTTTATGAGGTATATACTTTTAGCGCATGCCAACTAGGATTCTTCTCCTGACTGCCAGGAAGAAGCATAACCACCAAGGATTCTCCGGATCTTATTGATCGATCGTTCCCAGGAAAAGGAGTAAGCAACTGTCTTTCTAGCGTTAGCGCCAAATCTTTGTGCTAATTCCTTGTTGTCCAGCAGCTTCTGGATCTTGATGGAAAGCATCGTGGAATTATTCTTGGAAAAAAAGACGCCATTATAATCTTTGACGATATAATTCTTGATAAACCCTACTTTTGTTGAAATGATAGGTAAGCCCGTCGACATCGCTTCTAAGGAAGCAAGTGAAGTAGTTTCCGTCAGGCTGGGCATGACAAAAATATCCATCGCCTGGAGGTAATCTTGGACATTAGTCACAAATCCCGTCATCCGGCAATTATCTAATTCCTTAAATTTTGCCGTCTGCTCAGGAGTTCCATCACCCACCAGCAGAAGGTAAAGATGACTCTGATGATCTAGTTTTTTGAATGCAGAAAGCAGGACTTCTGTGTTTTTTTCTTTAGATATCCGTCCAACATAACCTATAACCTTGACGTGAGGATCAAGCCCGATCTTTTTTTTCGCCAGCACTTTATTAGCAGGAACAGAAAAGAGGTTGATGTCAACTCCCAACCCAGCAACGGTTATTTTTGTCCTTATCCCTGCTTTCTGCAGCTCTAAAGACAGATCACGATATGGGACTAAAATCTCATCGCATCTATTGTAAAAAGAGATGGCCAGCTTTTTGATAAGATGAAACAGCACCTTATTCGTAAACAAAGGAACAAACTTTTCAAACAATTCCCAAGGGATGACATGCATATATGATACTACTTTCTTCTGATACTTCTTCCCATAATACATGCTCAGGTAACTGATCAGAGCTGGGCCCTGAATAAAGATGATATCTGCCTCTTTGATAGATTCTTTTATCGTTCTCAGATTCCTGAAAGAAAGTTTCATGTTGGGATAGCCCGACAAGGAGAGATACTTTGACGGGACAATGAAATGGGTCTTCTCTGGACGCTTCTTCTGCTCAAATTCAGGAACTAATAAAGAGATGTCAAAATCAGAGCTTGCTCTTTTAAGAAATTCTTCAGTAAAGCGCAGAATACCATCTACTTTTGGATAATAGGTATCTGCTACGAGCAGCAATTTTTGTTTTGCCATGGATTTTTCCAGTGGAGATTAGCTTGCAGTTGGTCATCACCTGATCTTGTAAAACTTCTCGGCAAACCTCTTCCTAATCCTGATTCCATCAATGATATTTCTGATGAACAGCAATAGCAAGGGATAAGATAAGATGACCTTTTGGCTCTGGAACATCTTCAGCGCCTTCATCTTCAATGAAAAAACGTTGGTGATATCGACATATAATGCAGGATATGATGTTTTCAAAGAAACAGGATTCCAGATGGAATAGATGTATACTTCTGGCTTCTCCTTTGTCTTTTCAAGAAGTTCAAGAGTAATCTTATTGACTGCCCGATGATCAGGATGGGGATCTTCATTGCTATGAGTAAAGATCTTTGTTGGTTTTTCCTTTTCAATAATCTCTAAAAGGCGCTCTTCAACATGTTTATCCTTATAATCCTGATAGATCTGCCCATCCTTCACATCAAGGATGATCTCTTTGCATTTCAAGAGCTTCGTTGCTGCAATGGTTTCATCAGCTCTTACTTTCTTGATAACTTTATCTTTTATCCAAAAATGCGACTTTTCACCTAAAGAGAAAACGATGGGAATAACTTTCTTCCCATCCTGAACGGCAGTGATGATCATCCCTCCTGCCCCTAAGACAAAATCATCAGTATGGGCGCTGAGGACCAGAATTGTTTCCTTTTTCATACCTTGAGAATTATTCTTCCGTTTAAGAAGCTTTTGCTTATCTTATTTATATTGAAGAACAAAGAAAGCTAGAGGCAACTTGCGAACGAGAAGCTTTACCGCGCGAAGCGAACCATATGGGTTTTCTAAGCTCAACTCCTCAAGTTTTCGCCTGCCTCCAGCGCTGCTTTTTGAGGGAATGAATTATAAAATACTTTCTCACCACTACCTTAAGGTAAAATCTCTTGTTTACCTTACGGAGACATAACAGCAAATATTAAATAGCATAAGCACTTCCTAAACTAAAAAAAAGGTGTATGATGAAGATAACGATTGATACAAAAGAAGACAGCCATGAAGATATCCGGAAAGTCATGCGGATTCTTGCCGATATCACCACTAATTCTTCCTATTCCAATGCACCACAAGAAAATGTCGATACTTCCAGCATGATGAATATGTTTGATTCATCAGCACCAGCAAAATCTAGTGGGGAAGGTACAGCACCAGATTTCAGCAGTTTTCTCAACTTAACGAACCCCCAAAAAGAAAAGAAAGCCGAAATACCAAAAATAGAATTTCTTTAAACATTATCTTTCTGTTAAAATAATTTTGAGCAGCTGGCTTAAACCTTATCCTTCTTCAGTTTTTCAACAGCTTTCTGGAACGCTTCCACTTGTTTCTCACTTAATTGCCCAAATTTAAGGTAATTGATCCTGATACTTCGTAAAAAAGCATTATCCTTATAGAACTCTTCCGGGATGTCAAACATTTTTTTCATAGCTGGATCAGTGATCTCACCAACCATCTCCGGCTGTTGGCAAGTATAACATAATGGAAATTTATTCTTATACGTCACGATGACATAATTCTTCTTACACCGTATACACTTCATTTTATATTTAACAGCGGGCATAAAATGATAAGAATGTTATGGTATATAAAGGTATCAGGTCGTCTGAACAATGTCGTCCTGACAAAACAAAGAGGATCTAAAACAACGAGGAACCACCTAGGACCAACAATCACAGCCAGATCATCATCACAATCCCAAAGACTATTAACACCGAAAATAAGCCCACAACCAGATTTCTAAACGCCTTGCCACCAAACCAGTAAGCCATGCCGCCTTTTACCGCTATGTTTGTTAAAGCGGCAATGATAATACCACGAGCAGCAACATCTACCGCTAAGTTGCCTCGTGCTAATTGGGATAAAGATAACGAAATGGCATCAACATTAGCAAATCCAGAAAAGAAGCTGACGATATAAACACCTCTCGATGAAAGGTACATTTCTGTTACTTTGACAACGGCAATCATGAAAGAGAAAAATAAAGCAAATTTTACCGCCGGGACTAATGCTAATGGTGAAGATAACGCCACCTTACTCTTCACTTTCTTTATTTTTCTCCACAGGAAGAAAGAGAAGATTGCTGTTATACCAGACAACACCAGAAGTGGAATGAGCAGCTTAACAAATAGAGGACGATGAACTACAAACACTTCAAACAGGACCCGGATAAACATGATACCGTTAGCTAAAATCACTCCTAAAGCCAACGCATAAAACGCCTTTTCTTTCTTGCTTCTCTGGGCAAGATCCATCGTAACGACCGTACTGCTGACAAGCCCACCAAAAATTCCAGATAAGCCAATACCTCGTTCTCCAAACCATTTCATCAACCCATAACCCACAAAGCTTATTCCAGAAATCAAAACAACCATCAGCCCGGTGATATAGGGGTTAAATATCTCAAAAGGGCCATAAGAATTGTTAGGAAGCAAAGGAAGGATCACAAATGCTAATAGCACAAAAACGATAGTATCCAGCATCTCTTTCCTCGTTAGTTTTTCTGCAAAATGATGCAGCAATGACCTTGCATACAATATCAATGCCGTCAGCGCCGTTAAAGCAACTGCTAACAGATATTGTTGGTAGAACGTCAAGATACCTATAAAAAAAGTGATGAAGCCGGCTATTTCTGATGTCGTCCCGATATGTGTCCTATCTAATTCTGCGGTCACATAATACGCAACAACAACCAATATTCCCATAAAGCCAATGCTTATGAGCAGGATCCATATCGACAAGGCTTGGCCAAGAAGAGCAGCTAATGCCCCGGCTAAGGCTATCAATGGAAATGTACGGATACCTGCATAGGCATGACCTTTATTCCGATATCGTGCATATTCCCGCTCTAATCCTATCAAGGCACCAAGAGCTATCGCCAGCAGAAAATTGAGTAAAACACCTATCTCCATAGCTAGAACTAAAATTTAGGAGTATAAAAGCTTAGCGGTTTAATTCAAGATCAGCTTTCTTTAAAATATCAGCCAGCTCACCAAATAAAGCGTTATGTAATCTTCCTCTTTTTCTATTATAGCCCCTTGACTGCTGATTTTGATCTTCCCACAAACGATTACCTTTATCGTCTCTTTCAGTAAAATGTTGCTGGAGTTGGCTATAATCAGCAAATCTTCGATCGATTGTTTCTAAGTATGCCATTATTACTTCTTCTGCTGCAGGATGATCAATCTCCATTCTTGCAACTAATTGTCCATACGAAGTTGAAGAAGCCCTAAAATAAAAACCAGCATGAACTTGGCTTTTATCGATAGGTAACCTTTCTCTATCTTCGTCTCTTACTTGCGGGATAGTTAAAAGTGAACCTTGTCTTGACAAATTTCGTAAATCAAACAATCCTGATACTGTTGGAAAACAAACCTCAATTAGACCGTCTCCATCTCTCGATTTTAAGTGCATGAGGATACCATCTGACTTATGATATATTGTTTCTCCAGACATAACTTCCCTACTAACTTCAATATGATAAGCAGAACCAACATTAAACTCAAAATGGGGCAGATAACTATTATTATCAATATTTGGTAAACCACAAAGTTCAGATGAAGCAGAAAAAAAATCTGGACCAGAACCACCTGAAGATAATCGTCCATTAGTATATTTCCTTAATAATGGGTGATCATTCTTCAAATGCTGTTCCACAATTCCACTTTGCATTTCAGGAGAATCCATACTATCCCCTATAAAAGGAAGCGATTTATAAATATTATGCAGATATAACGTAAAGTATGCACTACTAAAGAAGCAGCAAGAATAAGCTTAAAGCTTCATCCGTTTCATTTTTCTTCTTTTTAATTCTTTAGCCCCAGACTTATTGGAGCGGATACCCATCCTTCTTTTGATCCTTGTATGTATCTTTCTGGCCATGTTTTTTTAGAAGATGGATGGGGTTTATAAGTTTTTCTTGTTTATGGTTCCGTTCAACTATCAGGTGGTAAGTGAAGGCTGGTAAAAGAAGGGAGGAAAAATAAAACTCTAATGATATAAATGTCTAGTAAAATGTTCTTTTGTTAGTAATGATTTCTCTCTACAAATATCGAGTATTTCGTTTGACATGGAAAATTTTGATTTTCTTATTCTATCCGAATAATAATATAAGATAGTAGTAATTCCATCATCTTTTTCTAATTTTCTAATCACAGGTACAAAATCAGTATCACACGCCAACAAAATAATCTTTTTGTATTTCTTACTAATTGCGAAACTCATTAAATCCATCACTAACAAAGTATCAACTCCTTTTTGTTTATATTCTTCTAGTTTTTGAACCCTCCCTTCTCTTACGGTAACTTCGGGATGTTTTGTTAATTTTGAGATAAATCTATCATAACCCCCTTTCCTTTTTATCTCTTCTTCTGTCGGAGGAGTACTCTGAAATGGGGGGGCAGTATAATAAATAATTTCATTCATCCATAAACCTTTTTTAATAGACAAATATTTAGAAAATGTTACTATATTAACCGATAGGTGTTTGCCATTACCAAAATGTTTAGAGATTTTACCAAAATATCCCCCATCTATAAGTACTGCTGTTTTCTCGAGTGTCATTAAAAATTACCTACCACCAATCTCTTTTAGAAAATAGGTTCATCAAGCGTCCCCGTAGGAACACTTGGGATCATGTTAAGTCTTAAAAAGAATGGTTATTAATAAACTTTTTGTTTTTTTTGGTTTAAAAGAGGCTATTTCCACCCGACAATGAACAGCTGATATTAAATAGTCGTTTACTAAACGGAACCCTTGTCTTGTGTTGTTTAGGTCAATCCTTTTTAATGAAAATAGGTATATCAGAGTAGTACTAATAGTAGCCACATATTTATTACAAATTAGTCTATTTTTTGGTTAGTCGAACAGAAGATAATCCCAACAAAGACAAGTAGTAGGTTTCTTTCGATATGTTCTTTAGACATCATTGTTTTATAAAAGATCCATAAGTTTCTTTTTCTTCTCTTGGAATTCTTTTTTTGTTAAAATTCCTTGTTGGTAGAGTTCTGTTAAATCCTTGAGCATTTGAGGTATATTTCTTTCGATTTTGTGAACTTTATTACCCTTTCTTCTTTCCTCTTCTTCTTCTCGCTCTTTCTCAAAACTTGTTGGAATTCCAAGTTCTTCATTAATAATATCAGGTATTGTTTCTGTGAATATATCAAAATAATCAAATGTTTCGTACTTCAAATCAATACCATCTCTCAATTCTGAACGCCCCGTTTGAAAGTTCAAAGTGATAAGTAGTTGTTTCCCATAAGGCTTTAGCTGAATTATGATTTGGTCACTTTTAATTCCCATAAATGAACCCGTATCCATTTGGAACGAGTTTCCGTCTTGTTTTCTCAGTTTCCATCCTTCTTCTTCAAACATCTTGATATAGAGATCTCTAATTTTCTTAAGAGTTTTTTTCTCAGTAACCCCACCCCCAACTATCTTACTTTGAACTGAACCATGACATGGCATGCTTATATTTCCTCACTTAAATTATGTTTGATAATTGTTAATCCCTTTTTATGGGTTTCTGTTTTTATATCTCTCCCTCAATACACCACTGCCACAACCACACCTACAATATCATTATCCCTTACTTTCATCGAATCAGGATAAGCATTATTGTCTCCTTTTACAAGATAAAAGATCCCCTTATCATCGATACCACGTTCTATCACCCTATGGATGATCGTTCCAGAAGCGCTATGGTAAGCAATGACATCTCCTACTCCTACTTGTCCTGGCAATGGCTTGATTTGGATAGCATTAGCACCAGCATCAATAAACGGATCCATCGAGTTAGTATCGGTAAAGCTGGCCCAAGACGATTGAGGGATGTTTAAGATAACCCTCTCCGGATAGACCTTAATCTGACTCTCTTTAACCCAATCATTTGGAGAATAGACTTCTTTCCCCACAGTAGGGCTGGAAGGAATCTGTTTCTCTGTTAAGGAAAGAACACCCAGAGAAAGCAGGATGACCATAACCAATGTCACAAGCAGCGCAGATAATCTCATAACTATTCATGAGTAGAAACACTTTTTAAAGATTGTGAAAGAAGCTATTTATTTTCGATCTTCAGATATAGCCAACGGCTTCTCTTTAATCGTATTCAAAACTAAAGATGTCTGGGTGCGCTCCACAAAATCAAAGCGCTGGATTCTCTTTAAAAAAGCATCTAAATTTTTCCTACTCTTGAATTTAGCAATGATTAAGGCATCGAACTCTCCCGTGAGGTCATATAAGGCAAATACTTCTGGAAGAATAGCAATAGAACGTTCTACCTCAAAGAGCTTTCCTTTAGAAATACGCAAGTTAATTACTGCTTGAATATCATATCCTAGCTTCTCTTCATCACAAAGAATAGTATAGGAAGTTATGATCCCCTGCTCCTGCAGCGCCTTGACACGATGCATGACCGTTACGACAGAAACCTGCGCCTTCTTTGCCACTTCACGAAAAGAAAGCCGCGCATTTACTTGCAAAATCTGCAGAATCTTTTTATCCGTTGCATCAATCATTGACAAATGTTTATTTTTCCCCCAGATAAGGGAAAGAATATTTACAGATTATATAAATTTTCTTAAATAATGCTACAAATATTAACTAAAAAGAACATAAAAGTAATATATGTATTCTCACAGCTAGTCTTATTCGATAAAATATCCTTTACTGGAGAAATAATGAAGAGGGATAGGATAGTAAAGACAAAAGAAGGGGTGGAACAATGAAGATAAAAGCAGAATATTTATGGTTAGATGGTACGGAGCCAACACCACACATCAGAAGTAAAACAAAGATTCTTGATGTTCAAGAAGGTGCTGATCTTATGGAGATAGAAGTTCCGGAATGGGGATTTGATGGCAGCAGCACCAATCAAGCAGCAGGGCATAGCTCCGATTGTATTTTAAAGCCGGTCTTTAGCTGCTGGGACCCCTTACGAAATAATGGTACAAATAAACATATTCTTGTCTTAAATGAAGTATTCCAAGCAAAAAATATTTCCCACCCCAGCAATAAGCGCTTGAAACTGCGAGAAGCTGTAGCTAAAGCCAACGGGCAGGAGTTCTGGTTTGGCATCGAGCAAGAGTACACTTTTTTTAAGGATGGAAGACCATTAGGCTTTCCGATAAATGGCGTACCAGAGCCACAGGGAAAATATTACTGTGGTGCTGGCGCAGATAAAGTTTATGGCAGAGAAATAGTAGAAGAACATCTTGACGCTTGTCTCGCCGCAGGATTAAGTGTCTGTGGCATCAATGCAGAAGTCATGCCAGGACAATGGGAATTCCAAGTTGGCGCGGTAGGGCCATTGGAAGCTGCTGACCATTTGATTGTAGCGCGCTATTTAATGGAGCGCATCGGGGAAAAGTATGGTGTTTCTGTTTCTCTGAGCCCTAAGCCAAAAGAAGGAGACTGGAACGGTGCAGGCGCGCATACTAACTTTTCTACTAAAGCGATGCGCGAAGGCCAGGCCGATTTCCATCACATTGCCAAAAAGATGGAAGCTAAGCATCAGGAGCATATTGCTGTCTATGGAGCAGGAAATAATCTCCGCCTCACGGGAAAACATGAAACGTGTGATATCCATACCTTCCGCCATGGTGTTAGTGACCGTGGGGCAAGCATCCGTATTCCATTACATGTCCATGAAGCGGGGAGAGGCTATCTAGAAGATAGAAGGCCAGCTGCCAATATGAACCCCTATTTAGTGCTAAGCAAGATTATCGAGACGGTAGCTGAATAGAAAAAAAGTTTTATTTTTTATTGGTTTATCTTTCTCCTCAGCCAGAGACTCCTAAACCTTTAAATACCACATTTCTCTTACGAAGCTATGGACTTTGAAAAGCTAGTTAGCCTCTATGAACATCTGGAAAAGACCTCTTCCGGAAACGAGATGAGAGAAATTCTCGCAAATTTCTTAAAAAATGTGCCTGCAGAAGACATAGGAGTTATCTGCTATCTTACTCTGGGAACCATCGCTTCTGAATTTGAAGGCGTCGTTTTAGGCATGGCCGATAAATCCGTCTTAAAGGCGATTGCCTCAGCAGGCGGCACAGAACTCAGCAAAGTCCAGAAGAAGATGCAGGAAACTGGCGATGCTGGATTGACAGCAGAACAAGTCCTGCAAAAAAAGCCTCAAACCCTTGTTCCTCTTGAAACATTAACCGTTCATGAGTTGTTTGAGAAATTACATAAGATAGCAACTGCATCTGGCACGGGAAGCCAAGATCAAAAATGCAACATCCTCGTCTCTTTATTACAAAAATCTTCCCCTCAAGGAGCAAAATATGTCTGCCGGATAGCTTTGGGAACATTAAGGATGGGAGTTGGGGATATGACCGTTCTTGATGCACTAGCCATTGCCTTTACCGGAGAAAAGAAGAACAAGGAATATCTGGAACAGGCATATAATCTCTGCCCAGACGTTGGAGTCATAGCAGAAACAGTCGTCAAAAAAGGGCTGAAAGGCCTCGAGAAGATCGAAGTGAAAGTTGGACGGCCGATCAAGATGATGTTGGCACAGCGAGTCGAGCAGCTGGATGAAATTTCTAAAAAAATAACAGGGCAATTTACCGTTGAAGCGAAATATGATGGTGAGCGAGTGCAGATTCATAAAGACAAAAAAGGAAAGATCACGCTGTTCTCCCGACGCTTAGATACGATCACACAGCAGTTTCCCGATCTGGTAAAGGAGCTGCAAAAACAGGTGAAAGGTGATGATTATATCCTTGAAGGAGAGATAGTGGCCATCGATAAAGAAGGGAATCATCTGCCCTTTCAAACTCTGATGCAGAGAAGAAGAAAATATGACATCGAGCAATATGCCCAGGATATTCCTGTCCAAGTAAAATTATTTGACGTACTGTATGATGATGGAACAACATATCTTCACGAGCCTTATCTTCAGCGGCAGAAAAAGTTGGCATCGATCGTCAAAAAGACAAAACACATCACGCTGACGGAACGGATCAGTACGGAGAGCATCGAAGAGCTGGATGAATTTTTCCAGAATATGCTTGAAGAAGGCTATGAAGGAGTTATCGTAAAATCTCATGACGGGGAATACCAAGCAGGAACACGAGGCTGGAACTGGATCAAATGGAAAAAAGATTATACGCAGGATATGTCAGATACTCTTGATCTGGTGATTATTGGTGCATTTCATGGAAAAGGCAAACGTTCCGGAACATATGGAGCATTGCTCTGCGCCTGTTATGATGAAAAAAATGACCAATTTCTCACTATCTGCAAGTTAGGCACAGGATTGACGGATCAAGTCTTAGAAGAATTACCGGAGAAATTAAAAAAGGATGAAGTTCAGAAACAGCCAGCAAGAGTGGTTGCCAAGAAAGAGATGCATCCGGATATCTGGTTTACTCCTCATCATGTTGTAGAAGTTCTTGGTGCAGAACTGACAAAAAGCCCCTTTCATTCTGCAGGCATAGCTGTACGTTTCCCGCGCTTCATCAGGTTTAGAGAGAAAAAGGCAGAGCAGGCTACAACACTTGAGGAAGTAAAAAAGATGGTCCGTATTTAGTTCGGTTGAAAATAGTGGCAAGGTCAAGAGGGAAAATTCATTAAGAACTTTGAAAATAAGATAACTTGCCTGACCATATGCTTAAATCAACACATGATCATTGCTTTTATTCTGAGAGGCAGGCTGAATTTTCCGTGACCTGAGCGAGCAAGAGTGAGCTCTTGCAGGTCAATGCCACTATTTTTGTTGTGGAACTAAATACGTACAGAAGATGGGAAAATAGAGTAGCAAGAAAATATTAGCGTTTTTGCTTACCAAACTGATCCACCTGCGTATCATCAACCACATCTGCTGGAAGAACAGCTTTCTTTGTTCCGCCACGCTGCTGCGCCATCCGTTTCAGAAATCTGTCCCAATCGTAATCTCTCATTGCTCCCATAATATCATCCGGAAGATACCACATATATTTTCCACGCCGTGGAGTAAAAAGAACTAATTCCCCCGATGAAGAAGATTGATAAGCTCGAGCTTCCTCTACAATTGGTTTAACAGCAGGAGGATACATATGCAATGTCACATTATCCAAAACAGGGGCAGCATATGCTGTTTCGCTTCCCACATCAGCAACACCGCAAGTTATGCCTAACCTGACGCAGACTAAGATCTGTTCATCACGTGGGACAACAAGGCCATGTTCCCTTCCAGCAGCGTCATACTCTTGTATCTTTCTTTCAATAGTATCCTGGATCTGCTGCCGTTCCCTTCCCACCAAGAAGACCGTTTCTGAAGGCTTATAGATGACGTAATTCATTTCTCTGAAAGAATGGAAGCGCTTTTTAAAGATTTAGGGATATAATGGTAGATGTCACTTCCGCTCTATATATATTATAATCCCAGTCTCTTTCTTGCTTCTGCTTCAGTTAGAAATTTGCCTTTTTGTATTCTTTCTCTTGCTTTTTCGATAGCTTTGATCGTTTCTTGGCTGAGTTCTGGTTCCGTTTTACAGGTTTTAGCGATGAATACCACTCTCTTAATCACTTCATCATAACTTTCATTTTTATACTCTCGGAATTACCCTACTTCAGCATCGCATCAACTAATGCTATACCTTTTTTCAAAGCCCTAACATCATCTTGATAATTTCTATTCAAAAATAAATGAACGGCTTTATCATGACTTTGTAAAGTAGCCATCTGTTCTTCAAGCATGACAATATTTTCTTCCATATCAACCTTAAACTTTAACAACTTATTGATTACTACCTTTTGCTTTTGTAGATTTAATTTCGGAAAAGTGGAAACTATTAAATCAAAAGCAAAAACATTACCTAAAAGAACACCCGCCATATGGTCGGTGATCATCAAATCATGGATTATTTCCATCGTAACTTTTTCCATAATACCACCAAAATATGATCTTATATAAACTATTTGTATTTGTGATACCATCAAAATCAATAAATCTTCTTCGCCAAGAAAAAAAGTATCTATCTAAAAACAAGCATGCCACCACTAAAAGATAACGACCGCAACATTTATAAACAGTCGCCTTATTTTATCGCTATTATTGGAAAAGGCGGAGCCAGATAACATTCGTTTATGCTTATTCTGACTCACGAGCAAAGCCATAATTGGCTTGTGTGTTGAGTGATTAACAACCTTGTTACCATCATTCAAAGAAGTTTTATTCCAAGGAGAAGTAAAAATGTTTGCAAATTTAGGTTTACATGAAAAGATAGTGCGAGCTTTAAAAGAAGAAGGGATCGTTGAGCCTACAGTCATTCAGCAGAAAGCCATCCCATTAGTCCTGCAGGGAAAAGATGTTGTTGGAATGTCAAAGACGGGTTCCGGGAAAACGGCCACGTTTGGTGTTCCCTTGCTCAATACTATGGACGAGAAGGGCCAGCTGCAGTATTTGGTCATCGCTCCAATCAGAGAATTGGCCGTGCAGATTGCCGGTGAATTAAAGAAATTTGGGAAATATATGAAGTTTAATGTTGCTACTGTTTATGGCGGAGTTTCTCTTGGCCCTCAGATGGAGCAGATCTCTCGAGCACAAATTGTCGTAGGAACACCGGGAAGGCTTATGGACCATATCCAAAGGAGAACCTTAGACTTATCACGGATAAAAGCAGTTGTTTTAGATGAAGCAGATAAGATGGTAGAGATGGGTTTCATTGAAGATATCGAATATATCCTAAACCAAACTCCACCCAAAAGGCAGATGCTATTGTTTGGAGCTACTATCTCTACAGAGATTGACCACTTGAAGAGAAAGTATATGAACGCTCCCGTTTTAGCGGAAGGAGAGATGCATGTTCAAGATGAATTCTTGAAGCAATATTACTATAATGTCCGGCATAACGAGAAATTTTCTCTGCTTGTTCATTTACTGAAGAAAGAGCAGATCGCCAAAGGGATCATTTTCTGTTCTGCGCGATCGACAGTAGAGATGCTGGCAAAAAACCTGAGAAAACAAGGATTTAATGTGGACATGATCCACGGAAAGCTTTCCCAGAATAATAGGATGAGGGCTATGGAGGCCTTTAACAAGAACAAGACAGACTTCTTAGTAGCTTCCGCAGTTGCTGCTAGAGGGATGGACATCAAATTCTTGTCCCACGTCTTTAATTATGACCTATCTCCCGATCCACAGGAATATGTGCATCGGGTAGGAAGGACGGCAAGAGCAGGAGAGAGCGGGAAAGCTATCACCTTATTGTCTGAAAAAGATTTCGGCACCTTCAATGATATTCTTACCAGATACAGGCATCTGAACATCGAAGAGATGCCCGATGAGCAGTTCGAGAAGATCCGCTTTGACGCTGGATTTTCCAGACGGCCACAAGGATCTAGGGGAAGCAATAACTATTCCCAATCGTGGGATAGAAGATCTGGAAACAGGTCAGGCCCTCGATCAGAAGGATTCAGCCATCACGGTGGCAGCGACAGGCAGTTGGGAGTAGGTCATGATAGGCCTCGGCAGGAAAGTTCAGGTTCAGACTGGCGTTCCGGCGCTTCTTCATTCGATAGAAATGCACGGCGCTCTAGAAATCCACGCCCGGGCTTTCGGTCGTTCGGCAGAAGGTAAGACTTAATTTTTTTAGTCTGCCACTTCCAAAACTATCTTCCCGATATGTTTTCCTTCTTCCATTCTTTGCTGTGCTTCAGCAGCTCGTGAAAGAGGAAATGTTGTATCGATAACAGGCTTTAATTTTCTTGTATTGATCAATTCCAACACTTGTTCAAACTCTTCTTTAGTTCCCATCCTAGCTCCAAGTATTGAGAATTGCTTGGGATAAAATTCTGACAGTTTAAATGAAACTTTCTCCCCACTCGTCACACCAACAACAACCACTCTGCCATAAGGCTTTAACATGCCAATGCTCTGAGAAAACGTTTTTTCACCAACACTTTCAAAAACAACATCAACACCTTTCCCATGAGTAAGCTCCAGTACTCGTTCCATAACATTTTCTTGCGGATAAATAATGATCTCATCAGCTCCCCACAAACGGACTATAGTTCCAACATCTTCTGAACGAACTGCAGCAATGACCTTAGCGCCAAACAGTTTAGATATTTGGATAACAGCAGGACCTAAGCTGCCAGATGCGCCCCAGACAAAGATCGTCTCTCCCTTTTCAAGAGCCGCTCTCGTACGAAGTGCATGCCAAGCTGTCAAAAAAGTCAAGGG
>Ga0209541_10003767_pt1 | contig 27512 bp, 34 predicted proteins | sample RifCSPlowO2_01_FD_184027 | JGI IMG/M metagenome (GOLD analysis project Ga0209541, IMG submission 184027) | Groundwater microbial communities from Rifle, Colorado - Rifle CSP2_plank lowO2_0.1 (SPAdes) (version 2) | ecosystem: Environmental > Aquatic > Deep subsurface > Groundwater | place... | reverse complement strand
GTAGTTCATGTACTTGTTTTAAAAAACGGAACTTTTTTTCTCGCTCTGCTTTTTTTAACTTTGGCAGTCTTTGGTTTTACCGTCATTTACAAAATTACCCGGTCCCTGACTTATTTAGCTTCAAAAATGAAGATGATCACGAGTAAAAACCTTGATGAGAGGATTGTAGATATTCAAAGCGAAGACGAGATTGGAGAATTGGCTAATTCATTTAACGAACTTCTTGACAGATTGCACAATGCTTTCAAGCGTGAACAACAGTTTATCGCAGATGTTGCACATGAGCTTAAGACTCCGCTTGCGACCTTGCGAAGCACAATCGAAGTAGCCCTGCAACAAAAAAGAGAGAATGTCGAATACCAGAAAGCTCTAGAGGAAGCGCTTTCCGAAACCCACAGGCTATCGTCTACGTTAAAGAATGTCTTAGATTTAGCCTGGTCAGAGACACCGCAAGAGCAAAAAAATGCCAAGACTTTTAATTTATCCGATCTGATTGATGAGCTTTTGGAGACTGCGCAAAAAATGGCAGTACTGAAAAAAATAGCCGTTTCAGGCTCGATTGCTAAAAATATTATGGTTTATGGATTTAAGGATAAACTGGGAAGGGCGATTTTGAATATAATTGATAATGCTATTAAATATACTTCCCAAAAGGGAAAGATTGAAATGGTGATGAAAAAAGATAATACTTCAGTCGTTTTAATAGTTAAAGATACAGGCCGCGGTATTTCCCAGAAAGATATTGTTCATATTTTTGACCGTTTTTATCGCGGTTCATCCGTAGATAGAGTCTTTGGATCCGGCTTGGGATTGGCAATTGCCAAAGCCATCGTTCATTCCCACCAGGGTGAAATCAAGGTTAAAAGCAAATTCGGTCAGGGAACTTCTTTTACAATTATTTTACCCTTAGCTTAATCTCCATACAAGTTCTTAATTATAGGAATGTACCTAAAATTATTTGTGGAGCACAGCGAACGAAATTTATAATTTTTATTTACGGATTGGTAAGCCTCCTTTTATAGAGAATTTCTTTAGCTACCAACTTTTATTTTTAATCCGCCTTCGCGTAAATCCCCGATCGTTAGATTGAGTGATGCAGAGTATATTTCCGCTTCGGCAGGATTTCAGCTCTGACGAAGCGAATTTATTGAGTCCCCGACCGTCAGGTCATGGGAGCTTCAACAAAATAAAAAGTCATGAAAGTAGTAAAATGTAGGAAATGGAAACAACTAAGATTGCCTTATTTAAGGGAAATAAAATAAGAAAAATTATTTATAAAAGAGAATGGTGGTTTGTAATAAACGATGTAATTGAGGTGCTTACGGATTCAAGAGATCCCGCTCAATATTTTAAGAAACTTAAACAAAGAGATAAAGAACTTGCAAAACTTATTAATAAAGGAGGGGTACAATTTGTACCACCCCTTATGCTTAAAGTTGAAACACAAGGTGGTGAACAGAAAACCTATTGTTGGAATACAGAGGGAATATTCAGACTCATCCAGTCCATTCCATCGCCTAAAGCCGAGCCGTTTAAACGCTGGTTAGCCAAAATCGGATACGAAAGAGTAAAAGAGATAGAAAATCCCGAATTAGCAACAAAAAGAACCCGAATGCTTTATAGACTCAAAGGCTATTCCAACGACTGGATTGAAAAACGGATGAGAGGTATTGCAATTCGGGAAGAACTGACTGAAGAATGGCAAAAACGCGGAGCAAAACAGCAAAAAGATTATGAAATCCTAACTGCAGAAATATCAAAAGCAACTTTTGGTATCACCCCAAGCGAATATAAAAAACATAAAGGACTCAAACGGGAAAACTTAAGAGATCACATGGATGACTTTGAATTGATTTTTACCATGCTTGGAGAAAGGTCAACAACGGAAATCCACCGTACCGAAAATTCAATTGGAATACCTAAATTAAAATCTGATGCTAAAGCCGGAGGCAGTATTGCCGGAGGAGCCAGAAAAAAACTTGAAAAGCGTCTAGGAAGATCCGTTGTCTCTAAAAATAACTACTTAAAAAAACCTCAGAATAAAAAACTTGAGAGCTAATTATGATTTCTTTCTTCATAATTTCTTAATAACCCGTTTGCTAAGCTATGAACATATGAACAAACTGTTTCTTATTTGTACCGTCGGGATTGTTGCCGGCTTGATTGCCGTTACAGTATTTAAAATACCTCTCAATTCGGTTTTTTTATTCGGAGTTTTACTGGCCTGTCCTCTCATGCATTTTTTTATGGGGCATGGCGAGCATAGTAAAAATTCAAAACAAAGTCACCATTGAATATTATGGATAAACAAACATTTCATATAGAAGGAATGAACTGTGGCGCATGTGCTTATACCATTAAAAAAGAACTACTTAGATTAAAGGGGGTAAAACGAGCCTTAGTACATTACGATAAGCAGGAATTAAAAGTGGAATTTGATCACAAAAAAGTTTCTGAAAAAGAATTAGTTGACTCTGTAGCTTCATTTGGGTATTCTCTTCAAAGAGTATGAAAAAGTTTATCTATATTATTGTTTTTGTACTGTATTTTTTACTTTCGTCAAACGCAACTGCGCAGACACAGCAAAATTTCAAACCCTCGGAACAAAAATATGAGGCTGTGGTTACTAAAGTTTTAGAAGATAAACAGATTGAAATTTCACCAGATGTCTTTCAACCATATCAAAAAGTTGAGGTTCAGATAACCAACAATAAGTTAAAAGGAAAAAAAATAATCGCAGAACTTGGTGGGTTGGTTGTGACTAATAATAATCTCAAGACAAAACTGGGAGATCGTGTTGTCATTACTCATCTAAAAAAAGTTGACGGCTCGGATCAATTTTTCGTTTCTGACTTTGTTCGTAAAGACTCTCTATTTATTTTAGGCTTGGCTTTTTTCCTGGCAGTTGTCGTCATTGGAAAATGGCGGGGATTTGCTTCGTTTTTAGGTTTATATTTTTCTTTTCTGATTTTAATTAAGTTTATAATCCCCCAGATTGTTGCCGGAGCAAATCCGATTGTTATTGCAATATTAGGATCATTTTTTATCATTACAGTTACTTTATATCTGGCTCATGGTTTCAGTAAAAAAACTACCGCAGCTTTACTTGGAACATTAATCAGTCTGGTGATCACTGCGGCCCTCGCTTTCTTTTTCGTAAATTTTTTGAAACTATCGGGGTTGGGATCGGAGGATGCTAGTTTTTTGACAATGACGCCTGGGGTAAAAATCAACCTGCAGGGAATATTTTTGGCAGGGATCATAATTGGAGCTTTGGGAGTACTTGATGATATCACAGTCAGCCAGTCTGCCTGTGTTTTTGAACTCGCAGAAGCCAACAGGAATTTAACCTGGAGGCAACTTTATACAAGAGGCTTAAATATAGGCAAAGACCACATTGCCTCATTAGTAAACACCTTAGTTTTAGCTTATGCCGGCGCTTCACTTCCGCTTTTACTTTTGTTTGCAATCTCAGGCGGCGAGCCTATCTCTGCTCTTCTTAACCGGGAAATGATAGCCGGTGAAATTGTTAGGACTTTAGTGGGTAGTTTGGGCTTAGTCAGCGCTGTTCCAATTACGACCGCCATAGCCGCAAGTTTTAGTAAAAACTCATGAATATTTTATTTGAAGTCTCAATCATTGCTTCTTTTCTTGCCGGCGTTATTGCACTTTTTGCACCCTGCTGCATTACGTTTATGCTACCTGCCTATTTTGCCTATACTTTCAAACAAAAACGGGCGATAATCCTGATGACTTTTGTTTTCTTTTTTGGTGTGGCTACGATTCTGGTTCCCATCGGATTAGGCGTTGCCTATCTGACCCAACTTTTCAAGGGCTACCATACACAGGTATTTTATTTGGGCGGCATACTGATGCTGCTTATTGCTTTCCTGTCTTTTTCAGGCAAAAAACTATCGATGCCTTTTAAGCAACTCCCGCTACTCAAAAAACACGATGTATTGTCAATCTATATATTGGGTTTATTTTCCGGCCTGGCCTCATCCTGCTGTGCACCGGTTTTAGCGGGTGTTTTGACACTTAATGCGCTGTCGGCCAACCTCTTTCAGGCTCTGGTTTTATCTTTGACCTATGTGTTTGGCATGGTATTCCCGATGTTTGTCATTGCCTACTTTTGGGATAGTTTTAACTGGTCGGAAAGTAAAATAGTCAGAGGAGTGATGCTGCGTTTCTCCTTATTTAACAAAAAAATTCACATTCACTCAACCAACTTGATCACCGGGATTATTTTTCTTGTCATCGGAATATATATTCTCTACCTGGCATTGAACAACAAAATTACTTCCGTCTCTCCTTCGCAGTCTCAACTAATCGCTTATTTGACAATTGCCCAGAAAAAGATACTTACATTGACCCAAGTTATTCCGGATTGGACTGCTTTAACAATTTTTTTAGTTGTTATATTTTTATTTTTGAAAAAAATTAAGGTAAAGTAAAATTTTTACATTGTTATATTTCGTCCCAAACTTTTTTGAGTTCTTTTTCTGCATATTCTTTTGAGATTGGTCAAAGATATACATAGCTTGAAAGAAACTTTGCATTTTTATCAAAATCAAAGGTTATTTTATTTTTCTTCAAGTATTTCATGGCTTCTTTTACTGCCAATAGTTCTTCGTTGAAGCGAAATTCGGAATTAAAAAAATATTGATAAGTAAACTTTAAAACACCCATTTCCTTTTGTCTTTTACGATGCGTCTCTTCATGAATAAGTAGCGCAATATGTTTGGGGTTTGGATTACGTGTTTGCAAGTCGCGGTAAATTGGATCGGGAACAAGAATAATTGGTCCTAAGCTCTGTGCAGTTGATTTTCCAATCAATGGAAAGTGATGTAAAAGTGAACCTTTTGAAATAATATACCAAGGGAGCTTCATAAGAAAAGTATACCAGTATTAAAAGTCATGTTTTAGCTTTTTAGTATGATAATCTGACATATTCATAAGAGTTAAAAAAAATTTATAAGTAAATTTTCTAGTTAAGATAAAATTAAAGTGAGAATTTAGGGATTATTTTTGGAATAAAGAGCCAGGCGGTTGAGAATTGTGGTAAAATTTCGTTATGGTCATGGCTAATGTTAAAAAAAATTTATTGCTGCAAGTTTACGACAATCCCACCTATAAAGGACGACACATCATAATTATGAAAGGAAAAGTTTATGCCACTAAAACCGGCAAAGCCAAAACTCAATTATTAAACAAACTACTTAAGAAATATCCTAAAGAAATCCCAACTATTACATATATCCCAAAAGTAGACAGTCTCATTCTCTTATCATGAAATTATTGTTTCCTTACGAATCTGAAAAGTCTCACATATTCGGAACAGTAAAAAGGCCCATCGTAAATGTATCTTTTTGGTCAAAAAAAAGAAAGCGGTGGTTTAACTACATGATGATAGTTGATACAGGAGCAGATTACACCTTATTACCCTATTCTGCCTCAGAAGATCTGGATGTTGTTTTGGAAAAAGAGGCAAAGGAATTCAGAACGTTTGGTATCGGAGGAAGCGAGACTGTGTATCTTATTCAAAATTTCAAAATAAAAATCGGTAAAATTGATCTTGCTATTCCTGTTGGTTTTTTGAGTCGAGACGACATCCCGCCGCTACTTGGCAGACAGGAGTGCTTAAATAAATTTAATCTTCTTTTTTCCAATTTTGTTACCTCTTTTGACTCGGTTATTAATCAAGCGACGAAGAGAAAAAAGTGAGGATAGTAGTCTGATTTTAGACCTTTTTCCAATTCATTCGGACTAGCACTGATTGATTAAAAAACTTACTTTAGCAAAATTCAAACTTTTTCTACAAAACCGATGTTTCTTTGTAACATTTTAATAGCCGGTTGATGAAGTTTTTCTTTTGAAGTTGACCAGGTTAGATTTTCTATTACTACTGGCTTAATTCCTAAATCAAATAAAGCATATGCTGTAGCTAATACACAACTATCCGTATCAAATCCACACAGGTGTATTTCTTGAATATTTTTCTTTTTAATTTCTTCTATTATCTGCGGTATTTTGCCTGCTGAAAGAATATTTTTATAGACAAGATTATTTTTGTTTATAAATTGTTCTAATTCTTCACAGATATCAGTATCTGGTGACTCAGTACAATCTTTCCATTATGAAATGTTCCAAAGAGGAGAATTACTATCGTTTTTGAAAATAGTAAAATAGACGGAAGAATATATTTTTGGTTTTTGCTTAAGATATTTTTTAATTTTTTTAACAATTAGTTTTGTTTTGTTATTCAAAAAATACTTTTGAACATCAATAACTATTAGGGCTTTAGGCATAATGTAAAATTATATCAGAAATTCTAACCTACCTGTCAGTCTGGAGAGGTTTGAAACGTTGTAACATTTTTCTGACGTTAGTTGACTACATTAGAACTTATTATTTATACTTGTTAAATGAGATTATCTAAAATTTTTATAATTTTAATATTTTAAATTATCGAGTTAATTCCCTTCTCAAACATAAAAATTCCAAGCTCGGTTGGGCGAAAATGAGATATCCGATCAAATTTATATTTATCTTTTTTATATTCAACCTCAACACAGCCAAATAGGAAAATGTTTCTTTTTAGTAGTCCATACTCAATGTCTAGGTAATACGAAAAATCGTCAATATTTTTGTAATAATCTTCCAGTTTAAAGTGGATCTTAACCGCTTGGCAAAATGATTCAAAATCTATCCATTGAATTCCTTTTCTCAACAGTGAATTCCAAAGTGAATGTTGATTATGTTGCAATACGTCCATGACGCTTCTTTTGTTTATTTCCGGGCTGGGATTAAAATATTCCCAGCTGACCCTATTCCAGTAGTGAAGCACCATATTCCAATATTGGGTAACCGGATCAATATTATGAAGATAACCTTTGCCGTTTTTTGAGAGTATCAGATACTCTTTTCTTTTATATATCACATACATTGATTCGGCAATTATCTTTATCTTACTTAAAAATTCGATTTGCCTTTCCGATCTTATGCTCCAATTATATTTTTTATATTCAGAAAATATTTCTTGTTGGTGAAACTGTTTTTGTAAAGAAAAGATATCGGCTAAAGAAATATTACCGGTAATTGTTCTTTTAATCGGTCTCTCTTCGAGATATTTTAGAAAAACCAGAAAATCATGAAAAAAATTATTACTGATTACTTGTTGATTAATTAAATTATTTTCTTCCATACTTAATAAGTATTTTAGCTTATCTCAAAGGTAAAATATATCTTTATTTTTTTCTAAAGCTTCTTCATAGAATCTTAATATACGCTTATGTATAAATAGCCTATGGATTGTTGTAATGAAGGCGAGAGCCAGAACAAACAGGATATTAAGCCAGAAAAAAAACCGGCGGGTCAGTATGTAGTTACTTTCTCAATTGATAAATTTCTTACCTATATATTAGCTGCTTTGGTTATCGGGACAATAGTCGTAGGCTACAGCTTAGTAAGTAATAAAAATAAGGAAAACGCCAATGTGCAGGGGGTTTCTGCTCAGAATAATCCTGCTGCCAATCAGGCAGATGATATGGTATCACACCACGGAGGTGGAGTCGGTCCGGCTAAAAAATTCGAACCGCTCGCGGAAGGAGTCGAAGCACCTGATTTCAGCATACCGTCGACCAATGGTTCAATAATCTCACTGACAGACTACAAAGGAAAAGATGTCTTACTTTTCTTTAACGAAGGAGTAATGTGCAGTCCCTGCTGGCAGGAGGTTTCCCGGCTTGAGCGATATAAGGCAGATTTTGACAATCTCAACACCGTTATAATCCCGATAAGTGTTGACGATCAGGCAACTTGGGACCCAATCTTGAAAGAGGAAAAAATCGTTACCCCTATTTTGATTGATGCGGAGAGAAAGGTGGCTGCAGCTTATAAAGTGTTAGGCACACCTTCATCCATGCATGATGACCGGCCCGGTCACACTTATGTTCATATTAAGCCTGACGGCAAAATACACACGTCAGTTGATTTCCCGAATATGAATGCTCCAACGACCGAATTGCTGAAACATATTGAAGAAACTCAAAATTCAAATGTCAAAACTCAAAGCTGATAACACGATTCATATCCAATTTATAACCTCCGTAAGCTGTCCAGAGTGTTTTCAGGCAAAAAAAATTCTTAAAGAAGCAAAGGTCAAGTATCCGAAGCTTATGGTCAAAGAATATGATGTTTTGGGTTTGAAAGGACTGGAACTTGCCGTTAAATACGGGATTATGGCAAATCCGGGTATTATTATCAATGACGAACTTTTCTCAGTCGGAAGACTTGACAGGAAAAAATTATTTGGAAAAATATCCAAATTATTAACAATGCAAAATAAGTTTATATGAAATACGAATACGGAAATTGGATAATAGTCGCATTGAACTTTTTTATTTTTGTAACTTTCCTTAAATCCGTTTTTAAACCAAGAACAAAAATAGATTGGCAGACATTCAGAATTTTTTCTGCTTTTTTAGCGGCGTTGTTTGCCGAGATGTACGGATTTCCTCTGACTATTTATCTTTTGACGTCTTTTTTTGGCAATAGATTTTTTAATCTAGATTTTTCTCACGACTCGGGGCATTTATTAAATAAATTTTTCAATATCGGCGGCGATCCTCATTTTAACTTGATTCACCTGGTAAGCTACGGGCTTATTGCAGGCGGATTCATCCTTATTGCTTCAGCCTGGAAAGTTTTATACAACGCACGGAAACAGAAAAAATTAGCCGTAACCGGAGTATATCACTACATTCGTCATCCGCAATATAGTGGGTTTATTCTTATTATTCTGGGATTTCTTCTCCAGTGGCCAACGATTATTACTCTTCTTATGGCGCCAGTCCTAATCTTTCGCTACAGCAAATTAGCCTGTGAAGAAGAAAAAGAGATGACAAAAAAATATAAAGAAGAATATACAGAATACAAAAATAAAATTCCAACTTTTTTCCCCTCAATATCTATACTTGTTTTTGATCTGATAAAGAAAAGATTGAATCGATATGTTTAATGTGGTAAAAAATCTTTTAGAAGAGTCTACTTTTTATTCCTTAAGAAATCTATATAGTCAAAAATATTATAAAAATTAAAAGCACAGGAAATTAAATGACTAAAGTTAAAACTCGTTTTTAAGATAAAACTGCAATCTCTTTTTTTTAATCCCCCTATAAAACTTAAACCATGTTTGTACGGAATAATTTCATCTCTTTTTGATAAATAAATAAGCAACTTTCTTTTTTTAAGATTATCTATGTGATAAATAGGACTAATAGATGTCCATTCTTGTTTTAATCTTTCAAGAGTTACAGATTGTTTCTCTAACAATTGTTTTTTAAAACCATCATTGACTATTTCCCAAGTCCAAACTGTTTCAGCGAAATCAGCACCTATTGAATTAAGAATAAGTTTTGTTACCGCTGGAGACTCATTTGCTACCAATACACCTATTACCGATCCTAGACTTATTCCTAATATTGTAAATTCCTTTTTATCTTGATTTTCCAATGACTTAATTTGTTCAATAACGTTCTTTTTTACTTGAAGAATATTTTTACGGGTTTCTTTTAGATTTGGAGAAAGAACAATCTTATCATAAGAATAAACTATGCAATAATAACCAACAAATCTAAGTAAATTTGCAATTGGTAAAATGTGCCAACTTTTTCCCTTCCATCCGTTCAAAAAAATAATAACTTTATTATTATTTTTGCCAATTATAGTTTTTGTAAATCTAAACATAGAGAGATTCTATCAAATTGAATTTCTGATTTATTCAGGTAAACAAAAGTTATAAATTTCTAATTCCTTCATAAAATCTTAATTAAATTCTAATAAAATTAGACTATGAAAAAAGAAATAATTGCCGGAATTCTGGGAAGCTTGGGACTGCTTCTTTTTTATTTTATTGTAATGAGTGTTTCTTCCGGCAGTTGGGCTTCAACCATTTCTCAATTTCAAGATTTATGGTATTGGATGATACTGCTTTCGGCAGGTTTTGGAATACAGATTGGACTATATGTCAAGTTAAAAGTTAAAAGTGAAAAGTTAAAAGTTACCAACTCAGGAAAAGCAATGGCGGCAACATCGGGGACAACATCAGGAGTCTCAATGATTGCTTGTTGCGCCCATCATCTAAGCGAGGTTTTACCGATTATTGGATTATCGGGCGCAGCAGTATTCCTGACCCGTTATCAAACTCCTTTAATCGTGCTTGGTATTATCATGAACGGATTTGGCATATTCTATATGCTTAGGCAAATTCAAAAGGTTAAAAGTTATCATATTAAATGATTAGGTTGTTGTAATGTCATTCTGGTAAGCTAAAACGAAGTTTTAGCGCATCCAGAATCGTTGTTCATCAATTTGTAGATTCTGGACAAGCCAGAATGACAAATTGATTCCCTATTTCGCAACAACTCTAATAGTTACTTATGTCCAATATGAATAAATTTTTGGTACTGGTTTTAATAGTTGCTATCCTATTTATTGGAATAAATCTGAGGAAAAAAAGCTCTAGTGAGATTTTGCAAACGATATCGGCAGACGTGACCACACAGCCTCAACAGAATAAGCTGGCCTCACAGGAGAATGAGGGAGGAAATGTAACAGTAATAGTCAAGCCGAAAAACCTGAAAGTAGGAGAAAAACCCGAGTTTGAAGTAACATTTGAAACCCATTCGGTAGATCTGAATTTTGACGTCTCTCAAGTCAGCAATCTCTCCGACGATAAGGGATATTTATTAGCGACTCCAATCTGGGAGGGAAGCCCTCCCGGTGGACATCACCGGAAAGGCTCTCTAACATTCAATTCCCCTTTAACAGAAACTGAATATGTGGAATTGGTTATACTGAATGTTGCAGGAGTTAAAGAGCGAAAATTCAACTGGGGTCTTTAAAACTATGAAAATCTATACTTGTTCGATGCATCCTGAAATAAAAGAGGGTCTTCCGGGTGAATGTCCTAAATGCGGCATGAAGCTTATCGAAAAAGGCAAAAATCAATCCAGCCCCCAGAAAGATAAGGATCATAAAAGCGGTTCCGGTCTTTATACCTGTCCTATGGATCCTGAAATAATCCAGGATAAACCGGGCAAATGTCCAAAGTGTGGTATGGGTCTGGTTCCATTGCATTCGGAAGGACATAATGGACACGGAGGCCATGCCTCGATGGAACACGACTTTCGCAGGCGTTTCTTTATAACGCTTCCTTTTGTTATTTTATCAATGCTTTTATCTTCTATGATTCAACTGTGGATGGGATTTGAATTTAACTTCCCAGGCCGTGAATTCATCCTGTTTTTAATTGGTGCTTTTATTTTTGTTTACGGAGGAATTCCCTTTTTCAAGGCTGCTAAAGGCGAACTTGGGGCAAGAAATCCTGCCATGATGACTTTAGTTGCGTTTGCCATTACTGTAGGCTTCACCTTTTCAGTTGCTGCAACATTCTTATTTCCTGGTGAATCCCTGTACTGGGAAATTGCTACTCTTATTTCTGTTTTTCTCTTAGGCCACTGGCTGGAAATGCGGGCCGTCAGGGGTGCAACCGGAGCTCTTGCAGAACTAGCCAAACTTATCCCGCTTTCAGCGCATCTTCTTAAAAAAGGCGGAGGAACCAGAGACGTTGAAACAAGTACTTTAATAATTGGCGATTTGGTTTTGGTCAAGCCCGGAGAGAAAATACCTGTTGATGGAATAGTAATAACAGGTGAAAGCTCGGTAAACGAATCGATGATTACAGGTGAATCCCGCCCAATTGATAAGAAAAAAGGTAATAAAGTTATCGGTGGAACTTTGAATCAAGACGGATCTCTGACGATTAAAGTCGGTAAAACCGGAGCCGATACTGCCATCTCACAGATTATGAAGTTGATCCGTGAAGCCCAAGCCAGTAAACCCAATGTTCAACATTTAGCAGACCGCGCGGCCGGAGTATTATTTTATGTTGCCGTTATTGCCGGAATTACCTCTTTCATATTCTGGATGTATGTTGTTCCGATGGGTGCAGTTTTTGCCGCAACAATTGCAGTTGCAGTGATCGTTATTGCTTGTCCACACGCCCTTGGGCTTGCGATTCCTACAGTCACGACAATCACTTCAACTCTGGGAGCAAAGAACGGAGTCCTGATAAAAGATATGAAAGGCTTGGAGATCGCAAGAAAAATAAGTTATGTCGTCTTCGATAAGACCGGAACATTGACTAAGGGTGAATTCGGTGTCACCGATGTCATTCAATCAAAAAATTCAGCATTGAAAATTGATAAATTAATGGAATTGACTGCAGCAGTTGAAGCACATTCCCAGCATTCAATTGCCCAGGGTATCGTTAATAAGGCAAAAAAAGATAATTTGAAGATTCCAAATGTGGAAGGATTTAAATCTTATCCGGGAAAAGGAGCTTCCGGTATTGTAAATAAGCAAAGAATTACAGTCGGTAACAGGAAGTTATTGAAAGAACTGCGACTTGAGGAGTCTTTGGAGCAGTTGGATTTAACAAGAGTTAAAGGTAAAACTTCGGTATTCGTTGTTATTGATAAAAAGCCTGAAGGTGTAATTCTACTTGCCGACATTGTTAGAGAAGAATCAAGACAAGCTATAAAAAAACTACACGAAATGGGAATAAAAACAGCTATGCTGACAGGAGATACCAAAGACGTAGCAGAAGTTGTCGGTAAAGAGCTAAATATAGATACTGTTTTTGCGGAAGTTTTACCTGAGGATAAGGTGAACAAGATAAAAGAACTGCAAAATCAAGGTAACGTGGTAGCCATGGTGGGTGATGGTGTCAACGACGCTCCTTCCCTTACTCAAGCACATGTGGGAATTGCCATTGGTGCGGGAACTGATGTTGCGGTTGAATCGGCTGATATAGTGTTAATGAAGAACGATCCTCTTGATGTGGTTAAAGCGATTAAGTTAAGCCAGGAAACCAACAAAAAAATGGTACAGAATCTGATCTGGGCAACAGGTTACAATGTTTTTGCCATTCCGACAGCTGCGGGAGTCTTATATCCCGCCTTCGGAATATTACTTCGACCTGAATGGGCGGCAATCCTAATGAGTGCATCGTCGGTAATTGTTGTGATTAATGCTTTAATGTTGAGAAAAACTAAATTAGCATAATTTGGCCTTATATGAAAAATAATTCTAATGACAGTGAGAAAATAGTGAAAGATCCGGTTTGTGGAATGACTAAACCAAAAAACCAAATGAAGACTCAACTGCCCTATAAAGGAATTGTGTATTATTTCTGTTCAGACGGTGATAAGGACATGTTTGTTGCTCATCCCGACCATTGGATTATTAAAATTAAATAACAAACAGTATTTTAATAAAATCTTAACCTTTAGAAGTTAAAATAATAATATGATTGATTTCTTAAAAAAACTTTTTTCTCAGGAAGGAAAAGAAAAAGACCCTATTTGCGGCATGATGGTTGAAGTAAAAACTGCTAAATTTAAGAGTATATATAAGAATACAGCTTATTATTTTTGTTCGGAACACTGCAAAAAGCAGTTTGATGAAAGCCCTTCCGACTACGTGAATTAAATAAACATGAAGGAAAAATTGCATCACTATGAGGAAAGCATACTTATTCCAGCTTCTCCCGAAAAAATTTTCAGCTATGTCGATGACCATTCCCGCTTTTCTTCGCATATGGGCAGATCATCCTGGATGATGGGAGGTGGAAGTATGAAAGTAACAACAGATAAAAGTCACGGTCAGAAGATCGGTTCTCATATTAGTTTAAGCGGTAATGCTTTTGGAATACCGATATCATTGGAAGAAGTGGTAACGCGACACGATCCGCCCTATGCAAAAACCTGGGAGACAATCGGAACTCCGAAATTGTTAATAATCGGACATTACATTATGGGAGTTGAGATAAAACCTCAGGGCGATCAGTCCTCAATAAGGGTGTTTATAAATTATGATTTGCCAACAACAAATGTTTGGTTAGGTAAACTATTCAGCGGATTTTATGCAAAATGGTGTGTGCAACAAATGATAAATGGTACGCGTAATGAATTTGCCTCACATCCTAAATAAATAATAAAGTTCGAATAGCTTATATGTTTTTAATAATTAAGAAAAATTAGTTATTTGTAAATAATTACGGCTATAATAAGTTCGAATAGCATTTATATCCGCCAGCAAAAACACTTTTAGATAATTATAGAAGTCTAAAAGTTCACTTAATAATAAAAATTTGTATAAATAAGGTAAGGAGATAGCTACCTAAAAGTATACTTCCTTCAACTTTTGAAATGGTTTTTCGTGTCGTCATAAAAACCAGTAACATTAAGCTCATTATAATCATTACGGGGATTTCAAAATAAATCCATCTTTCTGGTATTTTTACGGGAGATAAAAATGCAAGAAATCCCATTGTTACTAACAGAGTAAAGATATTTGAACCCAATGTTTCTGAAACCGCAATATCACCCATCCCCTTTTTAGTCGCTTTATAAGCTGCTAAAATATTTGGAATCGATGGACCAATTGCCCCTATAGTTAAACCAATTATTAATTCATTTGCAGCAAATTGATTAACAATTTGAATTATTGTGTTGGTAAAAAACTGAGCCCCTAAAATAAGTAAACCTAGACCTAAGAAAAAAGACATCCAGCCTGATTTTATCTTTCCAACGTCAAAACCTAAAAGATTCAGTTTTATTTCAATATCCTTAAAATCTTTCTGCTTTTGAAATTTACTCGCAAGTTTTTCCTGTAAAAAAACACTTATTACGTAGGGAATAAATAATAACATGAAAGCTAAACCTTCAAATCGAGTTAATTCTCCTTCGGAGGCTACAGCAAATACTAAAATAGGGGCAACCACGGAAAAAACACCATCTCTAAGAATTACGTGAGTATGTACTTTTAATGGTCTTACCAGTGCAGAGATACCTGTCATCAGACCAATATTGCAGATGATTGATCCTAATGCGACCCCTAAACTTAAGTCAGGATGACCTTTTAATGCTCCATATCCAGCTACTAATATTTCAGGCAAACTCACGGCAACCGATACTAAAATAAGTCCAACAGATACTCCAGATACGCCTAATTTTCTAGCAATTGGAATTAATGAATCGGTAAACCAATCAGAGCCTTTACCTATTGCGACGGTACTAACTAAAAGAAAGACAGTAATAGTGACCAAATCCATGAGACTATTATATCAACATAGTGGATTGCGGATGGTCAGGTTAAAATAATTTCGAACTTGCTCCAAGCCCCGCAGCATGAATGCATGCGAAAAGCATATTGTAATAACAAACGACTCCGCCTTGATCTACATGCAGGTGATTAAGAAGATCCAAAACGAAATTTGTAGTTGATATTTTAGATTGTCACAACGATATCTTTCACTCCCGAGGTGTTAATAGGTGTTAATACTAATGCCAGCCAACACTTTTAAGTAATTTAGACTTTCATAACAATCTAAAATATCTAATTAACCCGAAATGGATTCGAACTTCTGATATAATATTTCAATCTATGGACAATTCCTTTAAACCTGTAACGCACAAATTTGTAGCTGTTTTAAATAAAAAAATACCAGTAAATCTTCTTATGAACGCTTTAGGTCATATGGCGGCCGGACTATCTGCAAATTATCCGAATATTCCAGAGATGCGGTTTGACAGTTATCTTGATAAAGATGGAGGTGATCATAAAAGTATTTCGGATAACCCGTTTATCATTCTCGCAGCAGATAATTCAAATAAAATCAGAACTCTTCGAAATGCTCTGATTGAAAAAGGAATCCACTTTGTGGATTTTACTTCAACAATGACGGTTGGAACGTATCTTGAACAACAACAAAGAACAAAAGAGACTCCAGAATTGAATCTTGAATATTATGGTCTTTGTCTTTTTGGTGAAATAAATCAAGTCAACGAACTCACAAGAAAGTTTTCTCTTTGGAGATAATAATTTCTAACATTGTCTACTAGCGCCAGCTCGAGTTTGATAATGTCCCGAATATTACTAAAAAGATGAAACAATCAATTTTTCTTGTAGCTTTAGTAGTTGCCGATTACGATGAAGCAATAGAATTTTACACAAAAAAACTTCACTTTACGTTAATTGAAGACACCTATCAGCCAGAACAGGATAAGCGGTGGGTAGTGGTTGCCCCACCAAAATCACCTGGGACACAACTGCTTCTTGCACGAGCTTCTAAACCTGAACAAAAATCTTTCATAGGTAATCAAACAGGAGGTCGTGTATTTCTTTTTCTAAATACTGACAACTTTTGGCGAGACTACAAGGAAATGGTTTCCTTAGGAATTAAATTTGTGAGAGAACCAAAAGATGCACCGTACGGCACTGTAGCAGTTTTTGAAGATTTATATGGGAATCTCTGGGATTTAGTCCAACTTAATAGTAAGTAGCTAAACTTAAATGCTATGCATAGTTTGGTATATAAACTATTTCTTCAATAGTTTGATAGCAAGTTCGAATAGCGTCTATTTCCGCAAGCAAATATTTTACCTATTGACAATTTGTACAAAGTATTGTACATTAAGATCATGAGTAATTTAATGTCAATATCAGATGTTCGTGCAAACCTTCCGGATATTGTTGCTAAAGTGGGGAATACTTATGGAAGGGTAACAATTACGGTAAATGGTCAACCTAAAGCGATTCTTGTAAGTTCAGAAGAATTAGAATCGCTCGAGGAAACAGCAGAGATTCTTGCTATTCCAGGGGCAAAGAGGAGCATTAAACAAGGATTGAAGGAAGCAAAAAATGGTCAGGGAACTCCTCTTTCAGCAATGTGATAAATATACATGTTAGTACTACTTACACCAAAGGCATCAAAACAATATAATCATCTTCCTAAAACTGAACAAGTAAAAATTAAGAAGAAATTATTAGCATTAGGAAAGAACTTTCGAGAAGGTAAAAAATTATCTGGAGAATATTCGGAGTTACGTTCTTTAAAAGTTTGGCCATATCGAATAATTTATTATCTTGATAAAGAAAAAAGGAAAATTTTTGTTGTTACCATTGCACATAGGCAGGGAGTTTATAAATAAATTCAATTACAATTTGGAACATGCAATGTACCTTCTAAAGTTTTAAAATAAGTTCGGACTTCGTCCACGGTTCGCAGCACGTTAGTAGGAATGGCAGGTTGAAGAAGTTCATCAAATTGAGTTTCGGAACGTAAAGACAAGCTTTTTATTTCTTAATTAAAAAAGTGCACCGAGTTGAATAAAGACCTGAGTAGTAATATCGAACCAGAACGAAGGGCCGCGTTCACCTCCATCGGCAGTCGTATTCATTATAAGAAGGTTAGGTGCAACCCAGCCGGTAATATCAGTCAGAATATATTGCGGATATTTTTGCGAAAATAGGGCGTGTACGTCAGTATTCTGTAGGTTATTTTCAGGCAGGGATTCCGAAGCAGGAAAGATAAAGTAGCTTTTTTTTGTCGGAGTACTTTCCGTTACGAATGCATATTTGTTATCAGGAGACCAGGTATTATCAGGGATAGAGAATGTATATAAAGCAGGAACGGTTTTTGTAGCTATAAGTTTTTCCAGATTTTCGGGTTTTTCAGAAGCAAAAAAAGAGTAGGTTGCTGTTGTATTGTTTTCTTGATATTTCATAGTTAGCGTTCTCGTACCATCAGGGGAGTCTACGCTTACGGGAAGGAATATAACAGTCGGTGTGGGAGTAGGGATAGAAAGAGCGGTAACTGGCGAGATAGTTGGCTCCTGGCGCGTTCTATACACAAAGTATTGGTAAACCAATATGCTAAGGGTTACAGCACTGATAATAACAACGATTATTCCTGATTTACGTTTTGCTATGTTCATAGTTTTTCCTTAAACTGGAGCCTTCCCGTAAATAGTGACTTTTATTTTATTATCAGCCCAGTTATAGAGTTTTTCCGCATCGGTAATTTTCATATTTATACAGCCATGGCTCATCGGATAGCCAAAGTTATTATGCCAGTAAGTGCCGTGTAAACTATAACCGGAAGTTGCAGGCACTTCGTTATTTGAGAAAAACATGACATAGGGAACGTTTGGCAGATTGTAATAGTCAGCTCCGCTCCCTCCGGTCATTCTGGTTGATCGGATTTTTGTCCAAACCGTAAAATTTCCTGTAGGGGTGCGGTTCCATTTACCGGAAGATATCGAAGCCTGCATAAATAAGGTATTTCCCTGAAACGCATAGACTTCTTGCTTTGTGAGATCTACATACACATGTTTCTCTTCAGAAGTACTGGTCTCTCCTAATACACTTGGTTTGGTGTCATTCTCAGAGAGAATAATCGGTGGAGGAATAATTTTTTGATTATTAAAAACTCCCAACGCATTATTCTCTACTTTCAGCTGAAGACTGTTGACGCAGCTTATGGAATTGGCACAGGGAATAGAAGATTTTGAAGATAAGAAGGTGTATATAAGAATGACAGAGAGAAGCGCTATAACGGATATGGCAAAATAAGGGTGTATTTTTCCTTTCACACTTTCAGTTTATTATAGAAAAAAATGGTTGTAAAGACGCATTAGGTGAGTTCTTCTACCCGTATATGGAGGGAGTTTTTTTTGTGATCAAAAATGAATACAATGCTTTTATTACGATTATTGGTTATATATAAATTTTGCAGACTACTGGTTGTAGTATCATTAGGTAGAGAATAAATAGATACTCCTAGCTGTTGAGGTACATCAGGAATATCGGCAAAACTATGATCAACAGGAGCTTTTACCAAAAGACCTGCGTCGCGGGCAACGGCATTCATAAATGATGCCAGGTGGCAGACGCCATCTCCAACCAGCCATCCGTCTGATTTAAATCCTTCGCTGGCATTAAAATGCGCATTGGTGGTGAAGGCCACTTTATTTTCATACTCTTTAAGCACTGTATCGTGGAACGCAAAGCTTTGGCCGGGTCTGAGGATGAATCTATACTCACCTTCAGTTCTCACTGTTTCCCAGGAGATAGCATTTCCCTTTTTTACTGTTTTACTCATGTAGGCTAAGGTAAGCAAAATATTATCTGAAAAAATGTCGTTTACAGATTTGACGGAATATCTGTTGGAGAGGGAGTAATTTTTATGCGCCAAAACCATGCCTATAGTACTAGGCTGCGTTACCATGGTAGCAGAAAAAAGTATTCCGGCTGTTAAAGCAATTAAAATCGGCTGTGCCATAGATTATAGCGGTGTAGTATAACATATTATAGGATATTTTTCAACTGGTAAGAATTTAGTTACTTGAGATAAAAAACGATATTCTGTGTTTATTTTTTTAATATTATCGGCTATTTTAAACCGAGTTAAAAAGCTGTAATTTTTGCTATGAAGATTAGAAGTAATTTAGTATATATAATCGCTTAAATTTCACTAGGAAAACTTTAACGTTCTTTTTCACTCCAGAGGCGATATGCAATTCGATATTTGACAAGTTTTTCAATATCAGTTAGCATGATGAATAAATAAGCCTATGAGAACTTCAGGCAGGAAGAAGAAAATTGACAAACAAATCCCGATCGAAACCAAAGATCAAAATATAATTGAACCACCAAAAAATTTGCTTCCAGAGAAGGCAGAGCCAGAGAAAGAAATTGTTCCCGTGTCAAAAGAAGAAGATAAGACAGTAAGCGAGCAAAAGGAAGTTTTACCGACCGTTGATGTTAAAACAAACGAAGTAAAAAGCGAGGAAGTAATATCGGCTTCGGTGTCATCTCCACCGTCTTCATCTCCGCCACCGATTTCTGTTCCGATTAGTCAAGTAGAACCTTTAGCTTCGGTAGACAAACCTTCGGGTAAGTCTTTCTTATGGATTGTTGGTGTAATATTATTTATTTTGTTAGTCGTCGGCGGAGCATGGATGTTTCTTTCCAATAACTCCAAAAAAGGAGAGAAGAATATAACCATACAAACTTCAATGAAGCCGACGATAACGAAAGTTGAACCGACAGTAATTTCGACAGAGGAAGCAAAGCTTGACAAATATCCGATCAAGGTATTAAACGGGAGCGGAATCACGGGAGAGGCGTCTAAGCTGCAGGAGATCCTTGAGAAAGGTGGGTTTGAGGTTGTAGAAACGAGCAATGCAGACAACTATGACTATGTAGATACGATTGTTCAGGCTAAAAAGAACGTGGAAAAAGCATTTTTAGAAAAACTTAAGAATCTCATTGGTAAGTCTTATACCTTAGGCAAAGACGAGTCGCTCTCCGCTTCAGATTCGTCAGACGTCATCGTGGTAGTCGGCAGTAAAAAAGCCGGCAATTAATTACATTTCTCTCCAGGGATGATAAACTAAATACATGGAAGTAGGCACTGCCTGTACTGTTTGTAAACAACCTATACAAGTAAATTGGAATTTTTGCCCCAATTGCGGAAATATCTTACGAGTCAAACCTCTTTCTACCTCGGTATTGAGACAGCTGGTGATTTATTCGGTCAGTTTTTTCCTGCCGCCGTTTGGGTTAGGATACGCCTTCAAATATCTACGTCAAGATGATAGAAAAGCTCGGATTATTGGCATAATCTCAATTATTCTTACTATTTTATCAATTTACGCAATCATAATGTCTTTTAAAATGTTTATGGATTACTACTCAAAAATCCTCAAAAGTATAGATACTGGTAGTTATCCTTATTAATAATTCTTATCTAAAAAATCCTGAGTATAATTGAAGAGGATAAAAAAACATGAGTTGTTTCTTTTATATCGTCCGCTGTTCTGATGATTCTCTTTACTGCGGTCAAACAAATAATCTCCAGAGAAGAATTGATGAACACAATTTTGATAAAAATAAATCCGCAAAATATTTAAGAGCCAAAAAACCCGTCAAGCTGGTTTACTCAGAAGAATATTCAACAATTCAGCTTGCTATGAAAAGAGAGCGGCAAGTCAGAAAATGGAAAAAATCTGAAAAGGAAATTTTAATTCAAGGCGTTCGGACTTCTTGATATACTAATCATATGGATCTGAATTTAGAAAAATTAAAATACTCTTTTAAGAAAAAACCTCTGCTGGTTGGCGGAAAGGCAATGGAATATTACGGATTGAGAAAAGCGGGTAAAGATGTCGATTTAATTGTCAGCGAAGAAGATATTGTTAACTTAATAAAACTATACCTTACCCGCGTGAAAGATTTATGGGGGGATTTGGGTGTTTGTCCACATGAGTTTGAAATATGGAGAACGATTTGTTTATTTGATTACGATTACTATCGAAAAGATGCAATTGAAAAAGCTAATTACTTAATAATTTCCATTGAGAATTTATTATTCATGAGAGCGTTGGCTTATAAAAAAGAAAAATATTTTAATGATTTTAAACTTATCGTTGAGCATATTTTCAATAAACAGGGAGATAAGTATAAAGCACAAAGTTCGATTAATAGGAAATTGTTAAACGGAATCAGGAACATTTCTTATATTGAAAAAACAGGTCCTGGAGAATAATAACTTCCTTCATTCCAAATATATTCGTATTATTTCAAACAAGAAATTTTTTGGATTCGTAGCTCATCTTATTTAACAATAGACCAAGAATGAGGGGAAAAAATGGTAAAAAATAAAGCCAGAATTGGGCTAATTTTATCTGATCTCCAAACTGTACGAAAATAAAGAGAAAAAGAAAACTCAAAATCCTTGGGATACCTAAAGCGATGTCCCGTTCTAACATCAGATGGTATTTTTCTGTCCAATGAGTATCTATTTCGTCCATGGTTTTAAAATATATATTGGAGAGCCAATTATTAAGAAAAGGTGCGCAAAAACCAGTAACTATAATATAAAGAATAATTCCATACCAATTTTTCAAAAGTGCAAATAATCCAATTCCGATTGCCAATCCCAAACTGCCTACCCAATAGAAGTTTTTATTTTTATTGAGGATTTTAATCGAAATAATGCTCCCCAATGCTCCTAAAACATAAGCAATTGTTTGGGTTCCTCCTAAATTAAATTCATTTTTTAAAATTAAAAAGAATAATATGCCTATGACTAACCCTGAAGAGGTATCATATAATCCTAAAAAAATTTGTTGCCAAAGAAGTAATATCCAGTTTCTTGATCGTTTATGGAAAATGATATGTCTGTAAGAAAAATTCGGTATTTCATGGCTGGGCAGTTTACCGACTAAAAAAACCATAATTATCAAAAGGATAAAGACTAAAAGAAATAAAAAACTATAACCTGCTTCACGGCCAAACATATTAAACGAGATGAACAGACTTATAATTGCTCCTCCGATGAAGGGCGCGAATGCCGATAAAAAATTAATGATTCCGGTCACGGATCCGAAATATTCGACACGATTTTCTTTATTGGTAAATAGATACTGGTTTAAATTGAAGCCCGCCCAGTAATTACCGGCGCTAAAGCCGGATAAAAGGCCTAACGGGATTATAAATTTAACCGATTGCTCTTTTAAAAGAAATAATGCCAGATAAAAAAGAGCACTGCTGAATAAACTGATTCGGATTAAGAAAGCCGACGATACTATTCTCAAAGTCCAACCGGAAGCGACGTAAAAAAATAGTAGGGTAATATATAAAATTAAATTATAGAAAATTGTGGTTTTCAGATCGCTGTGACTGAAAAAATATACAGTGACAAAAATGCCGGCCAAAGCCGCACTAAAATAACTCAATGCCTGGATAAACATCAGATTTTTTTCTTCCCGGTTAAAAGCCATATGAGGATAATTATAACCGTAACGATTTCAATTAGAATAGCTAATTAGGGACTGTATAAATTACCGTTTCACTTATTTTTCCTGTCACGATCAAATTCAAAGAGTGAAATCGAAGGGTTAAAACTTCTTAGTATAATTTTTTTCATGAAGGGGAGAGTGGCTGTTTGTGTATTGATAATTCCTCGCACTAGGTAAGAACTGCTATAATTTCTTCATTTAAGGAATACGACGTCCCCGATTTTATAAAAAATAAAAACGATAAATATATAAAGGACGGAAATATCGAATATTGTTACCGTATTTTTAAGCCGAAGATTTTTAAATTATCTTGTTCTAGCGATATTAAACAACCGGTTATCGAGACGATTGATATGTTATTTAGCATCTTTTCTGATTTTAAACGGCTTCCAAAACAACTCATACATGGGGATTTGAACGAAATGAACGCACTTTTTAAGGATGGGGAAAACGTGGGAATCATAGATTTTGCTCTCTCCTATGATCCAGCCGTCTATGATCTTGGGGAGTTCTCATATTGGATTGCCTTTCCCTGGGGGACCAAAAAGTTTAACAATGGTCGGTTTAAATTGATCGTTGATACATTTCAGAAAAATATATCTCTTTCAGCTTTAGAGATAAAATTATTGCCTTATATGGTTTTACGCAGGTCAATGATGGATATCATGCTGACGCTTCAATATTATTGGTTGAATTAGGAAAAGGTTATACCTGAAAAAAGATTAAAAGAACAGATTGAAAGAAATAATACAATTATTAAACTGATTAATTACACTAATGATTCAATGTGAAAATGGTAATACTTTAGGATAAGAATATGGTATACTATGATTCATAGAGTTGAGATATTGACTTAGGTTAAGAAGAAGCTCCAGTTCAGCACTTCACCGTACTCACTATTAAAACTCCCTTATAATTTTCACTTTTTCCAAGATCTATGTATCGACATAATAATTATCGTTTCCAAAGAAAATTTTCTGATAATAGGCGCCGACCTATCAAATCTTTTGACCCGTCGAATTTAATCAGAAATAATACTCATGCTCCGGCCGAAGAAAAACCGTATACGGCAATTAATTCTTTTGCCAGTTTTCCCATAAGCGACATTTTAAAAAGAAATATCTCTGCCCGCGGCTATACTGTGCCTACTCCCATCCAAGACCAGACGATACCTTTAATCTTAGAAGGAAAAGATGTCATAGGAATTGCCAACACCGGAACAGGAAAAACAGCGGCATTTTTGCTGCCTCTTCTAAATGAAGTTGCACAAAACAGAAATAAGAAAGTTTTGATTATAGTTCCGACCAGAGAGCTAGCCGTCCAGATAAAAAATGAGTTCTTGGAATTTGCCAGAGGAATGAATATTTATTGTGCTCTGGTTATCGGAGGAGTAAATCTTTTCAGGCAAAAAAATGATTTGAGGAGAAATCCTAATTTTGTGATCGGAACTCCGGGCAGAATGAAGGATTTGATCGAACACAAGAGCTTGGATCTCTCAACATTCGAGATAATTGTTTTGGATGAAGTCGACCAAATGGTCGACATAGGATTTCTTTCATCAATTAAATACTTCATATCATTATTGGCAAGTAAACGCCAGTCGCTTTTTTTCTCTGCCACAGTTGATGGAAAAGTCAGGGAAATACTTAACGGTTTTGTCCGAAATCCAGTTACCGTGTCGGTTAAAAAACAGGATATGCTGCAGAATATCAAACACGATGTTATCAGAATTTCCGATAAAACCAGAAAAATAGAAAAACTACATGATCTGCTAATTCAAAAAGAATTTGAGAAAGTTCTCATTTTCGGCAGAACAAAATGGGGTGTCCAGCGGCTGTCGGAAGAATTGCTCAAGAGGGGATTTAATGCTGATGTGATTCATGGAAATAAAAGACAATCGCAACGCTTGAGAATTTTGGATAAATTCAAAAGAAACGAAATCCAAATACTTTTAGCTACCGATATAGCATCGAGGGGACTGGATATCAGCAACGTTACCCACGTCATCAACTATGATCCGCCTGAATCATACGAAGTATATATCCACCGTATCGGAAGAACCGGACGAGTCAATAAGATCGGTACAGCTCTTACTTTTGTTTAGGTATAATGTTTTCTTCAACTTTAATTCGATAGGATAATACCTAGATGAAAAATTATCGATATGATCACATAGATTTTTTACGGACAGTCGCGATTATTGTCATCATCATCACCCATGCTCTCTCTTATTATTTATCTGACCGATTAATTTTTACAATTTGGAATTATCTGCATTTTGTAGTGATAGGTTTAGTTTTCTGCTCAGGATATGTATTGACAGCTAAGTATAAGAATGCATTTAGCGGCTTCTCAAGCACAATGTCATGGTATTGGAAAAGGTTGGTTAGGCTTCTGATTCCTTTCTATTTATATCTGGTAGCCCATTATTCTCTCTGGTATTTATTTCCCAGATACTTTGATGGATTAGGGCTTAAAAAGAGTCCTGAATTTATTATCCAGTCGATATTGCTCATAGGCGGCATAGATTTTAACTGGTTTCCCTTTCTTTTTATTCAGCTGACTATTTTATTTCCCCTGATAATCCGCAGTCTTAGAAAAAAGCTATTATTGTTACTTTTCATATCTTTTTCACTTGCCTCAACTTTCTATTTCACACTCACTTCTTTTCAAGGCGGCGGCTATCGCTATGTGATGTGGGCTTCTTGGATAAATATTATTTTCCTTTCGATCTTCATCCATTCAAAAGAAAAAAAAGGCAATTCCTTACCCACCATTATTAAAAGATATTTAATCATCGGATCAATGGCTTTTATCTTCTTTTTCCTCACCGTCAGATTTACAAATTCAACATTTAGTGAACTGGTTTTAACTCGACACAAGTACCCGCCTGATGCAATCTATCTCACGTATGGTATTGCGATCACTTGTTTTATGCTGATAGTAAGTAGAATTGACGTTTTATATAGGGGGTTTTTAAGAAGAATTTTTCAATATATCAGTCAGAGATCTTATCAATTGTTTTTTATCCACTATATTGCTCTTGACTTTATTTTTAAGATCAGCAAAGGTTTGTCATTTTGGTCTATCCCTGCAGTCCGAACCATCTTGGTCATACTGCTAAGCCTTGGAATAACTTACTTTATTTCTATTATTGCGAAAATCAAGAATGGAGGTTTTAGAATCCATAAACTTGTTTTGATCTTTTTGGGTTTTATTCTGGTATGGTTTTTGATTAAAAACCTGCACGGTTGTCTGATAATTGACAAGAACCCGGTTGCTCGATCTTCAGTCTTGGAGTGGATACAGAAACCAGCGGCAATTAGATTCGTGGGTAAACATGACCGCACTTATATTTCTTGGATCGGGAACAGGGGAAAGGTGCAGATGAGATTTTATGATCATAAAAACAAAACTTTTTCGGAAATTTATACGGTTGATGACTTATATCCGGATTATGGGATCGAAGCCCAAGACGACCATAACGCCCCTTCCCTGTTGATTCTTCCAGACGGGCAGCTGTTAATTTTTTACGTAGTTCACGATGTCAACGGCGCTTTTTTTATGAAGACAAGCGTCGGCGCCGAAGACATTTTCTCTTGGAGTGAAAGAAAGCGAATCAACGATCCAGACGCGCATACCACTTATAATTATCCTCAGGCAAAAAGATTAAATAATGGCAATATAGTTTTGTTTTACCGAAGAGGTGTTTATTATAATTCTGACGAGTATTTCAAGATTTCTTCTGATGGCGGACAAAACTGGGGAGATCCGATAAAACTAATTGATTTTGCCGATGATGGCGTCTATGCTTTTGTCTACACAAGCGGCAACCAAATCCATGTTGCCTGGAACAAAGCGGTTTCTATCCCACCCAAGGAGAATGTTTATTATACCTACAGTGATGATGGTGGAGTGAACTGGAAAAAAAGAGAAGGAACAGACTTAATGCTCCCCATTACCGAAGTCAACGCCGATTTGGTTTTTGATTCAGGTGATAAACCGGATTTTGTCTGGGACATTGTGGTTGACGAAGGTTATAATCCTTTTATTGTTTTTGCTTATAAAGACGATCCCTACCACGAATTTCGCTTTGCAAGATGGAACGGATCATCTTGGGTTATGAGTAGTATTACGAGTTCTTCAATGCTCTATGATTCGGGCAATTTTTTTTCAGGCGGGATAGTTATTGATCCCAATAACGTTTATAAAGTCTATTTAAGCAAAAAACGTGCTAAGTTAGAGATAGAGAGCTGGATATCGTCTGACTTTGGCGAAACCTGGAAAAAATCAGAATCGATTACGCAAAATTCTTTGGTTGATAATTTTCGACCGCAAGTTGTTCAAAACTACGCTGAAAATTTCCGCCTTGTCTGGTCAAGTGGTATTTATGAAGGGCTGATAAATTCGCAGTGGAGTGGTTTTGAAAAGGTGAATATCCAATCGGAGCTAACAAAAGCCTATATTCCATCTAGTTGTAATTTTTTAGCTGGAAGTTGGCTGTGGTTAATTCACTAATCGATAGGGAAAAACAATCATAGCAGCCGTTTATCCAGTTGCTCCGATAAAAAATTTCTGTTTTTTTTGAAGAAATGATCTCTTTCTTGCAGAAAGGACAGCGATATCGATGTCTAGTGTCTTTTAGCAGTTTTTTCATTTGATTCCTAACTAAGTATACTCTTTTTATCGAATTAAGCAATCTCGTGTTGCTAGGTAAAATAATGTTACCGAAGAAAAAGTGAATAAAGTACGCTGCTAGGTTTACGAATGTTACTATTGCAAGATTAATAGTTTCAGTAC
>Ga0209541_10003766_pt1 | contig 27513 bp, 29 predicted proteins | sample RifCSPlowO2_01_FD_184027 | JGI IMG/M metagenome (GOLD analysis project Ga0209541, IMG submission 184027) | Groundwater microbial communities from Rifle, Colorado - Rifle CSP2_plank lowO2_0.1 (SPAdes) (version 2) | ecosystem: Environmental > Aquatic > Deep subsurface > Groundwater | place... | reverse complement strand
CTGAAATTGATGCACGACGTATTTGTCAAACATTGGAAGAAGTATTAGAAATAAAAGAAGTAAAACCGAATACACGACATTCACAATTACAAAAACGTCTCTGCACTTCATTGATTTGTGAAGGGTATCCAAGTACGTATCGACCAGAAGGATTATTATTTACGACGGAGATAGAACCTGACTATGTAGTGCCCTTTGATATGATGGCTTTGACTACAGGTGAAACAATGAGCAGTGTAGACTATTATTCTGGATTTCTTCCTGGCTTTGCGCGTTTTCAATATCGCAGGGTTGAAGAGATGTTAAAATTATATCCTGATTCTGAAACAGCAATACACGCGTTGAATGAATTTCGAGGAAAATATGGTTTATCTCTAATTGATGAAAAAACAATGCGCTATAATGAGTGCTGTTTTAATTCTGAGATTAAGATTACTCCGCTTGGACTTGTTGGTTCAAATGAGATCTATCGGCCATTAGCGATAAAATATGGTCTTGCTAATTATTCTAGGATATCTGATAGGCCTATTTTTTTATAATTAAACAATTCAGTAAATCAAGATTCACATGCGAAAAATACTTAAATCGAATGTGTTCTTGTTTATTTATGGAACCCTGCATATTCTGTAAAATTGGCGCGAAGGAAATACCCTCGCATACAGTGTATGAGGATAGTACGGTTTTTGCGTTTTTAGATATCAAACCGCATACGACCGGGCATACGGTGGTTATTCCCAAGAAGCATGGAGTGCGTGTATTTGATTTTGAGGATAAATTGATTGGTGAGTTGTTTGTGAGTGTGCGAAAAGTGATGGAGAAGTTGGATAAGAAACTTAATCCGGATGGGTTTAATGTGGGATGGAATCATAATACGGCAGCGGGGCAAGTTGTGCCGCATTTACATGTTCATATTATGCCACGATATATGAATGATGGGGGCGGGAGCATGCATTCGATTATTAAGAATCCAGGCAAAATGAGTGTGGAAGATGTGGCGAAGTTGGTTCGCTAAATTATTTATATTGTTACTTTTGTTGTTGCTTTTGTTGTGTTATCGTCTTTTTAGCATACATTGGATTGGGCCACACCATAATTAATTCGTCTTCTTCTTTTTCTAATCCTGTTGCGATAAATCCAAGTTTATTTAGAAATAGGAGGTGAGATTTATGTGATGCTTCTATTTCAATTAGGCTGTAGGGTTTGGATTGAATATGTTGCAATAATTGGGTGCCGTATTTTTGCCGGCGTTTAAATACTTCTAATTGGGCAATGTATGCCACCTCTCCTTTTCCGGTGTATTGGTCATAGCCATCGTAGGTGTTTAATAATCGGGGGAGGATGGTTTTACCGTTGCAATCCATTAATTCAGTATCTTCTTCTGAGGCTAATAAAGCTGATGCTTTCTCGATATTTTTTGCGGCACGATGGGTAAAACAAGAGGCATAGCCTACAATATGGTCTAAATCTGTACCTATGACAAAATACGTTCGATTTTTTTCAAGCGTGAAGAGCATTTCTGGGGAATATAATTCGAATTTGTAACCAGGAGGAGGATTTTGGTAGAGTGTGACAAGCGCTTCATTTACTTTTTGCGCAAGAGTAGTATCTGCAGGTGTTATTTCCCATATCTGTTGTTTATTCATTTTGGCTTAAAAGCGCCTGTTTATTTATAAAGATATGGACAATAGAAAACATACACCTAATTATTTTTTTAAGTAGAAAGCTTTTTATAAAGACCCCGTTCTTTTTCCACTCAGAGGCGAAGTAGCTTAACCTGGTATAGCGCCACTTTGAAGATTATAGCGATAATCTTTGTTAGGCGAGGCTCATAAGAGTTGAGCGATGAGGCTTTAATGCCGATGACTAACTCTATTATGTACTGGGTTACGTGGAGATCGGGGGTTCAAAAGGTAACATACGGTATTTTAGGAATAAAAACCGTGTGATGATGAAAGTCCCCCCTTCGCCATCTTTATTTTCAAATGGGCCATACTGCGGAAGAAGGGGATTTGTATAAATGTTCGAAATGTAGTTCTTCTCATGTTGATATTTATAGTTTTGAGAAGAAAAAGATGCAGGCGTGTTTAGATTGTGGGTATGAAGAAGAGATTAAAAAGTAGAAAAATACACAATTTTTTTAATATTTCTCTTGAAATGTTTGCCAGGAGTCTTTGAGTTTTGCAATGGTTTCTTTGGTTTCTTGTATCTGCGCTAGAAGGTAGTTACGTTCTTCGACGGCTAAGAGACGATAGCCTTTGACGTGTTCTGTTTTTTTAAGAATAGAACGAAAGGAGGTTTCGATTTCGGGCAGGATTTGGGAGATGCTTTGAGCGTATTCTTTGATTGGGAGATTAACAAGTTCTGCTTTTTGCTGGTCAAGATTGAGACGATGGTCGCTTAATTTTGAGGTGTGTTGAGCGAGGTTTTGCCAAACGAGGAGGGGTACTTCGCCGCGTTTGGTGTCAAGGCTGACATAGAGAGATTGGAGATTTGTATAAAGGTCATTGAGAGTTGGGGAGAGGTGTTGCGTATTGAAATTGCGAAATGCAGTGATATCAGAGGAATGAGAGGGTGCAAGATTCTGTGTACCAAAAATACGTTGAAAAAAGCCCATAAAGTAAGAGGAGAGGAATTGATTTAAATAGATTTATATGCTGGGGGAACGATATTTTTGTATTGTTCTCTTAGCGAATAAGTTCATTTTTTTCTAGTTAAAGCACAATATTTAAATAGGGCGTGGAAAAAAAGAGTATTATGCCACGATGGCACAATCCGGTACTGCGTAAGCCTGGAATATCTATTCCATGAATAGTACTGTGAGCTTATTTCCGCAAGGATATCCCGGAGATTTTTAGGAAAAATCTCGTAAAAACAGGGCGGGTTAAAACCCACCTCTTATGTAAGACCTAAAAATTGGGAAATTCAAACCTGAAGGAATATTTTTCGGTGAAAGTCCGGGTCGTGGCGCCATTTTTTTTCTTTTTTTTTTGAGAAAATGAGGATATGCATAAATATCCATAAAAAGGTTTAAAAATGATAGATTCTTTATAGGGAAAAGTTTAAGGAAAGAGTTAAAGTAGATTATAGTTATAAAGTGAAAATATGGACATTATACATCTAAATAATGAGAAGGATATTACGATTATTCATAGTTTACATACGTTGCAGTCTTGTTGTAAGTCGTATCTGTTAGCGCGAGGAAGATGTTTTGCCTGTCCAGGAATGGAATATGGCAAAGGCGGGGATGATGATGATGACGATGATTCGGGCAATGATGATTTTGAGGAAGAGTAGAGAGGAAGAGTTTATTAATTAAAGTTGTTTTCTAGTGGTTATGAAGTTTTTGATTGAGGATACAAAACTAGATATTGCTGAACGAGTGGAGTTGATTGTCTCCTATTTATTGCAGTTTGTGATTTTGGTTACGGCGTTTGTGTATGGGTTTTATTATGAAGAGTGGGGGAATGCGCTGTTGATTTTAGGGATTTTATTTTTATCATTGCTTCCGGCGATTATACGACGAAGTACGCGGGTGCATTTACCGGTGGAATTTGATTTGATTACAATTGTATTTATCTTTTTTGCACTCTATTTAGGAGATTTACATTCGTATTATACTTATTTTTGGTGGTGGGATGTGGTATTACATACGAGTTCAGGATTTTTGTTTGGGATTGGAGGGTTTGTGTTAATTTTTGTACTTAATGCGGAGAAAAAAATTCATTTGAACCTCAAACCAATATTTGTAGCGGTATTCGGGTTCGTGTTTGCGTTGGCGTTAGGCGCGATGTGGGAGATGTTAGAGTTTTTGTTGGATGCTATTTTTGGAATTGGGTGGCAGCCAAGTTTAGAGGATACAATGTGGGATCTGATTGTGGATACCCTTGGCGCAGGAATTATTGCGACGCTTGGGTATTTTTATATGAAACGAGGAGATTTTTTTGTGTTTGATCGCATGATTCATAAGTTTGTGGATAGGAATCCGAGGTTGTTTAAGAGAAAGAAGATTAAATCGTGAGAACTTTCAACACTTTTTGCGCGTATTCTGGTTCTTCTGCGTTGAGAACTTCAAAATATAGTTTAGCAAGAGCGATACTTTCTTTGCAATTGGATTGGCAGGGAAAATGAGAGAGGAGACAGATGTCTTGCTGTCGCTTAGTTAGATTAGTCCAGGGGTTTGTGGGTGGATGTTGAGGGTTGGTGTGTTGGTCACTGAAATTTGTGGTGAAGAAGTTGATACAGCAGGTTGGGTAGCCTAAGAGATGGCCAAGTTGGTGATGATTATTTTGAAGCTCGGATAAGAGAGCGAGATGTGCGGTTTTTTCGTCTTTAGAGATGTAGATGAAAAATAAGCCGGAACGTGGGTCGGTTACGGGGAGACGAAGGCCGCGATTGGTGAATTGGTTGTTATTGTCGTCTAAGAGGACTTTGAATGGGGATTTGACGAGCAGTAAAGAATGTTGGTGACAGAATTGTTCGATTTGAGGAAGTTCGTGTTCGTAATAACCGTGGCGGATGAGGGGTTTGATGTTGTTGAGGAGGAGGAAGAGTTCTTGGGCTTTCATATGGGAATTGGTGAGTTCAATAAGAGATTGTAGGAGCATATTATTTGAGAGGAGAGTTTATTTTTAAGAATTTAGGTAGAAAATTGGAAAAAAGAATGGTTTTTGTTAATTTTGTTTGATGAAGAAGTTGTCGAATGTGGCTTCATAGTTGCCTGTGCCGGTTGTTTCTATTCCGCCGCCGTCGGAGACGGAGTTTATCCCGCTGCGAAGGGCTCCGTAATATTCACCGCTTTGAGGTTCTTGATATTGGGTGATGGTTTGGTTGTTGAACGTACAACTTAGTTTTCCGATGTTTTTATTGAGATATATACTAAGCGTACCACTTAGAGGAGTGTTTGGTTCAAGATGTCTGATTGTTTTTGACATGCGAAGGATCTTATCATCACGGGAGAGTTGAAGTTCACAATAATTACGCTCGGGGTTTTTGCCTTCGGTCAATATAGATAAAGTTTCTAGACCAAGAACGGCATGAGCAGAACCTGTCTCGACAGAGGCACTTAAATTGATGTCCGCAGAGAGGTTATAATCATTTTGTAAATTGTATATTTTGGTTGTGTATACTGAGGCCCAACTGATGCCGTTATTGCTGTTGCCTTGCATGAGAATTTTATCGTTTTGGTGAATTGAACTATTGCCGGTAAGTTGAGTATTATATTTTGTGGTGTCAATGGTTGAACCGGTGAATTGATCAAACGCAGTGATTGGTATTGGCGGCGGGAGGGTGGGAGGAGTGGTTCTCACTTGAGCAGAAAGATTAGAAGGTTTCATTTTTTGAGTTGGAGGAGTTGATGTAGGAAGAGGAGTTGTTACAGGAGGAGGGGTTGGGTTTGTTGGTTCGGGAATTATTTCTTTTGCGGGTTGAGTTGCAGCAGGAGAAGAGGGAAGAGAGGGAGGGGGTGTTTGAGTAGTTGGTTCTTTCGTTATTTCTTTTAGTTGTTGAGGAGTTGAGACTTGTGAAGGGGTAAGGGCATCTGATGAAGGAGGAAGATCAGATGGAGCAGGCGAACAACTGATAAGAAATAAAGTTGTTATTAGGAGAATTAGGATTACTAAAGATTTTTTCATCTGAGAAGGATATTTCTTCTGCTTAAAAATCTTTCTTTTTTGTGGGAAATAGAAAAGAGGTTAATTATACGCAGGGAATATATTCTGTTCTTTTATCGTTATTGTTTTCGTAATTAATTCCGTATAAATATTCCAGGCGTCTTTGCCAGTATTTAGAAGAGTGTTGATGAAGTTGAAGGCGATATTATGTAACCCATTATGTGCAGGTGATTCAGTAATTATACAGTCTGCTAAATTAGCGATGTTGTGTTCTTTGATACTGTTCATCCACGCTAACGAGAAGGCGTAGGCTTTGGCTTCTTCATCGTGAGCGTTGCCAAGCGTTTTGGTTAAGACGTGGCCAAGTTCGTGGCCTAGCGTTAGAAGAACGCGAGGAAGAGTGTCGTTTAAGACGAAGATTTCAGAGAGTAAGCCTTGTTGACCGCGATTGATGGAGAGGCCAATGGTGGAATGATGTGGTGCGATTTTGCGAAATTCTTGTTCGTTGCAGACGCTGATTTTGATGTTTTCATGGAGAGGGGTGTTGAAGAGCAGAGAGAAGGTTTCCTCAACATAGGGGCGGATTTGTTCGGCGTTGCCGACGAAGATGCTGTGTTTGCCTGGTTTGAGGAAGGTGTCAGGTTTGAAGTGGTATTCTTGATGGATTTTGGGGTGGTGATAATGGGTTTGGTTTTTGCTGTAGGAGTGAAGTTTTGGGGAGTAGCTGTAATTGGAGGAAATGGAGGAGTGGGAAGAGAGGGGTACTGATGAAAATAAATGGGAAGAGAAAGAGGTATACGAGGAGCTTTTTGCTGTACTGCTCATATTGAAGTAGAGAGGGGAATTTTCGGAAGGAGAAGAGTAGGAGACGGCGGAGTGAGCGATGTATTCTAAGGGTGAGGAGGAGCGAGAGGTGTAGCTAGGGAAAGAGGAGAATTGAGGAGTACTTATGTAGGACTGAGACATTTGGTACATAGTATTAGATAGATGTTTTAGGTAGTTTTAAGGGTTGTGGAGGGGAGTGGGACAATTTGGTGGGGGTTTTGGAAAAAAGCGGATGGCAACCATAATCTTTATAAATAGGGTGTTTTCTAGGTGTAGTATGGGAAGAATTAAGACGTCGTATTTGAAACGAAAAACAAAAGAGTTATTTAAACTGCATGGGGAGAAGTTCTCTTCAGAGTTTACACATAATAAAGAGCAGACGAATGCGTATGCAAGTATTGGTAGCAAGAAGCTGCGAAATATCATTGCAGGGTATATGACGCGATTGAAGCAGAAAGAGCAATAGATTTTTATACTTTTTTTGTTTAGGGTATTTTTTTGATTCGTGTTTAGTTTTTTAATTCGTGTTCTTTTTAGGTAATAGCTTTTCTACTAGGCCTTTCGTAACATAATTCTTATATAGTTAGGTTATTTCTTAAGACTATATAAAAAGAGGTAGAGAGATGTTGCATTTAAAGCAGGATATTAAAGATTTAAAGCGATTAGAGCAGATAGTTGTTATTTTCTTTGAGGAGGGGTTAGGGTATTATGTTACGCAGTCGAAGTTGGAGGGGTATTTACCGTTTTTGAAGCGGATGTGGATGGGGGGATCACAACAGAAAGATGGAGAAGCGCAGGCGAAACGGTTGCGGAGAGCGTTTGAGCGCTGCGGACCGACGTTTGTGAAGTTAGGACAGTTGTTATCGCTGCGGCCGGATTTAGTGCCACTGGAATTTTCGCAAGAGTTTGAAAAATTGCAAGATAGTGTGGAGACGGTGCCGTTTGCAGAGGTGAAAGCGATTGTTGAAGAGGAGTTAGGAGATTCTTTGACGAAGTTGTTTGCACAGTTTTCAGAAAAACCAATTGCGGCGGCGTCAATGGCGCAGGTGCATAAAGCGAAGTTACATAGTGGGGAAGTTGTGGCGGTGAAAGTGCAGCGGCCAGGGATACGAGAGATTATTGATACCGATTTAGATATTTTATTTTTTGCGGCATCACATATGGAGAAGCATAGTACATTCTTGCACCACTATCGTCCGTTAGAGATTGTGAAAGAGTTTGCGTTATGGACGCGAAAAGAGTTGAATTTTTTAGTTGAAGCGCAGAATGCAGTACGATTGAAAGAGGAGTTGAAACGGGAGAAGAAAGTGACGGCGCCAACAATCTATCATATGTATTGTTCGAAACGTGTGTTGACAATGGAATATATTGAGGGAGTGAAATTAGGGGATGTTGAGGGGTTGAAGCGATTGCATATTTCACGAGAGCAGATTTCGATGACGTATTTTATGACGATTTTACATCAAGCGCTGATTTGCGGTTTTTTTCATGCGGATCCGCATCCGGCAAATATTTTTGTGCAGAAGAATGGGAAATTAGTGTTTCTTGATTGTGGGATTATGGGGGAATTATCTGTAGAAGATAGGCATGCAGTGACACGATTTATTTTATCAGTGCCTGAGAAGAATCCAGAGAAGAGTTTGCAGTGTATTCTTGCGTTAGCGCGGGATGTGGGGAATGCGGATTTGGTATCATTTAAAGAGGAGACGCTGCCGATATTACGAGATGTATATAGTAATGCAATTGGGCAGAAGAGTATTGGGAATGCGGTGTATCAAATAATTAGTAAAGGGGCGAGGTATGATGTGCATTTTGATCCAAGTCATGTGTTGATGGCGAAAGCGATTTATCAAGCGGAAGGGTTGGGATTGAAGTTGAATCCGAAATTTAAAGTGGCTGAAGGGTTAAAAATGTTTACGGATACATATTTGAAAGAGTATTATAAACCGACGGCGCTTGCGAAACGGACGATGAAAGCGTTATGGAGCCATAAAGATTTAGTCTTAGAGCTGCCAGATCATATCAATACATTTTTAGATCAGATAGAGCGAAAAGCAGGGGAACGAGAACAGCAGGGGAGAGGGGTGGATGCGCAGTTGCTGCGAATGGAATGGCAATTGGAACAGAGCAATAGATTGATGCACTTGGGAACGATCGTGATATTATTAATTACGTCGGCGTTTTTATTGTTGTATTTTGAGGGGGCACGGGCGTTATTTGGGGTGCCGTTAAGTTTATATCTCTTTGTGGCTGCGTTATGTTTTATTATGTATTTGTTGTTTACGCACAAGACAAAAGAGGGAGAAGAGCATCATTTGTAACGAAGGACAAAATGAAAATTTAAAATAAATAAAATAAAAAGGTGAGATTATGAAAGATGCAGTGAAAAAAGCGATACAGACAGGATATGGACTTGGCTTATTGAGTATTGAACAAGGGAAAAAGATTGCGGGGCAAGTGCGCAAAGAGTTGAATTTGAATGATGAGGAAGCGAAAAAGTTGGCGACGGAACTTGTGCGTAGTTCGAAGAAAGTGAGTGAGGAAGTGATAAAATCGACAAGCAGGCATTTTGAGAAAGCGGTGATGAAGAGCGGGCTTGTGAGTAAACATGAGTGGGTTGTGGCGAAAGGTGTGTTACAACGACGATTGAAACAGAAAATTTCTTCATTGAGACCACAGAAGAATAAGAAGAAAAAGGGTGTGTTTCATCATGTGAAGAAAGCGTGGAAGAAGAAGTAGGGTTTTTTATTATTACTTTTTAATAGTAAAATTTATAAATCAGGGTGGTTTTGGGGAGAGAATGAGAGTTTTACCTGCGATTACGAGCCTTACTTCTTTAGTTATAGCATTGAGTTCGTGTACTCAAGAAGAAAAACCATTTGATTGCGCGTATAAATTGATGATTCCTGCAAATTGTTGCGATAAATATTATGCACAATACGATTATGAGGCGCCAAAAGGTTTTACATATTTTGCCTGCCGCGATACACCCCGCAGTCAAGAGGGTATGACTCATGTCTATGAACGGGCAATTGATGATACTTCTGCGAATGCTTGGGAAAGAGTATATATTCTTGACTCGGCAGGATGGAAGATTTGGGCTGAGGGAAAACCAACTATTTGGAGTGCGGGGCATAAGTAGAGCATGAGATTTACGCTGCTTTCGTATAATATTGAGCGAGGGTTTCATAGTCGAGATCATGTTCTTGAAGAAAAAAGATTACAAGCGGCGCAGCGGGTGGTTGCAGAGGTGAAGCCGGATATCGTTGCGTTGACTGAAGCGTGTTATGGGCGAGAAAATACGCAGGGAATTCTGATGGATTATAAAGCGTTGTTTGGTTTTGAATATGAGAAGTTTGGCGGTTTTAATATATTTGGACCGCATAAGAGTGATGAAGGAGGAAATTGTTTGTTGTCGCGATTTCCAATGCAAGGAGAAGCGGTGACGCTTAGATACAAAGGAGCGGTACGGGGACGAATAGAGTTGGAAGAGAGAGTACTGATGGTTGATGTGGTGCATCCTTCTTATTCGATTGCGGATGTTGAGAAGATTGCGACATTACGGCCGTTGGTTGAGAAGCGCTCTGAACCATATATTCTTACAGGTGATTTTAATACAGTGCATCCAGATGATGTATATGATTGGGATGCGGTGCGAACAGGGTTGATGAAATTTAATGCCCAAAAAGCGGATGAAGTGGTTACAAATTGGCAGCATCCTGCACTTTTGCCATGGTTATTTTCGCAGGGATTGACGGATGCGTTTGCGGTTGCTCGACGAGAGGCGACGGTGCCAACGCCGTATGGTTCAGATCATTGGCCGTCGGGTGTACGTATGGATTTCTTTTTTCATTCGCAAGGGATTCGGGTTCTTGATGCGTATGTGTTGAAGAATAAGGATACAGAAATTGCGTCGGATCATTACCCGATTGTGGGTGTGTTTGAGATTTAATTTAGAAAAAGTTATAGGTAATTTGAGTCCGGAACAAAGAAAAATAAAGGAGGGGCAAAAATTTATATAGATTGCTAATTCATCAATATTATGGACAAGAAAATTCTGAATCATTACTTACAATTTGGCACATTTACTAATCCGGGTTGTTATAAAGAATTTCTTCAAAATCTTCCAAATGATGTCAAAGAACTAGGCAATTTAATTAGTCATCAAATCATTCATCGTGTAACTCTAAAAGATGGCAACACAAACGCCAACAAAGATTTACGTTACGGCGATATGAAAAAATATCCTTGGCATAGATTAAGATGTGAAGATGATGTGTTGCCTACTGCTGTTTCAATGATTGCAGAATTATTAAGACTTGATGACAGAGGTTTTTTGCCAGATCGAAAAGTAGAACATAAAATTGTTGTCACTTGTCGCTTTGTAGCAATTCTTATGGCATCTATATTGAAATCAAAAAATATTCCTTGCCGAGTAAGATCTGGATTTGCACCCTATTTTAACAATTATAGTGAGGATCACTGGATAAATCAGTATTGGGATAATAAAAAAGAAAAGTGGATCACATTTGATGCAGATGGATTTTTTGATAAGTCAATTGGTTTTGACCAATACAATATGCCTGAGAAAAAATTTGATTGGGCTGCAAATACATGGCTCGGAATTAGGACAGGTAAATTAGATGCCAACAACTTTAGGAACGCAGATGGTTCTGTTGGCTTTATGCCAGTTCTTTGGGCAATATTTTATGATTTTCATAGTTTAATGAACAATGAAATTCTTTATAATCAAATGCCCAGTTACATTTACTTCAAATTTGATAAACTAACAGAAAAAGATTTTGAAGAAATTGATGAATTAGCAAAATTGATGTTAGAACCAGATAAAAACTTTAATGAATTAGTCAAAGTATGGGATACAGAAAAGAAATTTAGGATTTTGAACGGTCCACTTATTGGAGATACCGATCACGTTTAATGGAAATAAATTTTTTCCTATTTTTTTTAATTTATTCCCCTTTCCTTATCTTCGCTATGAAAAAACCTTCGGTGTCATTATCCTGTGGCCAGATTCTTAATGTGTTTTTTATTCGAGAATCGTATGTTTCGCCGTTGAATTCTAAAACGGGAGGGGAAGTTTTTAATCCAGGTAACTTGACTTTGAGAAGTTCAGCGTTGGGGAATGTTTGAAGCAGATAATGGATGACGCCTTCGTTTTCTTCTGGTTCGACAGAGCAGGTGGAGTAGACCATTTCACCGCCGGGGCGGAGGTTTTCGAAGGCTCGGTGGGCGAGTTCTTTTTGTTGTTTGGCTAATTTTGTGATCATGCCGGCGTTCCAGATGTGGATGGTTTTTAATGATTTACGAATGGTGCCGGTGCCGGAGCAGGGAGCGTCGACTAAAATCTTATCGAATTGGAATTGGTAGAAGCGTTTGCCATGCATTAAAGAGATAAGAACATTAGTTAAGCCGCTGCGCTGTAAATTGATGCCTAATGATTGCAGACGTTGGCCTTTGTAGTCGTTGGCGACGATTAAACCGGTGTTTTGCATCATGGCGCCCATTTGGGTTGTTTTCGAACCGGGAGCGGCGCAGAGGTCGAGGACGAGATCGTGCGGTTGCGGCTGCAAGACTAAGGGGGGGATCATGGAGGCTGCTTCTTGGACGTAAATTTGACCGAGATGGTGTTCGAATAAGTTACCGACGTCGCGTCTGTCGTCGTGAGCGATCCAGAAGCCTTCTTTACACCAGGGAATGGGGTCGAGTTGCCAGCCTTTGGCTTCAATTGATGCTTTTATTTCTTTGATGGAACCGCGAACGGTGTTGATGCGGATGGAACGTCTTAGGAAGGAGAGGGAGTATTTTTTGAATTGTTCGAAATCGGTGAGTTTGGAATAGCGTTCGATGAAGATTGGTTTGAATTCGATTGTTTCTGTGGTAGGGATTTGTTGGGGATTTTGTGACATTTAGTCTGTTATTTAGAGTATATTTAAATGGGTTGCGGTGAGGAAAATGAGAAAAAGAAAAAAAATAATTCTTACTCTCGTTTATCATACCGTTTAAAAAAGTCAGCATCGACAAATTGCAGATTATCCCCTTGTGGCATGCCTTGAGCGGGACCAAATCCTTTCTTAACATAAACGTCTGTGCGCATCGTTCCTAGATGATTCCCAAGATAGGTCTCTTCGGCAATATCCCACTTATAATCATGGTCGACATCGGTAAGCAGTGTATAGGCTAGACCTGATTTGTAGCTTTCATCCACGCGGAGTACTTGCTGGTAGGTAGGCTGTGGTAATCTTGGATCGGGAGGTGTTGGTTCGAATGCTTTCACTAAAAATACTCCTGCCGCAAATGCTCCTCCTACCAATCCAAAGAATCCCATAGCATTTCTTATATCACGAACTGTTTGACGTCTTGTTATATTATTTTGTTCATACGGTATGTCATTCATAGTTATCACCTTATTTTTATTGTCTTATTATTTTATTTTTCTTAGTTTATTATTTGTTATTTCTAAGTAGTATACTAACAAGAGATATATTTAAATATTAGGTTCCCCTTACGGGTACCTATGGTTGTACTTGATACGGAATTATTACAAGAGATTGGACTAACGTCGGCGGAACAGAAAGTCTATCTTGCCCTCTTAGAGAAAGGAAATGCCACCCGAGGAGATATTGTGAAGTTGTCTGGGGTGACGGGTTCAAAAGTGTATGAATTATTAGACAAATTACAGGAGAAGGGTCTTGTTTCGATTTATATGCAAAATAAGGTTAAACATTTTAAGGTTACAAATCCGCTGCAGTTGGTTAGGTATGTTGAGCATAAAAAGGAAAAAATGGAGCGGTTAGAGAAGCAGACAAAGCAGTTGATACCAGGTTTATTGCAGCTGTATAATTCGTCGCTTGAAGAACAGGAAGTGGAGCTTGTGAGTGGGTTGCAGGGGTTGGAGGTGTTGTTTCGCGAGCAGATAGAGATGTTAGGGAAAGGTGAGACTTGTTATGTAATTGGGGGGACGCGCGGGAGTAATGAACAAGCGGTGCAGGCATTTTTTGAGAAAATTCATCTGCTGCGCGAACAGAAGAAGATTAAGACAAAAATGTTGTTTAATGTTAGACAGAGAGAGGAGACGTTACGATTATATTCCTCGCAAAAATATCCGCATACGACAACGAGATTTATTACGCATACGTCTCCAGTGGCGATTAACATATTTAAAGATAGAACGATTATAATCATCTTTGGGAGTAAAATTAGTGCGATTGCGATAAAATCAGCAGATGTTGCGCAGAGTTTCAAAGAGTATTTTATGCTGGTGTGGGGGATGGGGAAAGCGTAAGAAAACGATGAGAGGGGAAATGTTTATATAATTTTTAACTATTTTGATACTATGTTAACCAAACAGAAGATTATTACGGCACTTGAAGCGCATAAAGCAGAGATTAGGTCGTTTGGTGTTATGAAGTTAACGCTGTTTGGCAGTTATGCGCGAGGGGAAGCGACAGCTAAAAGTGATATTGATTTTTTAGTGGAATTTAAGAAAGGACGAGGGTTGTTTGATGATTCATATGGTTTACAGCAATTTTTACACACTCTTTTTAAGAAAGAAATAGATTTAGTCAAATCGGCTTTGGTTAGGGAAGAATTAAAGCCGTTTATATTTGAAGGTGAGACTGTTGAAGCGCGAGTATAAAAAATTTTAAAGAGCAATAAGATAATTATTATCAAAAAGAGGTGCAACTATGGTTATCAATGTAGCAATTAATGGTTTTGGACGTATTGGACGGATGGTGTTACGAGCAGGATGGTCTGATAAGAAAATCAATATTGTTGCGGTGAATGATTTAACCGATACGAAGACGCTTGCGCATCTGTTACAATATGATTCGGTGCATGGGCGATTTGAGGAAGTTGTAACTTATGATTCTGAGCATATTATTATTGGGAAGAAGAAGGTACGAGTACTTGCGGAGAAAGATCCAACTAAGCTGCCGTGGAAGAAGTTGAAAATTGATGTTGTTGTGGAATCAACGGGGAGATTTACCAAACCTGCGGATGCGGCGCTGCATTTGAGCGGGGGGGCGAGGAAGGTGTTAGTGTCTGCGCCATGCAAATGTGATGAAAATGTGTGTCCGATTGATACGACAACTTTAGTGTATGGGGTGAATGAGAAAACGTATGATAGAAAGAGGCATTATGTGGTTTCTAATGCGTCATGTACGACCAATTGTGTGGCGCCAGTGTTAAAAGTATTGCAGGATCATATCGGTATCAAACGCTGTTTTTTTACAACGGTGCATGCGTTTACGGCTGATCAGAATATCGTGGATGGGCCGCATAAAGATTTACGACGTGGGAGAACGGCGGGATTGAATATTGTGCCAACGTCTTCGGGTGCTGATATTGCAACAATTGAGGCGATTCCGGCGCTGCGAGGAAGAATTAGAGGATTTGCGCTGCGTGTGCCAGTGGCAGATGGAAGTATTACGGATTTTACAATTGAGATGGAAAAAGATGTGACGCCTGAAGAGATTAACGCGTTATTCAAACGCGAAGCGGCAGGAAAGTATAAACAAGTGATAGAATATTCGGAAGGGGAACTTGTTTCTTCGGATATAATTCATAATTCGCATTCGGCGATTTTTGATTCCAAATTGACAAAAGTCGTCGATAAACGGGTATTGAAGATTGTGGCGTGGTATGATAATGAGTGGGGATATAGCAGCCGGATGATTGATGTGATAAAGTTTATTTCATAAACTTTAGCATGCCAAAAGCTATAAAAGTCCAAGTTGTTTATTAAAATTTACACTTGAACTTTTGAATAGTACTCCAACTTTTTGATACTGAATTATTCAGTCGGAGTACTATATACTTTTGTGCATGATACAATTCATTGCATGATTATTGGATAACTGTTCAAAGAAGGTATAATATTTTTTTCTTTTGAGATTTTTTCTTTTTTTTATTTTTACGGATGATTTTTTTTCTTTTTTTTCTTTTTGTACAAATTGTAAAATCCGAAACATTTATATTCTCAAAAGATTTATCTATTTACATAAATGAGGTTTATCGTCGAGAAGAATTTTCGGAGGTAAATCTTGGGCGAAATTAGAAATAATGAACCCATAATTTATATTCAATCAAAAAATGAGGTGAAGATTCAAATGGCAAAGAAAAAAGCAGCTAAGAAGAAATAAGATTATAGATGGTAGTTATAGGGCAACTTATGACTACCAGCGTTTTTATTTTTTTAATAATGATTTAGGTTTTCTGGGGTTTGAAGTTGAGTGAAGGGATAGAATTATATACATTAATTGCAAATCTCATTCATTTTTGAATAGTTGTGAGTTTATTATAAGAGAATTATTTAGAATAGAGTTCGGAAAGTGGTTGATTTGTGGTTTTTTGAAGGATTTTTTCAGAAATGACTTTGCTTTTACGCGTGAATATACAATAGGCGTTGGCATCTTTTTTGGAGCGGATAATACGAAATGTATCACCTATTATGGCGAGGGCACAATTATTGTCTACTGCAAGACCTAGACCTCGTTTCTTTGCAATCATTTTTTCGAAGTGTTTTTTACGAGGAATGCCTAGGGTTTTATCGTTAAAATGGGGGCAGAAGATACTTTTTTGTAAGTTGAGGCCTTTGACGTTGATGTACTTCCATTCTTTAGGATTATAAAATGACATGGAATCGCTATGGCCAGAGGTAAACCAACAGATAGCACCGGCGCTGATGCCACAGACGACAGTTCCGTTGCGCCAGGCGGCTTTGAGAAGAGTATCGATCCCCAGATGACGCCACAGACGCATCATTTTTAATGTGTTTCCGCCGCCGACGTAGATTATATCTGCTTTTTCTATTTTTTGAGCGGTTTCTTTGAATGAGAAATGTTTGTTTAATAGGTAGAGTACGTCTGTTGTGCAGCCGAGTTGTTTGTAGTATTTTTGAATTGTTTCTGAATACTGTTGGTTGTCGGAACTTGCAGTTGGGATGAATAGAAAATGAGGATGGGATCTATTTGTGAGTTTAATTATGGCACGATCAATTGAGAGAGTGCTTTTGGTGCGAATATCGCCACCGCCGATGGCGACGATTTTAGGGATGATGTTTGACATAATTATTTTTGGCCATACTCTTTTTCTTTAGAGAGCAATACGTTACTCAAAATATAGTCTTCTAATACCTCTTATTTTTTTGAGGCGTTTGATCATTTCCAGAAGTTGGGGGAGGTCTTTGGGGATGACGGCAAAAGAACATTCGGCGCGATCGGAACCAAGTAATTTTGCTTTTGCTTCTTTGACTTCAAAGCCAGCAGAGGCAATTGTGTGCAAGAGGTCGGCGAGAAGGCCGCTACGTTCATCGGCGTCAATGGAGAAACGAATTTTTTTATTAAATGTTTCTTTCCATTGAACGTCAACCCAGCGTGCTTGTTCTTTTTGCGCGAGACGGCAGTCTTGATTGTGAACGGAAATAACACGACGTTTGGTGGCGATGCCGGTGATGGCTTGATTGGGAATAGGTAAACAGCATTTAGCGATGTTACAGACGGCTTGAGGAAATTCTTCAGACGTGATGAGGGTGCCTTCTTCTTCGCTGAGAACTGGTTTTAAGGCGCGATAGTGTAATGCAGGAAGTTGTTCGTGTACTTTTAATGATTTACGAATTTTTTGTTTGGCTCGCGGCGAGTTGACGAATTTTAACCAGGTTCTTCGAGGTCGCTGGTTTTTGTTGGTGAGGATTTCGATTACGTCACCGGAGAGGAGAATATGTTTTAATGGTACAAATTTGCCGTTGACCCGGCCACCAATACAATGATCACCAATATCTTGATGGACATGGTAGGCGAAGTCGAGCAGCGTGGCACCTTTATTGAGTTCTTTGACGTCGCCTTTAGGTGTATAACATTGAATGGTGTCACTGAATAAATCGACTTGCACGGTTTCAAGCAAGCCTTCTTTTTCAAGGTCTAATACGCTGCGCAGCCAGGCGGTTTTCTTTTCAAAGAGTTCATCTGATTTGACTTTTTTATATTTCCAGTGGGCGGCAACGCCTTCTTCAGCGAATTCGTCCATTTCAGGTGTGCGAATTTGTACTTCAAGTGTACGATTTTCGTGGGTTTTGACGCCGGTGTGGATTGAGCGGTATAAATTAGGTTTTGGATTGGCAATGTAGTCTTTTAAACGGCCTTCAATTGGTTCGAAGTGTTCGTGAAGAAGGCCGAGGACTGCGTAACAGTCTTTTTCGGTTTCAACGAGGATACGAATGCCTAAGAGGTCGTATTGTTTGTCAAGTTTTACACCACGATTGCTAAGTTTTTTGTAGATGCTATAAATGTGTTTTGAACGGCCTTTGATTTTGATGATATTAAGTTTACCAATGGCGAGAGTTTTGATTTCTTCAACCGTTTTGGCAATGTCTTTATCGCGCTGTTCTTTAGATGATTCAAGGAAATTGGAGATTTCTTGGTATTTTTGAGGGTTGAGCAGTTTAAATGCGCTATCTTCCAATTGGACACGTAATTTTTCCATGCCTAAGCGATTGGCAAGGGGGGCATAAATTTCAAGCACTTCTTCGGCGATACGGGATTGTTCATTTTGAGGGAGAAGATGGAGCGTTTGGAGGTTATCGAGTTTCGATGCTAATTTGATTACGATGATGCGGATGTCATGTAAAGTGGTAAGGATGATTTTACGTATGACTTGGGCGTCTAACTGTTTATTTTTTATTTTTAATGCTTTTAAGCCTTCGAGTTCTTGGAGAAGATGGAGGATTTCAGAAGTGAATTGGGTTTCAAGTTGTTTTGGTGTTTGATATTGGAGAATGCCTTGTAAAATGCCGGTGATGATGATTTCAGCGGCGGGGGAATTATCAGCTAAAATGATGGCGACTCTCAAGTTATGGTCGTATTGGGTGTCGCCGGAGAGGCGTTGGCTGGTTGTGAGATGAAGTTTTGAGAGGTCTAATGCTTTTTTGAATGAGTTGATGTCTGATTCAGCGTAATGCTGCTGGGCGCAGAAGATGAGGAAGGCGGATTCGTTCATTTATGTACGTGAATGAGAAGGATGTTAAAAAGGTTGTGGAAGGGGGGAGGGAGATTTAGATAGAAGTGGGGGTGTTAAGAATATTTCTAATATGATATTTTAATAGTTCAGATGCATTATTTTTTTTTATTTGGGCAGAAAAACCATTGGAAGTATACCGAATTCTATCCCCTTGTTCGAAAGATAATTGTGTTATTTGAGCTTGAGTCATGATAACTGCATGAGGTGCTTGGCTCAAAGCGTTAAAATAATTATGTGATTGAATGGCTAAATCTTTACCTGTTATAAGTAAATCTACGTTTTCAACACAGAAAGGAATATTGCTTGCAGAATTATCTCTCAAAATATAAGCCAGAGGAATATTTTCTGAGGCAGCTTTCTTACTAATTAAATCTAATTCTACTGGATCTGTTGTAGTTGCTATAACCATTTCTATGCCTTCTGCAGTTGTAGCACCAAAGATTGTTCGACAAGCGATTGGTGAATCAATTGTGAAATTAGGTGCTGATTTTTTTTGCTGGAAAACGCGGAGCTGAAAATCATAGTGAGTTAATTTAGTGGTTAATGAGAATCCAAATTCCATTTGGTAAGATTTTTGAGAATCCGCATTAGTCATTTTTTTAACTTCTATTAGCTTTGCAGATAGTGCTTTGGCAATTTGAGGTATATTTTCAAGAGTTGTCTGAGAACATTCAACTGTTTCTTTTTTTGTGTCATATACACAAAATTCTTTTTGTTCAGAGTTAGTATAGGGATGATATTCAATAAGCAGAATGTTTTCTTGTGTAGGATGTTCAAGTACTGCTCCGCAATACTCTGTTTGATGAAATGGTTCAATAAGAAGAGTCATATTTTTTGCTGTTGGGAGTTCAAAGCCACGAATAAAACAAAATTGTTCAAGATCTTTACTATATGTAGTACGGATTAGATTAACTGCATCTTCTATCTGGCTGTTGGATGTGATTTTAATAGATTCAAAGTACCCTGCGAACGGAAGAGTATTGTCTTCAAGAGTACTCATACTACGTATGATGAGAGCCATAGATTCAGGAAATACGGAACGAACTTTTGCAAGATAGTCTGCAGATTGTTCAAGAGGAGACACAACAATATACTCAGTTTTCTGTGAGGTAAGCACTATTTCTCGACATCTTAATTTTTCAGAATGAGCATGATTTGGAAGAGCACGACGAACTTGTTTTTTGAGTATGGCGGCATGGTCAATGATGTCAAGGGATGTTGGACAAAATTTTGTCTGTTCACTTTGAACATACTGTTTAATTGTTTCCATTTTTTCAAGTAAATTAATAATAAGAGTACAGGAATTATTTCTAGCATACGGTATTAAAAGAGAATACATACAACTAAGTGGATAGCGTAAATTATGATAAAATTGTTCTGTGGAGATAGGGGTTAAATCCAATTTTTGATCTAAAATTCTTTGTTTAATTGCAGAGGGGATTACATCTGGAGCAAGCGCTGAAACTGCTTGGTGTGCTTGAGTAAATAGTTCATCGTATATCGTTTTGAGATATTCTATCAAATTATCTTTTTGGCTAATTTTAGAAATGATCTTATCTAGCGATGAGGTGTTAAATGGATAAGTTGTGGCAATAAATTTCTGTTGAACTTCTTCTATTTTATGTGCTAATCTGGCTTCATATTCTTGTGGGTTTTGGAAAAAATAAGACTTGTTGACAATAGATATTGGAAATTCGGAGGTGATATTTTGAAAGAGTAACTCATATAGTGCATTTTTAGACCAGCTTCCCGTATGAAATAGAATCGGCACCATCCGGTGGTCAAGTACTTTTTTAGCAAGTTCAATACCATTCATTTCAGGCATCAAAATATCAGATATAATCAAATCAATATCAGAATGTGCTTGGTGGTAGGATACTGCCGTTTTGGCATCAGCAAATTCAAAAATAGTTGGAGCATCAATTATTTTTTCAAGAGTAAGACGTACCTCCCTGCGAGGTTGGGGATGATCATCAACTATTAAAATCTTCATGGGGTTGGTTGATTAAGCTCTTTCCATTCTCTAAGAAAATGTTCTAAAGAATTGGGGTCTGGTTCTAAAGAATTATCATATATTTTTCGGGTACGAGTATTTCCCTCCACAAACTCCATCAGATCTTTTGAAGTAAGATTGATGGGGTACTGAGCATGCATGCCACGATTTCTGTACTCACTTATTTTTTCGACTAAATCTGAAGGGGTTATTCCTAAAGCAAATCGATCATAGGATACAATGAATGATAAATCTGGCCGTATTGGTTGTAGTTGAAGTACACGTTCAAGATTAACATAACCAGACAAAGCATTACCATGAACAAGTACGATACTTTTTTGAGGGAGAATAGGAATAGTATCCGCTAATTCATATTCTTCATAACATTGAGGGCTAATAGTAACATCTAAATCAGTTAGAAAATGTGGTGTTACATGTTCTAAAGCAAAGTCTACTACATAAGCTCTTTGAGCATAAATCATCATTTTAATATCCATTGGAAAGCCTCCGTATGAATATAGAATTTAGGAGAAGAGTTTATAAACTTTTCGTTTTATTAACTTCGAAGTGATACTAAAAACATCGCTCCGAAATTATAGATAGACTTAATTTAATGCATCTAAATGAGAGAAAGTTAAATATTGAATTTCTTTTTTTAATTCACGCTTGCCCCTGCGCCGCAAAGAAATCAACCACCAATTTTACATCCATCTGCGGTACTTTAGTGTCATCTTTATCCAATACGTTAATTAAACCAATTCCTTGCAAGTATTTAATATTGCGAAAGACCACTTCGTAGGGTTTATCAAGTTCTTTGGCTAATTGATAGATATTTTTAATGTTGTTTTTGTGAATTCTTTGCAATAGCTTTATGCGTTCAGGACTAAATACTTTGGCAAATATTTCGGGAGTCATAACTAAGCCTTGCTCAGCTTGTTTTAGAGTACCTTTTTGTAATTTTTCTTGTAGTTCTTTGTTATATGTTGCCAATGATTCAACAATTTTAATTTTCATGTGTATCGTCTCCAAAATCTATTTGTTGGTTGAATTTTTCTATTAAGATTGTTGCGCTTATTTTTTTGATTACTATTTCTGCCTCTTGAAATGAGAGAGGTTCTCGGCGCACTTCTTTCTTTTTGTAGATATGAATATGACTTCCCGTTTCACCTTCGTGCAGATAATTGTCAATTCGACATATTTGAAGCCACTCTTCTCCATCAAAATAAAGCATTTGTAATGCCCATTTTAGAGGTTCAGGATATTCTCTTTCATGTTCTCGTTTCCATAAGTTCTTTACAAGTCGTACGTTTTCTGCGTAAAACTCATTTAAATCTTCAATTAGTGGTTTCATGTATGAGTTAGTAGGTCATATATTTAAACTTTTCGATTATGTTTAAGAAATATTTGAAACTGCTCTTATATAAACCCTATCCGCAGTTGACCAGTGACCAGTGGCTATGCTTTTTTTGACTTTTAGAGGTTAATACTGCAAAAAATATTAGGATAAGCGGTTGACCAGTGGGTTCCAGTGTTTAGAAAGGATTTATTTCTTCTTTAATTCCTCTTCAATCTCCAACAACCTATTATATTTCGCCACCCTCTCTCCCCTACAAGGAGCTCCCGCTTTAATCTGGCCGCAGCCTAAAGCGACGGCTAAATCTGCGATGAATGTGTCATTGGTTTCGCCTGAGCGATGTGAGACCATGACGTGCCAGCCGGCGTTATAGGATGCGGCGGCAGCGTGAAGTGCTTCTGTGAGGGTGCCAATCTGGTTGAGTTTTAAGAGTAAGCAGGAGCAACTTTTGGATTGGATGGCTTGGTGCAAACGTTCAAGATTGGTTACAGTCAGATCATCGCCCACGATTTGGATGTGTTTGGCTTGTTTATTTAGTTGAGCGAATGACTGGAAGTCTTCTTGGTGGAATGGGTCTTCGATGGAAATCAGTTGTGGGTATTTTTTGATGAGGGTGAGGTAATAATTTAGAAGTTGTGATGAAGTGTAGGATTTATTATTGAGATGATAGATATTTGTTTTTGGATTATAAAATTCCGATGCGGCGCAATCCATGGCGAGAAAGACTTTTTTTTCGTAGCCGGACTTTTTGATGGCTGAGAGGAGAAGGTCTAATGCTTGCTCGGTGGTGGTAAGTGGAGGAGTGAAGCCGCCTTCATCACCAATATTTGTGGCATTCTTGCCGTATTTTTTATGAAGCTCTTGTTTTAGGGTGTGATAGACTTCAGTGCCCATCTGGATGGAGTTTGAAAATGTTTTGCCACAGGGCACGATCATGAATTCTTGGATGGCTAATTTGGTATCTGCGTGTTTGCCACCATTGATGATGTTCATATAGGGATGAGGGAGTTCGTAGGGAGTGAGGATGTTGATCTTTTTTTTGATTAATTGGTGAAGGTAGAGGTAGAGGGGTTTGTATTGGGAATTTGCAGCGGCTCTGGCACAGGCTAAGGAGACAGCAAGCATGGCGTTGGCACCGAGTTTTGATTTGTTTTCCGTTCCATCCAAATCAAGCATAATTTGGTCTATGTGGGCTTGGTTGGTGCAATCTTGGTTGAGAAGTTTTGGTTTGATTATTTTATTGATATTGTTGATGGCTTTTTGGACGTCTTTGCCGTGGAATGGTTTGGTGTTGTCGCGCAGTTCTAGTGCTTCATGGATTCCAGTTGAGGCGCCAGAAGGAACAGAGGCGGTGCCTGAGGCAGAAGAAGTTGTGATGGTGACTTCTATTGTAGGATGGCCACGGCTGTCAAGAATTCTTCGTGCTTTGATGTCTTTTATTTTTGACATGAGGTTTGAATTGAAGGGGAGATGAAATTGAACATGTGAAAAAGATTAAGATAAAAAAAATAAAAAAATTATTTCTTTTTCTTGGCGGTTAGTTTTTTAATTGCGGGTTTAGATGCTGCTTTTTTTCCCGGCTGATCTTTCCAGGCAACAAGACCTAAGATGACAAATTGTGCGATTCCGACAAGAAATCCCAAAAAAGGAATAAATCCAAGTAAACCGACTAATGCTAACCATCCAGGGTAACTACGAGCTTCGTAGATTCTCCACATGCTAATGATACCTAACACCGCTAACGCAATCCATCCCAGAATAGGGATAAGTACTAGAAATATCCACCCCCAATGAAACCCACCTAATTGCAAAATAAGCGCAAAATTAGCAAAAGGAATCCACGCAAGCCAAGGATACGGATGCTGTAATTTTGTCGCAATCGTCATCAAAGCTAACGCACCGTATACATATACCGCAATACCAATTACAAACATCAAAAACATCATTCCTAAACCTAACGATAACATATCATAAGGATACATTCCTTGTGCCATATAATTCCACATAGATACCACCTCTTTTTGGTTATTATACTGAGGAACATAAATAATTGATCTAGTTTCTTATGTCCCTCATATATACTGCCGACTAATTATTACTCAATTATTTTAGTTCGGCATTATAAATAGAGAGAGGTATTTAAATGTTTGGATGAGGGGATTTTGAGAAATGAGTGCGTTTAACGGTTTCTTTCAAATTATTTTTCTATTCTTTAGCTCTGAATAATTCTCTAACTGCTGGCTTAGACTGCTGATCTTTCCAAGCGACAAGACCTAGGATGATTAGATATGTACTCGTTGCAAGCAAGCCAATAGGCATAATGTACGGAATCATAAGAAGAAAAGGACTGAAAGATAATAAAGCAAGTACACTTAATAAAATTAACAAACTTAATGCGGTAATTAAACTTAGCCACTCGGGGTAATTGCGAGCTTTATAGATTCGCCAGGTGCTGATAATCAAGAGCACCACCAAAGGGATCCCTCCTAATAGGGGAATTAAAAACATCCACGTCCAAGGAAAAGGAATTAAGTTGAAAAGGTTAATGAGAACCAGAAACGTCCACGCCCAATGAAAGTTGCCTAATTGTAAGATGAGCGCAATGTTGGCAAAGGGAATCCACGCCATCCAGGGATGGGAGTGATTTAATTTTTTAGCGATAGTCATTAAAGCTAAAGAATTATAAATGTATATGGCAAGGGGAAACACAACCAACACAAGCGTCCAAAACACATAAAAAGATTCCACCATAATATAATACCACCTCTTTTTGGTTATTAAATAAAGAGAGGTATTTAAATGTTTGGATGGGGAGATTTAGGGAGATTATTTTAAATGGTAATGCGTAGATGAGTGCGTTTAACTTTGAAATTTTTCTCCTTAAAAGTAATTGCGCTATCAAATATAGGTATTACATAACCACATACTATTTAAATAATTTATTTTTCTGTTGTGGTATGAATAGCACGCCTCATCTTGAATTGATTATTGGAACAATGTATAGCGGCAAGAGTACGGAATTGATTCGCCGTGTGCGGCGCTATGAGATTGCGGGATTGAAGTGTCAGTTGTTTAAGCCGGCAATTGATGATCGATATGGATTAGAACATGTGGCGTCGCATGATGATTTACGTCAAGAAGCGATGTATGTGAAAGATGTAGGTGAAATTGAGCAAGTGCTGGAACGGGATAGTCGAGTTATCGGTATTGATGAGGTACAGTTTTTAGAAAGTGAGGTTGTGGATTTTTGTAATTACCAAGCAAATCAAGGGAAAATTGTGGTTGTGGCAGGATTATTGAAAGATTTTTTAGATAATCCGTTTAGTTTTAAAGATAAGAAAAAAACGATGGGAGATTTGGTGCCATTCGCTGATCATATCACGTATTTAAAATCGATTTGTACGTATACAGATAATGGATCTATTTGCGGTCATGAAGCAACAAGAGTACAACGGTATGTGGATGGAAATGTTGCAGCAAGAGATTCTCCGTTGGTGCAAGTTGGGGGCAAAGAGGCGTATGCGCCACGATGTCGAGAACATTTCCAGTTTTATGTTTGATTTTAAGTAGAGTAATAATTGTATTATCTTTTTTTAGAACCTGCGAGCTGAAAAGTTGTGGTTGGTTTTCCGATTGGAATTAAACGATGAAGAGGAGATAGGGAGGAAGGATTGGTTAATGCGTTAGAAATAGGAGGATGAGGTTGTTGTCTGACTAAATCATGGGATGAACTTCGATGAGAATTAGATGAAGCGGAACTAGAATCGGGAGGAGGGAGAGTGCGGGAAGGGAGAGGGAGAGTTTTGGTTGGAAGTGGAGGGGGAAAGTCCGGTGAATATTCTTTTGCGCTGTGTTGGGTGCCGGCAAGTATGCGTAACTGGGCTTCGTATTGTTGTAGAACGATGGGAGCAACGTATTGCTTTGCAAGGGCGAGAAGGTCATCTATTGAATACTGTGAATTCTGTGAATTTGATTTTGTGCGTGATTGGAAGAGAGTATTTTCTTTTAACCCAAGAAGATAATTGCCACTTTCAAGAGTTGCATGAGCATCAAAAGAGCTGTCATCAGCAAGATAGAGTAAGCGAGCGAGCGGGCGAAGATGAGCATCATCACGGTAGCTAATTGTAATTGTTTTTTTCTTGGTGACTTGCGAATATTTTTGGAGGTATTGCTGAGCAATTTCTTTTCCACCGCAAAAAGAGATGACAAATGGATGGGTGAGCGCATCGTTGAGAGGTATTTCTTGAATGTGGGTATGAGGCAGGGGGTTATAATCAATGACAAAGATATTAGTATCATCTTGGTTATCGAGAATTTGATAAAATTCGTGGATGGGGAGTGTGCCGGCACCATTTTGCAGACCTAACGCAATTGTTTCACGTATTTTAGTTGAGTTATTTAATGGATTTTGAGTGTGATCAAAAGCGATAACGGCATTACCTTGTTTGCTGCGACCGGTTATGATAATACTTGCAGAGCTATACCATTGTTGCCATAAGTTTGATTCAGCGGAGGCGTCTATTTTAAAGCGAAGAAGTTCAGGCATATAGGCAGGGGTGCATTTTTGTTCAAAACAGTGAGTAAAAGCGTCACCGGGTTTGATTCCAGAGAATTCTTGAGCGATTATTTCTTTTGATGCGCGTATACGATATTGGATCATAGAGAAAATTTTGGTTGAGGACGGTTTTTAAAGATTTTGGTTGAAATGGTGAAAAAAAGGAAAGAGTTTTTCGTGTTTGTTTAATATGTATATTATGCCATCTAATAGTATATAAATTGTTTTGGAATGAAAAAACGTATGCAATTACATTCGCTTACGTTAACGAATATACGGTCTTATATCAAAGAGACAATTATGTTTCCGGAAGGTTCGATTATGTTATCAGGAGATATTGGATCGGGGAAGTCTTCTATTTTACTTGCAATTGAATTTGCGCTCTTTGGGGCGATGCGGCCGGATTTGCCGGCGGAGGCGCTGTTACGCAAAGGGATGACGCAGGGGTCAGTTGAGCTTGAAGCGACAATTGATGGGAAACGGATTGTGATAAAACGCAATCTGAAAAAAGAGCAGGATGTGATTAAGCAGATTGCGGGATTTGTGATTATTAATGGGGTGAAAAAAGAGGGAACACCTGTGGAATTGAAAGCAGAGGTGATGGGGTTGTTAGGGTATCCAGAGGAGTTGGTTGGTAAAAACAAGAATTATATTTTTCGGTTTTCGGTCTATACGCCACAAGAAGATATGAAGTATATTTTGCAGGAGAGTGCAGATGTGCGTTTAGATGTATTGCGCAAGGTGTTTAATGTTGATAAGTATAAGAATATTCGTGAGAATGTGCAATTGTATTTGCGGCAGATGAGGGTTTCTATTGCGAGTATGGACGGAAAAGTGGAACCGCTGGATACGTTGGCTAGGCAAGAATTGCAGATACGTGAAGAACTGGTGATAAAACGAAAAGAGATAGATGAATTGGCACCACAATTAGAAGCGTTGCGCGGGGTGTTGAGTGAAAAGAGGAAATATCAGGAATTGTTAGAATTGGCACAAAAGCTGCGGCGAGAGTTGGTAGAACAGAAAAATATGCTGGAAGTTGCGCGTGATGAGAAAAAGAGGTATAATGATACGTTGAAAACGCAAGGAGAGCAGGTACAATTGCAATTACAACAGTTACAGCTGCCAGAAGGAAAGAAGTTGG
>Ga0209541_10003765_pt1 | contig 27515 bp, 27 predicted proteins | sample RifCSPlowO2_01_FD_184027 | JGI IMG/M metagenome (GOLD analysis project Ga0209541, IMG submission 184027) | Groundwater microbial communities from Rifle, Colorado - Rifle CSP2_plank lowO2_0.1 (SPAdes) (version 2) | ecosystem: Environmental > Aquatic > Deep subsurface > Groundwater | place... | reverse complement strand
TGTCAACAACTATCTTTCTACCGGTTACGCCGGTATCTGATGCCGGACCACCAATCTCCCATTTACCAGTTCCGTTGCAGATAGTATTTTTAAACTCAATTTCAAACCCAAATTTTTTTAATGCGGGGCGTACTACAATTTCGTAAATATCGCGGGCCACTTTTTTTTCCGAAATTTTTGGGTCGTGAGGAACCGCAGTTATTACTTTTAGGACTTCTTTTGGTTTGCCGTGCACATAGCCAAAAGTGACTTCTGATTTTCCGTCTGGACGAAGATATTTAAGAGTCGATTCCCTGGTCTCATCTATTTTTCTGGTGATTTGATGAGCAACTCTAATGGGAAGTGGCATAAGTTGAGAAGTCTCGTCGCATGCATACCCAAACATCATTCCCTGATCTCCAGCACCACCTGTTTCAACTCCAGCTGCAATATCTGGCGATTGTGAATGAATAAAAACATGCACCTTGGCACTCTTGTAATCAAACTTAAAGATTTTTTGGTCATAACCTAAATCCTTGACAACGTTTCTGGCAATTTTTTCAAGATTAACTTTGGCTTTGGAAGTTACTTCACCTGCCAAAATAATATTATTTGTGGTTACTAAAGTCTCTACTGCTACTCGGCTGGAAACATCTTGTTTTAGGCATTCATCCAAAATGGCATCCGAAATTTGATCACATATTTTATCTGGATGACCGCTGCATACAGATTCCGAAGTAAAAATTTTATAAGACATTAGTTAAGAAACCTTCTTGATGGCTGCACCCAGATTAGTGAGTCTTTCAACAATATTTTCGTAACCTCTTTCGATAAGCTGGGCCTTTTCGATAACGCTTTGGCCGCCAGCAGCAAGGGCAGCAATTACCAGTGCGATTCCCGCTCTTATGTCAGGCGTATCTAATGCTTGCCCTCTTAATTTAGTCGGTCCATATACCATCACCCTGTGCGGATCAGCAATTTCCACTTTTGCGCCCATGGAAAGCAATTTATCAACAAAAAACATTCGTGACTCATACATCCAGTCATGAAGTATCGTTACTCCCTCCGCCTGCGTTGCCAAAACAATCATAGGCGGCATAAGATCTGTTGGAAAACCAGGCCAGATATCGGTGACTACTTTTTCAACTGATTTTAATTTCGTGCAGTTTACAAAAAGATTATTTCCCTTAATTTTCATATCAACGCCGAATTTGAAAAGGGTCAGCATAATCATGTCTAAATCCTCCTGAATAACAGGGGAAATTTCGATTTTACTTTTGGTTACTGCAGCAAGAATAGCAAATGTTCCCACCTCTATATGATCGGGTCTTATATGATATGATGCTTGGTGAAGTTTATTAACACCTTTAATTGTTAGTACATTTGTCCCAACCCCGGAAATTTTTGCTCCCATTTTGATTAAAAACTGACAAAGATCGACAACATGCGGCTCTGAGGCTGCTCTTTTGATAACTGTTTCTCCGGAAGCTAAGACTGCTGCCATAATTGCGTTTTCGGTGGCGGTAACCGAAGCTTCTTCGAGAAAAATTTTTGAACCTTTGAATTTTTTACATACCGCTTCAAAAGTGTCGTTTGACTCTGAAATTTTAGCTCCTAGTGCTTTGAAAACTTGAATATGCACATCCAAAGGTCTTCTTCCAATAATATCCCCTCCGGGATATCCCATTTTTATTTTGCCAAGTCTTGAGAGTACTGGAGAAAGTAATAGAATAGAAGCTCTTAATTTTTGAGTTAAAACTTGGGGGTAATCTGTACTATGAATTCCTTTGGCGTTTATTCTTAAGCTAGAGCTTCCGATCCCGGTAACTTTAACACCAGACTTTTTTAGAAGCTCTGCCATAACAACAACATCAGAAATTTTCGGGACGTTTTCCAAAACACAAGTTTCACTAGTTAAAAGGCAGGCGGCCATTGCCGGAAGTACCGCATTTTTATTGCCCGCTACCCTTATTCTTCCTGAAAGTTGTCTGCCTCCAGTTACAATGTACTTAGCCATAACAATAAGTAAATAGTGAATAGTAAATAGTGAATAGTCCGAATTTCATAATATCAGTTAAAGTCGCCAATTAAAAATATTTCTTCCTTCAAATTAAGATTAAAAGTTTCTCTTGCCTTGGTTTTAATAAGATCGATCAATTTTATCACTTCATGCGCAGCAGCACCATTAATATTAAGAATATAATTAGCGTGTTTATCAGAAATTTGAGCTCCTCCGATTTTGGCACCCTTAAGATCAAGTTTTTCGATAATATAGCCTGTTGAGGTAGTAAGGTTTGGTGTTGAAAGACGAATAGCATCTTCTTTTGAAATGTTTCTAAAAACACAGCCCGAGCAGGCAATACCTACCGGCTGCTCTTCATTCCTTCGTCTAACATCATCCAGCGCCTTTTGCCAGAGTTCTTCCTTGTCACTTGCGGCATCCGCTTTAAATACAGCCTCAATAGCAATCTCCCCGGTTTTTTGTATTTTTGAGCTGTCATAAGAAAAATTGAAGTAATCGCGGTCAACTTTTTTGAATGATCCCGTTTTTGGATCAAACAAAGTTGCCGATAACAGCCGATTACCAATAAATTCGCCTTTTTCAACCTCGAAGTGGGCATTGATCTTTAACCCTCCTCCAACTGTTCCCGGAACAGAAAGCAAAAACTCCAGCCCCAAAAGACCTTGATCAAGAGTAAACTTTGCAAGTTGATTCATTAGGGTTCCGGATGCCGTCCAAATTAATGCATTTTTAATACCGCGTCCTGTTCTGCCTATGGTACCTTTTATGCCCACTAATTTGACACCTGATGCCTGATTCTTTATAACCAATCCGTCGAAGCCTTTATCGGAGATTAAGACATTAGCACCGCCGCCTAAGACTACGAAAGGGATTTGTAGATTGTATGCAGTCGAAAGCGCTAGCTTTAAATCTTCAACACTTTTTGCCGCAAAAAAGAATTTTGCCGGGCCGCCTATTTTAAAATAAGTATGCTTGGCTAGCGGCTCGTTCTCAAAAACTCGCAACAGACCAAGGATTTGTTTTAACTGTTCGAATTTATCCATAAGGCTTTTTTAAAAAATCATAAAGTCTATAAACATCGCCTGCGCCCATAGAAAGAATTACATCGAAATCTTTTATGTTCGACTTTAGATATTCGGTAGTTTCTTCCAATGAACCTGTATATTTTGCTTTAAGACCGATATTATTAGCAAACTTGATAGCTAATTCCCTACTATTACCTGTTTCGCGGGCAGCGTAGATATTGGTAATAAGTACTCGATCAATTTTTGTGTTCCTAAGACTATTCACGAAATCTTCAAAGAATGTTTTTATTCTTGAAAAAGTATGGGGTTCAAAAACAAGGACAACCTTTTTATCTTTAAATTTCTCTTTAAGGGCATTGGCGGTTGCTAAAACTGTATAAGGCTGAACGGCATAATCATCGTAAACTTTTGTTTTACCAATTTGACCTTTATATTCTAGTCTTCGACCCAAACCTGTGAAATTTTCAATCGATTTTCTGGCTTTAGCAAGATCAAGCCCCAAAATTTTAGCAATTGTCAGTGCAGCATTGGCGTTCCCTCTGCGGAAGTCACCAATTACAGATAAATTAAGTTTGCCAAAATCAGTTATTTTGACTAATTTAACGCTGGAATGTACATAGCTTGCTAACTTATTGAGTTCAACTACATCAGGGATAATTAAGGTACCACCACTTTTAATTTTGCCAATGAATTTTTTATAAGAGGTAAAAACTGCCTCTTGTGATTTAAAAAAATCTGGGTGATCCCAAGCCAGATTGAGGATAACGGCGATATCACTTCGGTAATTTAAAAAATTGTCATTGTATTCATCAGCCTCGCATACATAATATTTTGACTTGCCGACACTAAAGTTTGCACCCCAGTTGCAAACAGTCGCTCCGACCTCGCAAGTCGGATCAAGATGCGCATCGATAAGAATTTGGGAGATCATTGCCGTTGTTGTCGATTTGCCGTAAGCCCCAGCAGTCGAAATTACGAACTTGCCTTTCTGGAGGTATTTCCCCTGAAATTCTTGCCAGGTGGAAATGGGAATTTTCTCTTTTTTGGCAGCTTCTATTTCAGGGTTTTGAGGATCAAGTGATATTACCGCTGGAGAGATTATCAAATGGCCAATCGAGGCAATATGAGAGGGATCATGCCCCTTTTGAATATCGATACCTTTAAGATTTTGAATATAGGCTGAGTCAGGCTTAAGATCACAACCTGTAACCTCAAATCCGTAGCCCTTGGCAATTCCGGCTGCAGCCGCCGCTCCGGCGCCGGCAATCCCCATTATATGGATTTTTTTTTGAAATTTTAGGTTGGCAGTCAAAAGCTCTTCTTTCGTATTGACACTCTGCCACTCATTCTCGTCTTTGAGTTGGAATGTTTGGACTTTTTGATTATCTCCTATTGCGATAGCGATTAAATCCGTTATGTATAACTCACCTGATACCGGGGAAGGTTTAATTTTTGTCAAATTTTGCAAAAGCCAATTCTTGTCAAAAAAATAAAGACTGGCATTCACTTCATTAATCTTTTTTTGTGCCGCCGAGGCATCCTTTTCCTCGACAATAGCAATTAATCTATTACCTTTTCTAATAATCCGACCCAACCCTGATGGATCTTCCTTGTGGACAGTTATGAAAGTAATTCTAGCTTTTGACATCTGGTGAAGCCGAAACACTTTTAAAATTGTTTGAGGTTTATAAAATGCGCTATCATCGCCATACAGTACGACTACTGATTGGGTTTCTTTGACTAATTTCAGTCCATATTTGATAGCATCGGCAGTGCCTAGCGGCCGGGGTTGGATGACTGTGTTACAGTCTGGAACTAACTTTTTTAGCGTTTTGGCACTGTCGGGACTGGCAACAAGAATAATTTGGGAAGGAGTAATTCTTTTGAGAATCTCAATTGTTCTTAAGATCATTGGCTTGCCGGCAATGTGATGAAGAATTTTGGAAAGTGACGACTTCATGCGGACACCCTTGCCCGCAGCAAGAACTACTGCTGCAAACTTCAAATCTTTTTTAGAAATACTGTTCATATTATTTTTTCATCCTGTTTTGGATTGATTGTCTTACAACCTGAAACTCATCCCAAGGATATTCTCGTTTGCCATAACACATGCTTTTTTCGTGGCTTTTACCAAAAGTTGCTACGATATCTCCTTTTTGAGCCAAGTTGATGGCAAATTTGATTGCCTCCCCTCGATCATAAATAAAATAATAATCCTTCCCATCACTTTTACCTTTATCAATAAGACCTTGGGCAATTTGTTGACAAATATTCTCAACCTTTTCTGTTCTTGGATCTTCCGCTGTTATTACCGATATACTTGCCCATTTTGCGGCGACCTCTCCCATAATTTTCCTCTTTGCTTTATCCCGAAGTCCAGCAGCTCCAAAAACAACAATTAGTTTTGCCTGTGGATCTTGGATTTTAGATTTTAGGGTCTTGAAGGCTTGCTCAAGAGCATTGGGCGTGTGGGCAAAATCGACTATAACCTCAAAATCTTGCCCAAGATCAACACTTTCCATGCGGCCAACAACACCCTTGAATTGAGAAAGGGTTTTAAGAATAGTTGATTCTTTAATCCCTAATACGGATGTCACTGCAGCTGCCGCCAAAGCATTTGAAAAATTGTAATCTCCATCTATTGCCAGTTTTATGGGAAGGTTTTTGAGATTAAAATCCGCCGATTTTTTAAGACTATATGCAATTATTTTGCCGGATGCCAATCTTTTAATTTTGGCAAAAGAGGCATCATCAGCATTAAGGATTGAGTATCGGACATTTTTAAAAAGCTTTGCTTTGGCAGCAATATAATTATCATAAGTTTTGTGATAATCAAGATGTTCATGAGTAATATTGGTCAAAACGCCAACTTCGAATTTGATGCCAAAGACCCGATTTTGATCAAGACCATGAGAAGTCACCTCAATGACTGCATAGTCCGAGCCGGAATCAACGATTTTTTTAAGGAATCTTTGCAGGGCAATGGGGTCCGGCGTAGTTACATGAAAACCAGTGTCATAAACTTTTTCGCCGATTGCGGCATGAACTGATGAGATTAAAGCGACTTTTTTGCTTGCTCTTCTTAAGATCTCATAAATCATGTGGGCAGTGGTTGTTTTGCCGTCCGTACCGGTAACTCCAATAACTATTAATTTTTTAGAGGGAAAACCATAATAGACGCACGCCAAAAGTGCCTGTGCGAGATGGTAGATATTTTTAATCTGCTGCCACATTGGAGCATGTGAAATTGTAACAAATTTTACAGGTAAGCTGCTGGCGGATGGAAAGGAGCTTGCCCGCGCCAAAATTGGATAAAACCAGCCGGTCCCGATTGCTCATAGACTGAAAGCAAACGGTGAATGTAAGGATCGCGAATTTCTTCTCTCATCTTGGCCGCGATTGGAAGAATCTGCAGCCATCCTTCAGCTTCGAAGCGATGTTTATTGACAAGCATATTAACCGTTATATTCTTTTTAGTCCGACTAAGCTTTTGAAATACATAGAGGTTTTTCATTAAATAAAGCGCTTGATCTGTCTGGCTCAAAGTTTCATTTGAGGTAAAGTCAGACTGGTAATCTATTCCGTATGAACCCGATCCAAGATCAGCCCTTCCGGTATAAACAACATCAACCGGTTCTCTATCAAAATAATAAGGGGAAACTTCAACAAATCCATAGCTTGTTAAAATAGCTAATTTGCTGGCAGCTTCTCTGATTTCTGGCAAATCGCAACTTTTCATAAAATCAATAATTCTAGGAAAGTTTTCCAAAGCTTCTTCTATTGAATCAATTCTCGAAAGAGAATTCTTTGGTTGAGAGTTAGGTACTTGCTCGGTCGACGGACAAAAAGGTTCTTGATCATTGTCCGCTCTGCAAGCTGCAAAAGCAAGTAAAGCTGTACCCAAGGCAAGCACTCCGAGAACAGGTTTCCGTCTTTCCATAATAAAAACCGCCTTAAAGACGGCTTTCTCCTTTGTTTGGCTGTTTATTGTAGCACTTCTCGTGGTGAAGTCAACTCAAGAAAAAATTATTCTGAGGATAGAATACTGTAATAATTAAACAGCTCCTTGGCGATCTCAAAAAAAGTGGGGGCGGCAGTTTCTGAACCAAACGGGGAGGATGACGGCTGCGAAAACCTCACCATCATAACAAATTTAGGATCATCTGCCGGAGCAAAGCCGATAAAGCTGGCAATGGTTTTGTTAGGATCGTAATGCCCTGCAACCGGAATTTGAGCCGTTCCGGTTTTACCAGCTATTCGATACCCTTTTGGGGCAAAAAATCGCGCTTCTCCCTTCCTGACAGCATTGACCATCATTTCAGTAATTCGAGAGGCAGTTTTAGCGCTAATCACTTGCTTTGAACCCTGCGACTTGACTCTTTCTTTATGTTCGTCTTCACCAATTTCGACAACAAGCCGCATAGGCACGAGTTTCCCGCCGTTGGCAATTGCCGAAACGGACTGAACCATTTGAATTGGCGTAACCGCAATTCCTTGACCGAAAGAGGCAGTAGCCAAATCAATATTGCGCCACTCTTGTTTTGCTCTAATATTTCCACCGGCTTCAGACTGCAGATCGATTCCGGTTAGCTTTCCGAATCCAAATTTGGCAATATAGTCGTAAAATTTATCAACTCCAAGTTTTTCGGCAACATACGTCATACCAACATTGTCGGAATTTTGAATTATTTCTGTCATTGTCGAATTTGGGTGATATTTCTTGTTCCAAGTGGATATTTCGTAACCGTCAATAGTCACGGGTCCTGTGCATGGACATCTCGTGTTTGGCTCGACTTGTGAAAGATCGAGGGCGGCTGACATAGTAATTAATTTGAATATTGATCCTGGTTCGAATGTATCTGAAACTGCCGGGTTTCTATAAAGTTTTTCTTCAAATTCACTTCTTAAAGCTGGATTGAAGTTTGGATAAGTTGCCATTGCTAAAATGTGTCCAGTCGCGGGTTCTGCGACAATAACCGTTCCATCTTTTGCTCCATATTTCTCGACAGCCTTTTTAAGCTTATCTTCGGCAATAAACTGGACTGTTCTATCGATTGAAAGATATAGAGAATCACCCTGTTTTGGTGGAATTGGCTTATATTTGCCTACAAGAATGGGCAGTCCGAATGGATCCTGCTCCTGTCCAAGCCGGCCGTTTTTACCGCGAAGATGACTGTCCCAGTAGCCTTCAATTCCATTGTAGCCGACATCACGTCCGAATTTATCAAAACCCATAAAACCTAATAGCTGGGCCGCCATTGAAGCCTCGGGATAAAAGCGTTTTTCGTCTCTTTCAAACCCCAAACCGGCAATTGCCAGTTCCTGAATTTTACCTTTAACCTGGCTCGGAACCTTTCTTGCAAGCTGAACCCAGTAAAGATTCTTATTGTTTAACTTATTGAGCAATTCTTCTTCCTCATTTTTAATTGCTTCATCCTTTTGCTTAATTAGATCTTCTGATATCTGAGCCGAAAGTGTTGCGTATTTTTCGGAAATAAGAAGAGGCGCAAGTTCCTTGGCAATCTCTTGAGAACTTTTATTAATCTCATGAGGTTTTCCATACAGTAAAAAAGCCTCTTCGTTTGCCGCCAGCGGGAAGCCGTCGGCGGCGTGAATTTGTCCACGAGACGCAGGAATTTCACTCTCCCGCAAAATAGACTCATTTTCCTTCTTAAAACTGGAAAAGAATTGCCAATAGGCAAGCCGTAAAATAATTATTAAAAAGGCGCAAAAAATTATTATTTGCAATATTTTAATCCGAGCCATCGCAAATCCTTACCCCTTACTTAAGTTTAGCAAAGATCATAAATAAGACGTAAATTAACAGATTACGGAGTTGTTGCTTGTAAATAGTTCTTAAAACCTAAATCACCAGCTTCAGCTGAAAGGGTTGCAAGAGAAGATTCATTGGCTATCTGGTTTTTTAAAATTCTATTTTCAGCTTCAAGCTTTTTTATGTCATCTTCAATTTCTGCAAGCCTTAATCCTCCTGTCGAAAGACCGTTAGCAAACACAAGCTGAGTAAAGAAAAGGCTGATTACCAGTATGGCTATTGCCAATACGACTTTAACCTTGATCTTGCCGATCAAATTAAAGCTATTATTTTTATTTTTAACTATTCTAAAATCTTTCATTTTAAATTTTCTCCGCTACGCGGAGTTTTGCGCTGCGGGACCTTGGATTTTTTAATATTTCCGAGGCCCCTGGGGTGACTGGTTTTTTGGTTAAAACCAAAAGTTGTTTTTCTTGCTTGAAGAACCGTTTGACTAATCCATCTTCAAGCGAATGAAAACTAACTATTGCCAGTCGACCCCCTTTCTTTAAAATTTCAATAGTCTGCGGTAGAGCATTTTCTAGATTTATAAGTTCACTATTGACAACTATTCTTAAAGCTAAAAAGCTTTTAGTTGCGCAATCAAGCTTTGTTCTTATGTTTTTCTTGCCGTACACCTCCCGAATAATATTTGCTAATCTTTGTGTCGAGTTAATAGGCGCTATTTGACGGGCGCGACAAATAGCGCGAGCAATTGCCCGACTAAACTTTTCCTGACCATACGTACTAAAAATTTCATATAGTCTCCTTTCGTCAAAATTATTTACAAGGTCATACGCTGTGACTTCCAGATTTGGGTCCATGCGCATGTCCAAGGGCCCAACTTTTGCAAAAGCAAAGCCTCTTTTTGCATCCGCAAGCTGATCACTGGAAATTCCAAGATCAAAAAGAATTCCGTCAACTCGACTAAAACCCTTTTTTTGGGCAATTTCGCCAATGTTGGCGAAATTCCCCTGGGCCAAGACGAGCTTGTGATTTATAACCTGCGACCCGTAACTCTTTTTAAGGTACTTTATGGCTTCAGGATCCCGATCTATTGCCAAGACTTGTGCCCCGCGTCTTAAAAACTCTTCTGTATGTCCTCCTGCGCCTGCCGTCGCGTCAATTATCACTTTCCCTGCTTTTGGATCCAAAAACCTGACTACTTCTTGTAAAAGTACGGGCACGTGTATCACTGCGCCCCTCCTAAACTTCCCTTGTGCTTTTCCCAATTTGCCCAATCCCAAATCTCAAAATGGTCACCAGCTCCGATAATTACCGGTTTTTCGACCTGAGCGTATTCCAATAAATAGCCAGGTATAACAAACCTGCCCTGATCATCGAGTCGGACAGATTCAGCTGTTGAGAAAAAGAGGCGGCGAAGATCGCGTGAGCTTCTGTCGGTAAGAGGCTCGCTAAGACGTTTTGCCGATTCTTTTTCCCAGCTTTGGGTATCAAAACCGAAGATGCACTTTTCAAAACCAAAAGATAATATGATTTCGCTTGTCGCAAGATATTCACGTATTTTTTTTGGTAAAGCAATCCTTCTAGTATTAGGATCAAATGAAGGTTCCCAACTGCCCAGAAACATTTGTCCTCCGTAACAAAGGTGTTGGAGGATCTCCTTCCCTTACTCGCCTCGACTTCCGGGCAGCAATCAAGCAGGTGGAACTTGAAAGGACTTATTTATTTAAACTTTTATTGCCTGCTTAACTCTTTCAGAAGTATTGTTAATGGTGATTCACCATTTCTCACCATCTATTACCATTTTTCACCAACCAGAATTGATTTGTCAAGTAGCAAAAAACATCCATATTTCAACAGTATGCAATCGTTGTCTGCCTATAGAATCACCGAGCCGCGTATAGTTACTACGAAAGGCGGTAAGTGAGATTAAGTGGTTAAAAATGTACCTAGTTGTTAGTAAGCAGAGATTATTGTGGACTTTTTGTAATTAGCAATTGGGCTTTAGGATCATCAGTATCGAGCCCAAGAGCTTCTAGAAACCTTTCAGCACTTATACTTGTTGCTCCACCCGATTCCACCTTAGATATCGTAGATTGATTAACACCAAGTTTATTAGCGACTTGGTGTTGGGAAAGTTTGGCTTCTATCCTCAATCTTCGTAATAAGAGAGTGTATGTTAACTCCTCCAATGGGGACCTAAGAACACTTATTGTGCTAACCAGTCTTCTAGTTCGAACAGATTGAATGTCTGGCACTCCAAACCTATCAAATATTTCTTTGCGGGCTTTTTCTAGTTCGCGAATAGCCGTCATTTGCTGCTCTGCGACATCCGCCTCCGCATCTTTTCCTTCCTTAATGGCTTTCCAAGCAGCTTCGGCAGCAATACGGTAAGCCTCCTGATGGGCGCGTTCAATCATAGCGCCGAATGCTAACATATTATAGGATGAAAATCAAACTTATAAAATTTCTAGGGGGTATATTCTTTGCGGTCGTAACCGAAGAGCGGGCCGTAGTAGACGTAGATTTTGGTGGGACGCAGCACAAACCAACTCCTCCCTTCGGCAAGCTCGTTAGCTTCCTCTAGGGTTGTAGGCATGTGAGGAGTTCCGCGCTTGGCGAAATACTCGCGAGCGGCAGGTAAAATTTCCTCCTCCTTCAGACTAAATGCCTTGCCTTCTACTTGTAAACCTTTATCATTTCCCCCGCCTGTCGGCTGTTTGTTGACAACGGCTGCTACTTGCGGATTTTTATCAAGTTCTTTGGTATGTCGACTGACTTCATATGAAATCCAGTAAAGATTTAAATTCTGGTCATGGCCAAAAACTAAAGTCGTAACCCAAGGGCCTTTTTCGGATGCGGTTGCCAAAACCATCTCCCGCGTATCCCTTAAAATTTCTTCTATCAGTTCTCTTAAATTAACGTCTTGCACTTAGGAGCCGATCCTAAAAATCATAAATGCAATTACGATTGCAGCCAAAATCATTAAGCAAATTATTGCCAGTATTTGCTTGGCCATTTATCAAGTGGGGCTGATTTTTTGGAAAATTGTTGATGAACGTAAGGGGTCTTAGTATATGCCGGATCGTACGGCCGCATATCAAAGGGATAATGATAATCAAGACAGCCGGTACAGTGACTGGCATGAAGTTCATCAGGCATCATGCCTAAAGATCTGGCCAATCCTTGCATGCTTAAATAGTGAAGTGATGATACTTGTAATCTTTTTTGTATTTGCGCTTCAGACATCGCGACAAAATTACCTCTATTGTCTTTGGTGACTGCACCCAACTCGTCTCTTGCTCCGATATTTACTCCAAGAAAACAGGGATTTAAGAATTTAGGAGCCAAAAACCGGCAATGAACCTCTTTAACGCCTACTTTAAGAAGATGTTCAACTAAAATTTTATAAGTATTAAGGCGAACTGCCGTATCATCTACCAAATAGATCGATTTGCCGATAATAGTCGGGGAAATAAAGAATTTCTTTTCGATTTGTTTTGTCCTAAGATACGGGTCGTCTTCGATAAATGTTCTTTTCGCCCAATCATATCTTTCCTTAACTAATCCCCTGATATATTTAAGTTTGAACTTCGGAAATTTTCGGGCCAATGTCTCATAAAAAGAAAAAGCCCCGGGTCTTGCGGTATCCGGGACTGCGACTACATAGTCGATGTCGGCAAGATTAAATTTGTCTTTATGATTTGCAAACCTTTCAATTTCTTCATAGGCAAGCTGCTGGCCTAAACTTGCCCGATTTTCACCAATTACCCCATCCCAAATAGATGTTTCATTAGAAAAATATAATTTTTCGAAAACGCAAAAGCTTTGCTTTTGGGCTGTCGTAAAATCAGAGATTATTACACCGTCAGCGTCTGCAATTAAAAGCTGGCCTGCTTTTAATTTTTGGTTGTGGCGAATACTGATTCTATCCAGCGCGCAGGTTTCCGAAGCTATAAAAACGTGGCCGTTATCCTGAGTCCAGACCAGAGGCCTTACGCCCCAGGGGTCGCGCAAAGCTAAAAGCTTATCGTCACCGGTTAGCATCACCAGAGAATATGCCCCCTTGACACCAGATAAAGCGTTAGCAATTTTCTGCTTCCAGGTAGATCCCTGGGCCGTTACAATAAGCCAGGCTAATATTTCGGAATCGGAATCGGATTCTGTTTTTATACCGAATTTCCGCAGCTTACCTCTGTGCTTTTTGACGTCAACAATACTGCCATTGTGCCCCAGCGCAAGCTCCCAACCTTTGAAGCTCGCATAAAATGGCTGGGCATCGCAATTTTCGCGGCTTGCCCCCTCGGTAGGGTAACGAAGATGGGCAATTGCTACTTCTCCGCGCAATGAATGTTCTTCAATAACATCGACCGAACGGAAAATTTCATTAAAGGCTAAATTTCTTTTGTAAACCTTAATCAGTTTTCCCCTGCCCTTAACGGCAACTCCGCCTCCGTTTTGGCCGCGATGCTGAAGAGCCTTACCCATTTCAATCACCACATTGGCCGCATTTGTCCCTTTTGTCGCAAAAGAACCTGCTATGCCGCAATATTCCCGAGGCTTAGAGGGTAGATTAATATCGGTTTCCACAAAATTAATGGGGATTTCCCTTGCACTCAGTATGGATCTTAAGCATTTAATTGTCAAACAAATTTTTTACTAATTACCTGAGGTAATTTTTCAATTTTTTCCCTTACTTGCTTTGTAGTATCACGGTCACGGATTGTAACGGTATCGTCCTCAAGCGTTTGAAAATCGATAGTTACGCAGTAAGGAGTCCCTATTTCGTCTTGTGCATAGTATCTTTTACCAATGTTGCCTCGATCATCCCAGGCAACTGGAAGTAGTTGATAGTTGGTAGTTAGTAGTTGGTAGATAGAGCGGGCTTTTTTGACCAGTTCCGGCTTGTTAGCAAGAAGAGGAAAGACAGCAACTTTTACAGGGGCAAGTTTTGGGTGGAGCTTTAAAATTATTCGATCTTTTTCTTCGTAATAAGCATCGATTAAGGAAAAGAGGGCTGCCCGATCGATCCCGCCTGAAGCTTCTATAATATAGGGAATGTACTTTTTATTTGCTTCCTGATCAAAGTAGGACATATCAACACCTGAGTGTTTTTGATGCTGACTTAAATCCCAATTTCCTCGATTGTGGATTCCCTCAAATTCCTTCCAGCCGAAGGGTGAATCATACTCGATATCCCAAGCATCCTGGGCGTAATGCGCGCGCTCGCCTTCTTCATGACGGCGAAACCGTAACTTTTTTTTGCTCATTCCAAGCTCTAAGTACCAACTCATTCTTTCCTGCTTCCAATACTCGTACCATTTTTGGGCTTCTTTTGATTCTGGCTTTATGTAAAATTGCAGTTCCATCTGCTCAAATTCACGTGATCTGAAAGTGAAATTACCCGGAGTGATCTCGTTTCTAAAGGCTTTGCCGACTTGGGCAACACCAAAAGGAATAGAAAGTCTTGTCGAATCAAGGATGTTTTTGAAGTTGATGTGGACTCCTTGAGTAATCTCACCACGAAGATAAACTCTTGATTCTAAAAACCTATCAAGAACGTCCTTTCTTTCATCCATTTCCGACTGATCGACTCCGAAACCTGAAATTGCTTCCATTGCTTCACGGGCTAAATCCACCGGCCCAAGATGGGTGTACATTAAAAGATTGAATTGTCTTGGTTTTGTCCAAGAAACTTTTTGACCCTTGTGAGATTTTTCGTGGTTTCCAATCTCATCTTGCTGATCTGCACGAAGCCGCTCGTGACAGATTTTGCACTCCACCAGAGGATCGACGAATGCCTTAACATGACCAGACGCTTCCCAAACTTTTGGGTTCATAAGTATGGCGCTATCGATTCCTACAACGTCATTTCTTTCGTAGACCATGGACTGCCAAAATTTTCTTTTTATGTTATTTTTGAGTTCAACCCCCAAAGGTCCATAATCCCAGGTGCCGGCAAGTCCGCCATATATTTCGGAACCCGGATAAATAAAACCCCGGCGCTTGCAAAGGGAAACTATTTTTTCAAGTGTTGTCATTGAGAAACTGCGGCAAATGTCGCAAAGGACTTTATTTCTGCAGAAACGGATTTTAATGACGAATTAAATGTTGAGTCTAATTTTTGCCATTTACTTTCGGTGTGACTATAAGCATAAATTTGAGGATCATCTGATGAAGTTACTTTTATTGAAACTTCACTATTTGTGGTAAACTCAGGCGCTACCGAAAATACACCGATTACCGGCAGCTGCACTTTTTTGGAATCAAAAGTAAAAGATGCGGGAAGCCCAATGGTATCTGCCAAAATTACCCAATATTCCTTATTAAATACACCGGCCTCAATTTTAATATTTCCCGCTCTATCTTCCAGGGTACTGGTGCGAGTGCCTATTTTTACAAGATCCCAGAATGTTTCTGATTGGAATTCCGTTTCGCCTTTAAATAAATGCATCGTTAATTTACCGTCTGTTATCCCCTTATCGGGACTTCTGACTCCTCGGGAAGCCGTACCCAAAAGAATAGACTTTTTGTATTTTTGGTCTTTGGTATTAATATCTGTACCTGTTGCGCCGCGCTGAATTTTCTGGCCGGTTTCTGTAGGGTTATCAGCAAGATATGTCAATTCATACTCAATCCTGTCAAAATCGGCCATGGTTTCAATCGAAATTATAATTTCGGCGCCGTCTGAAGTAGGAGTTAAAGTCACATACGGCCGCATAGTAAGATCTATTTGCGAAAGTTCCTCAACTTCCCCGCTTGATTCCTGTGCCTTTAATTGTTTGGGCTTTTTTTGGAAAATGAAAAGAAAATAAATTGCGACCGCCAAAAGGAGGAAACTTATGGCGGCAATGATGTAAATATTACGTTTGGAACTTTCCATCTAAGAACCGGCTTGTCTTAAGTTGGCTATCGATTAGACTTTCAATCATGCTATCAAGAAATGATAAAAGTTTCAAATAACTATTTTCGGTTAAGTTTATTTTTTGTTTTATTCTTTCATAGTCTTCATCTTCAACTATACCCAAGACCTTTTTAACCTTAATGTTTGTGATATTTCTTGCCGAAAAAAACCCCAGAAGTGAAAGCAATTTAACTTTAAAAGATACTGAAATAAGGTTGAAATCTTCATCTTTTGAAATTTTTTTCAGAAAATTGACAAGAAGAATAAAAACACCTGGATTTTTTTGTTTTTCAGCTGTCATTTGATTTGTAAGTTCCAAAAGATGATAAATTTTGTTGGCCTTCTCTGGAGAAAAATTTTCGATTCCGAATGCTTTTTTTAGTTCAACTTCCGTTAAAAGGTCAAGGTTTTTACCGCGGGCTATGAAAACTTTACACCAGTTGCCAAGTTCAACATGACCGCCTTTTCGCGACCTCGGCCTTCTCACACCTTTTGCCAGAGCAACTACTTTCCCAAAATCTTTAGTGTAAATTGTTAAAATCCTGTCCGCTTCGCCAAAATTTCTGCGACCGATGATCACCCCTTCTGTACGAAAGTACATGGAATAAGTATCTCGTATGTAGTATTTTGTATCAAGTATTTACGGAAGGTATAATTTTTAGCAACTTATGCGATTTAACGAACTTTATGATGTAGTTGACAAAAAAGGGAATAAAATAGGAGTAGCCAACTGGACTAAATGTCACACTAAAGGATTGCTTCACCAATGTGTCCACGGAATTCTATTTAGAACCGATGAGAAGAAAGAAGTTTTAATAAAAAAAAGAAGCTACCAAATGGTTCAGGGACCGGCTGTTTGGGAAATTGCAGTTGCAGGGCATATGCTTTCGGGAGCTACCCCTGAAGAAGGAATAAAAAAAGAATTTCAGGAAGAGTTGTTTTCAGGACACAAGTTGCCAGCGAATTTTAAGATCAAAATGGTCGGCTCGTATTTAAATAATGACATCCCGAATAATCATGAACTAGTCTATCTTTTTGAAATTATCTGTCCGGGGCCTTTTTTACCGGATATGGAAGAAGTTGAAGGAAAACCTGTTTTTATGGAATTCAAACAAGTATTAAAAGATATAAAAGTGAACCCAATAAAATATGCTCAGTATTCAATCAATGCTCTTTCTGCGTATACATCGATTCAAAAGCTCTAACAAGCAAAAGTTAAAGTTTAACAATTAGTTCTTTGTCGGTTTCCAATGGGAATGCTTTTTGCTTTTTGCCGAAGGCTTCGATTTCGTAAGTGTGGCCTTTAACACCTGGCTGTTTTTGAATCAAAAGTTTGTACTGACCATCTATTTTAATAGGAACCGTATACTCAAATTCGACTTTAATTGCTCCTTCCGGCCGCAGTGTTAGGAAGCCTTCAAAAACAGTTTTTCCAAACTCTTCACCTTCTGTAAACGGAACTTCAAGTCCCGAAGATTGAATAAGCTTTGAACCTTTAGGTACGTAAACTCTTATAAAATCCCGATAAATTCCAGCCAAGCACAAACCGCCTTGTCGCTCCAGGGAACAATTATCCATCTTTCTTGGATATTTATATTCAATGGTTACCTTTTTGTTAATTTTGTCGTCTTTATCTTTTTTAACAACCTGCTTAACTTTTTCCTGAATATAAAGGTTAGACTTAGCCCCCGCAAAATTGGCCTCATTAATAAGAAAGTAATCACCGTCATATTGATGCAGACGGCCGGCAAAATTTAATTTTTCGACGGCTTCCTGAAGCTGGTTATTTTTGAAATACAAAAGCATCTCTTTCTGTCTAAGTGAGGTTATGGTTGCCCCAAGTAAATTCGGCCAGGTAGATTTAGGTGCATTGAAGGCTTTGGCCATCATTTGCTGCATCAGAACTCCGATAATATCTTTTCTTGAACCTTTCTCGTAAGCGACAGGCTGGTCGGCATATCTTTCAAGTTCATAAATAATTTGGGGACAACCGCATGCATCTACGTCATCTGTTGTAAATTTAGTCCCGTAAGCCTCCAAGGGACCAAGTACCTTCATCATGTTAACGACAAAATTTGTATCTACCGAAATTATGCCGTCTATTTCTTTTTTAGCTTGAGTAAATTCGTATAACTCCTCAAATTGCCTCATTGAGGCGAGATAATCAGGAAATAGATTGGAGTCTCTTAAATTTAAGCTTTGGACATTGGGCAAATATTTTAAAATTGGCGCAGGAGCAGGAACTTTTTTAAGTAGAGTGTCGTCTAATCTATAAATATCTTCCGAACCTTCAGAGGTAACTGTTCCCTTGTTAACTCTGAAAACCGCGTACGCAGTGATAAAACCACCGGTCGGCCTAAGTTCTTTGTCGTTTTGGAATAGAATCAAATACTTTTTTTCACTGTCCTGGCCCATTATCTGGGGCAAGACCACTAAAAGAGGCTTTGTGTCTACGACAAAGGACTCGAGTTGATCAATCGAATTTTTAACTGTACTTATTTTTGTCCCGGGATTGCCGGGTAATATATCCGGATATCTCCATGTTTGAATCTGGTCGATCTGATTTTTAGCCAATTTTAAATTCTTACCGACTTCATCTATCTGAGGAGTAACCTTTGAAAGAGTTTGAATTGCCTTTGCTAGTCTTTCCTGGGCAGTACCTCCCAAGAAAGTTCCCTGACCTTTTAGGCCCAGGACGTCCGCATACGGTGTAATTGCTTCGGCAAAAACCTTCGCAGCCTCAAGGCCGGAATCAGCCATGTTAAGTCCCCTTTGCAAATCCGCAATATACCAGCCAACTATCGGCACAACTCTAAGAGGCGTAAAGACTAAAACATATTTTCTGGCATTTTTAAAACCTTTTTGGGCATCTTTTATGTGGGCTTTTGTACCGTCAAGATCTTGAAACTTCGCGGTATCGACAGCAAGCTTAGTGTCTTTTGCAGCCTTTTTTAAGGCCAAAAACAGCAAAGCGCCTATAACTAAATAAAAAATTATAATAATTGCTAAAATTCCAATTATTCTTCTCTTCATAGAGTAATTTAAACTGCACCTTTGGCCGAGATCATCGCAAAGGGAGTTTTTATTATAATCCAAAGATCATAAAGAATAGATTTCCTATTAAGATAATTTGCATCCATCACAACTCGCCTGTCAAAATTTATATGCGAACGGCCAGAAACTTGCCAGGGGCCTGAAGCTCCAGGTCTGGCAGTAAGAATCATTTTAACGTACTTTCGACTTTTGGGATATACTTTTTGCTGATGCAAAAGCTCATCAGCCTGATAAGCCCTTGGTCCGACCAGTGACATATCTCCTTTTAAAACGTTAACAAGCTGAGGTAATTCATCGATGGAAAATTTTCTTAAAAATTTGCCGATGAAAGTGATTCTTGGATCATCTTTCAATTTAAAACTTCCTTTCTGATACTCCTTCATTAATCTGGGATGACTCTCCAGATATTTTTCTGCATGAACTTTTTCGCCACCGATCCGGTACATATGCATACTTCTAAATTTGAGCATTTTAAAAAACTTACCATTTTTCCCGACCCTTTCCGGATTATATAAAATAGGCCCAGAAGAGGTAAGTTTTATCAAAATCGCTACCAAAATCATGACCGGCAAAGATAGCACCAGGGCTATGGAACTCAAAACAATATCTAAATCTCTCTTGGAGAATTCGTATAACATAAATGGGATTTATATCAGCAGGTCGCCTTGTCACAATTCTTCGAATTCGTGACAATGGCGCTCATCTGATATAATTCTTCGCTAAAATCGCTCAAAATTATAGATACTTATCTTTTTTGCCTTCTTTTAATTTTTCAATGACCTTTTTGACTTCTTCTGTCCGATCTTTAGGGCAGATTAAGAGAGCATCTTCGGTATCAACAACAACCAGTCCCTCAAGGCCAATTGCGGCAATAACCTTTTTTTCTTCCGGTCCATAGATAAGACAATCTTTAAGATCAATATCGATAACCTCACCTTGAATAATATTGTCACCTGACTCTTGCGACATTTCCTCTTTAAGCTCTGCCCAAGTGCCGACGTCACGCCAAGAAAGATCGGCAGAAATTACCACTTGATCCTCACTGGTTAGATGGGCATTAACCGCAAAGTCAATCGATGTTTTGGGAATTTTGGGGTATTGGCTCTTGAGAACCGCCTCCTGTCGAGAACTTCCCCAAGCATTGCTAATTTTGAAAAGGGCGCTGGCTCCATCTGCAAAATGTTTCTCAAACTTAGCAAGCATTTTTTTTGTGGACCAAAGAGAGTAACCGATATGCCAGAGATATTCCCAAGACTCGACAAATTTTTTAGCAGATGCATAATTTGGTTTTTCTATTTGTTTAACAAATTCAAAAATTGCCAGACCATCAACAGTTTTTAACATTTTGCCAATTTTCAAATAACCTAGTGCGACGCTTGCAAAAGTTGGCCTAACGCCAATTTCGACGAATTTATCCATTTGGCGGGCCGTGGCATGAGCAAGTTTGATTGCCTTAATAAACTCACCTTCATTTCGTACAACATGATCACTCCAAAGAGCCAAAACGTAGGGGTTTTCAAATTTTTTGTTAAGAACTGTCGCGGCCAGCCCAACCGCGGCAGCGGTATCGCGCGTTTGGGGCTCGATAATAATATTCTCAAGCGGAATTTCAGGAGCAAGTTTGACTATCCAAGCGACATTATCTCTTACTGTTACTGGAAAAATGTCGGCCATGGGAAACTCTTTTTTAAGACGGGCTATCATCATTTCAAATGTTGATTTATTTTCGATTAAAGGTTGAAATTGTTTAGGTGAGGTAGCACGGCTCATCGGCCACATCCGGGTACCGGCACCTCCGCAAAAAAGAGCAATTTTCAAATCCTTATGGCTTACCTGCATATAACTGAACCTGTTTTTTTAACTGTCCAACAAAAGCAGCTTGCGAAAATCTTAAAGAATTTTTTCGGCAAGCCGATACACTCCATTTTATCTCAGATGCAGCAGAAATTGCATCTTCAAGCGACTGCGCCGATTGCCTGTCAAAAAGAATGCCGGTTTTACCATCATTTATAATTTCTGCCTGTCCCCCTTTTTGATAAGCAATAACCGGCCTGCCACATGCTTGTGTTTCAACAGCAGCTATCCCAAAATCTTCTTGTTGAGTAACGATAAGTGTCTGGCAATTCTGATAGAGTTCGCGCAGTTTTTCTCTGGAAACATGGCCGAGAAATTCGACTCGACTTTTAGTAGACACCAGATTCATCAGCCTGCTCTTGTCCGGTCCGTCACCGACAATGATAAGATTCCTGTTTTGCAGGGTGCAGGCTCTAATCGCAAGATCAACCTTTTTCCATTTTACTAAACGGCTGACCATCAAAAAATAATTTTGGCTTTTCAATTTCCAGTTGTGGATTTTTGGAGGTTTAAAAAAATTAAGATCGGCAAAAGGATATATTACTAAACTTTTCAAGCCATACCTTCGTTCGATACTTTCCTTTACATTTTGGGAATTAGCTATGTAATAATCAACCCGAAACGATGAAATTTTATCCCATCTTTTAAGCCATAATAAAATTGGGCCAAAAATTATTCTTAAAACTTTCGGCAAATATTCTTTTTTAATATCACTATCCCATAAGAATCTCGGGGTACTATTTATGTAGCAAATGTGGATAGTCTTTGGCTTGGTAATTATCGACTTGGCAAATCTGGTAGTTGAAGAAAGAACTATATCAAATCCGTCAAAATTAAAACTTTCAAAAGCAAGAGGATAAATGGGCAATAAAATTTTATAAAAGTGCACCGCAAAGGGAATTTTTTGCATCCAAGAAATCTTAAGGCGTCCGGCATCAATCGAATTAGGTAGCTTCCCCCAATTGACTAGTGAAGTATAAATTGGTGCTTTTGGCCAGATAGAAGCAATAGTTGCAAAAAGACTCTCCGCTCCGCCGGCCTGAATGAAATCATCATGAACAAGGGCTATTTTAGGTTGAGAAGAGAGCTTATTCGCAGAAAAGCTTTGCTTATTTTTTTTCAGAAAAGAGGACATAATAATCAGTTACTTTTTGACTGCAAAAACAGGCAAAATAGTGACTTAATTATATGTCAGCTTTTGATGTTTGAATAGCCTTGCGATAACTGTTAAAATACCTTTGATATGAAAATTTCATACGCAAAGCTTCAAAAAAAATATAGCGGCATGTATGTGCTTAGTGACAAGCCAGATGGTAAAGTTGTTGCCGCATCTCGAAATCTTGGCAAAGCCTTTAAGGAAGCAGAGAAAAAGGGATATAAATTACCCGTCGTACAATACGTTGAGCCAGAAGGTACGATAGCCATTTATGAAGTTAAGATATCCCTACGAAAGTAAATCCTCCTTAGAATTTGGTTATATTCCAACTATTAAATTATCGCTTCAGGTCAAGTCACCTAAAGGTTACATCCCATTTATTTTTCTACTCGATACAGGTGCAGATGTAACATCGTTGCCTGCTTCTGCAGCTGAAAAGCTAGGTATTGATCTGGATCAGTGCCCAGAAAAACCAATGAGCGGTTTTGAAGGAATAACAATTATGGTTTATAAATCTGAAATTAAAATTAAATTTAACAAAAAAACATTTCGTATTCCATGCGTTTTCAACCCAAATGATGATGTACCCATTCTCTTAGGAAGGGCAAGGATTTTAGACAGATTTAATATTTTTCTTGACGGTGAGAATAAAGAAATTACCTTTGAAGAACTTTAGGGCTGAAATAAAACCTTTGCTTCTTTTTTAGTGATCTTTTCCCCTTCAAGTTTCATTGTGCGATAAACAATGTCGGGAAAAGATTTTTTGACATCGGGTTTTTTGTCTCCAGCAAGATAGCGTTTTTGATAACGCTTAAAAACCTTCACTAAACCTTTGTCTCTCAGAATGTTAGTCACGTGTGATTATTATACCCTATTTTGTCCCTCCTGGACTTGCTGACGAACATCCAATAAATAAGCCTCCAACTGGCAGAAGTTTTCCTGGAAAAACCAAAACTGACATAATTTTTAATTGAGGAAAATTTTAGGGTTAATTAACTTGTCCGAGTTGCTGCTTTTTTTATAATTTCTGCAACTCTTTCGGCAGCATGTCCATCGGAATTGAAATAATGTTCCATTTTGCCAATAAGCTGATCCCTATATGTTTTATCTCCTATCACCTTTTGTAGCCCGTTTTTCAGGTCTTGATAATCAAAAACGCCTTCGCTTGCCCCAACTCTCAAAGTTATTGGTAAGCGATCATTCGTTAACTGGGATGCATCATCTCCCGTAAAAACGAACATAGACGGAACTCTACGATAGGCAGACTTTAGAGCCTCTGTTGACGGTCCTGGAGCGATCAAAAGATCGCAAGCGAAGCCTATATCGTCAGAGCTAATATCTCCTTGTTTTAATACTCTTCCTCTAAGATGTGTCAGAACCTTATCATATTCTTGTTCGGGATGTGTGTCTCTTGGATGTCTTGAAAGCAATAAAACTAAGTTTTTCTGGGAACCAGATTGGTTCAAATTTTCAACAAGATGTTCAAGAATCTCTGGTGTTTGCGGTGGAAGTAGACCTGAGTAGACGATTAAAAATTCGTCATCGCCAACTCCCAATTTCTTTCTCGTTTCGTCCCTGACTTCTTCCCTATCAATGTTTGCATACTTGTCGTAATCGGGATGACCCGTGACTATAATTTTTGAGGGGTCCATAGTTGGCCTTCTTTTTATTGCCAAATCTCTTGTTGCCTCGCTAATTACACAAAGATAGTCAGGATTTATTCTCATTGAAGAATCGTACAAGTTGGCATAATGACCCAAAACATCTGGGTAGTCTTCAACCCAAACTACTGGTACTCCATAAGATTCCTCGCTCCATGTTACTGTCAGAGCTGTTCCTGCATCTGCGGAAAATTCAGAAACTGCTACTGCGGGTTTTACCTCCATTATTCTTTTTAGTGGTGATTCGGATGGCTCCTTAGCGAATTGATGGTTTTTGGTTTCTAAAATTCTCTTGGCGGCACTGTCTATAAGCAGGTCTTCTGGATATCCTTCATCTCTTAAAAGCTCAACAACTGGCCATAAGCAGTTCATGCCCCCTGGGCCTCTAAGTCCAAACAAAACCAATGGCTTTGACTTATCACCTTTAAGTGTATAAAAATCAGTTCTTTCCAGCTCTAAGTTTTGTAATGGAAAATGTTTTTCTGGCAACATATTATCGGGCATAAGTTAATTATATTATTTTGATTAGCACTTTTTTCTATGTTGACAGAAAAGTTGTTAGTGTAATTTAAAAGAATTTAAAATCATTTAAGTTTTAACTATGATGATACGAATCATCGTAGTAAACCTATCTCCTTATTATTATGTTGATTCGTAGACCTCCAAAGTCTCTTGAGCCATTTTTTGCCAGGAGTATTTTTTGACTTGCTCTCTCCCCTTTTTAACCAATTCCGATCCAGTATCGGAAGTGAGAACTTTTTTAATTTTCCCAGCGATGTCTTTGGGGTCATGGGGATTAAAATAGATGGCTGCTTCGCCGTAAACTTCGTGAAGAACAGGAATATCTGAACAAACAACTGGAAGCCCGGCTGCCATGGCATTGAGGCCGGGAATGCCAAAACCCTCTGAAAGCGATGGAAAAACATAAGCCTGGGCTTTTTGGAAAAGTTTGGAAAGCTCATCCGGCTTTAAATAGCCTTTTATCTCTACTTTATCTTCTAAATTCCGATTTTTTATTTCAGATTGTAATCTTTGGGAAAAAATGTCACGAGGACAGACGATGATTAGTCGCAAGTTGTCAGTTGTCGGTTCACTGTTCACGGTTTTTTTCAGTCTGTGAACTGCGGACTGTGAACTGTCAACTAATAATTTAAATGCATCAAGTAAATTATTAAGATTCTTATGTGGATAAGCATTACCGACATAAACCAAAAAAGGGTTCCTTTTGGGTAATTTCCAATTTCCAATTTTGCGAAGCAAAACTTCGCTTTCCAATTTCCAATTTTTAGAGTATTCTTCTTCGGCGGCTTCGTATGTTACAACAATTTTGGCTGGTTTCACTTTAAAATTACTAAAGATTTCTTCCTTAACAAAGTTGCTTGGAACAATAATCTTTTGGGAACGTTTAATAGCATTTTTAATAACTATTTGATAACCAATACGCTTTGTTTTAAAAAAAAGCAGGTTTCTGGTTGTTGTCGACTGCTCTTTAAAATGGTGATGAATCAGATCATGGACGGTTACGATAAACTTTCCCCTGTAAAATAATGGGGCGTTGAAATGGGGGATATGAACCAAGTCCAAGTTTTTAGAATTATAGATTTGCTCCATCCTAAGCTGTTCCTCAATTGAATACCAAGGTATATTGGCAGGTACTTTTTTAAAATTTTTTGATTTAAGCGCAAGATAATCCCAGTTTGAATCTTTTAGAAAGATAAAATATTGATTACGTGAGTCTAGTAACACCAGGTTTAAAATCAGCTTTTCGGTATATTTACCAAGACCTGTTCCTTCTGGCCCGACAAACCGAGCATCTATACCAATTCTCATCGTTCCTCCTTGTCATCCTGAAGAAGTGATACGACTGAAGGATCTGAGTTTTTTTGGGATTCTTCGCTCCGCTCAGAATGACAATTAACAAAATTATACATAATGGATTTACGCAGATAAAACACGAATTCTTTCTAATATTTTCATCGAAATTAGAACAAGCCAATTAACAAAAAAGGGGTATTTATCTTGGTAATGTTTTTTGTAGAAAAGCTCCATTGAATGAACTGACTCATATAAGGCTCTTTTTTTTGACTGACGGTTTGCTTTAGTTAGATGTTTGGAGGTTAACTTCATCCCGGAAGCAGCCCCTTTGTAATGGATTATTTTAACTTGCGGGTTGTACATAATTTTGTAACCTGCTTCCTTAAAGCGCCAACACCAATCAAGATCTTCTCCATAGAAAAAAAAGTCTTCATCAAAAAGGCCCACTTTTTTAATTGCGCTTGCTCTAACTAGCATAAATGCCCCAACGCAGGAATCGACTTCGTGCTCCTGGTTTTGGGGCAAATATCCCATTTGATACTGATCAAAAATTTTTGAGCCCTTAAAAATTTTTGAGAGAAATAAAAAGTGACAAAAAGCACGCCAAGGTGTCGGGAAGTGTCTTCTGCAATCCAGATCCAGGCTGCCATCGGGAAGCTCAACGCGGCAAGTTGCGCAAGCGATATTTTCGTCTTTTTCCATAAATTTGAGCATTGTTTCAATAGTTTCGGGAAAAACCTTGGTATCGGGATTTAAAATTAAGACAAATTTGCCTTTTGCTTTTTTAATCGCCTGATTATTGGCCTTTGAAAAACCGAAATTTTGGGAATTGGCGATAAGTTTAACTTCTGGGAAAAGTAATTTTATTGCTCCAACGGTTCTGTCACGGGAATTATTATCTACTACAAAAATTTCGTTTTTAAAGTTTTTTAATGCTTTCTTTAAAGAGTTCAAACAATCAATCAAGAGTTCTTTTGTATTGAAAGAAACGATGATAATTGAGACGTCCACTTATATACCTACCTCTTTATAAACCCGGTCTAGTTCTTGGGAAATTCTTTCCCAATTATATTTATTTTTCACAAGCATATATGCAGCTTCAGCAAGTTTTTCTCCCATTTTTGGATTTTTTAGAACTTGCAGCGTTTTTGCAGCTAAATCAGCGGCGTCTTGCGCAACAAAGGCTTCTTTGCCATTTCGCACATTAATTCCCTCAACCGCAAGTTTTGTTCCAACAATGGGAGTTTTAGTAGCCATAGCCTCCAGAATTTTATACTTTGTTCCTCTGCCGTTTCTGATTGGTGCCAATAGCACGTCGCTTGTCCCGTAAGCGAGCCTTATATCTTCGACATCTCCGTCAACTCTAACATCTGCTGATGCAAAATTTTTAATATCGTCGGGAGGATTCCTGCCAACTATCCACAGCTTGCTAGTTGCGATTTTTTCTTTGATCGTTGGCCAGATTTCTTTAACCAAAAATTTAGTTGCGTCTCTATTGGGCAACCATTTAAATTGTCCAACAAATAAAACTGTCGGCACTTTGGGTTTGTGTTTTTCAGTTTTTGCAAAGTAAGCAATATCTACCCCGTTTGAAATAACATCAACCTCTAATTTCGGCTCCAGTTTTCTAATAAAATCGCGATCTTCTTCTGACATTGCCGCCAGTCTTTTGGCTCTCTTCCAGTAAAATCTCTCCCACCATTTAATTTTGGCAACATCAAGAAGCAAAAAGGGTTTAATTAAGAAACTCCAGATTGGTAAACCTTCAACAAATCTTTGGTATACAAGATATTCAATTACTTGCTCGACTAAAAAAATCGGCACTTTTGTTTGGGGAATATTAGGCATGACATAAAACGTTTCAGCATGGATTAAATTGTAATTTTCTTTTTCGAGTTCTTCTTTTATCTTTTTCCTAACCGAAATATCAAAATAGATACTTACTAAAAAGGGAAAGGGAGTAATTGCGGAAAGTATAATATTTATTGGCGACCAAGCTTTTCGTCTATTGAATAAAATTACTTTTTGGCAAAAAGGTTCAAGCTCCTTCAAATATTCTTTTTCCTGCTCAGAACGAATAAAGGAAGCAAGAGTTATCTGGTGTTTGTGAGCCAAATTTTTTAGCAAATTGTATGTTCTTATTTGGCCGCCGGAAACCAGAGGATAGGGTAAATAGGGGGTGATCATGAGGATCTTCATTTAGATACGAATTTATTCGAATTTAAATAATTCTAATTTATCCGAATATTAGAATTCATTCGGAGTAAT
>Ga0209541_10003764_pt1 | contig 27515 bp, 29 predicted proteins | sample RifCSPlowO2_01_FD_184027 | JGI IMG/M metagenome (GOLD analysis project Ga0209541, IMG submission 184027) | Groundwater microbial communities from Rifle, Colorado - Rifle CSP2_plank lowO2_0.1 (SPAdes) (version 2) | ecosystem: Environmental > Aquatic > Deep subsurface > Groundwater | place... | reverse complement strand
TGCGGATAGTTTCGAGACACGTTCATTTTTCGAACGCGTCCGCCCCAGGATTTTGTGTCGTGTGGGGCAATGTCTTGGGTTCGTTCGGGGTGCCGATGATCGATGTTTTGCATGCGGCCCAATGCGCGGTATACGCGTTTAAGGGAACCGTCTTTTTTGTGGGTGTTTCGAACGATTCGGCGTAGCCGCTGGACCAGGGTTTTGGGCAGTGGTTTTTGGGTCATGCATTACAAAAGCAGTTGAGATTATTTAATTCTTTTTCAGAGCGTGTTTTCGAGTCGGAATTCTTCGAGGGGTTTGTTTCCGAGCGCGAATTCGAGTTCGTAGATCGAAAGAACCGGTACTCCGTAATTGTTCGAATCATCGGTCGCGATGCGCGGACACGCGGTGTTCACGAGGCAGTCGATTTTGATTCCGGTGATGTATTCGGGTTTTAGGAGTCCGCCGACGAGAATGATCGCGGTTTTTTTGCTTTGTTCGATTTTCTTTTTGGCAAGCAACGCTTTTTGGATGCCCCATTGTCCTTTTTCCGTGCTGACCAAAATTCCGAAGTGTTTCGCATCTTGGCTTTTGGCGATGAGACCGAGGCGTTTTTTGTAGAATTGGTCGCGTTCGTTGGAAATGGCTTTGGTTTCAAACGTGAACGGGTTGATCGTGTAAACGGGTTTGTTCGTGTCGATGACGAGTCCGACGGGGTGAAAGCGTCCGTCTCCGATGTAAAAAATCGCGTCGACTTGGTTTGCAATCAGTTTGGCGGTGGAATAGTTGCATCCGAGGATTTGTCCGTTTTCCATGAACCCGTTTTCTTTTCCGATGACGGCGGTGATTTTGTGTTTCGCGAGGCGTTGTTGGATGTTGGGTAGGTGGTGAATGGTTTGGATGACGGCGACGAGTCCGATGGAAGAAAATTTTTCTTTCGCGATAATTGTTTGGATTTTTTTTGTTATTTGGTCGAGTTCGTGCTCCGTGATCGTGTAGCGAACGGGAATGTAGACCGTGGCAATGTTTTCTTTGTAGAATCGGTTGTGTCCGAAGTGAACCAATAAATCCGCGCCGAGGGCTTTGGCGGTTTCGTCGGCGAGCATGCAGGCCCCGAAAATCGGGTCGATGAACAGAATGGTTTGGGCCCCGGTTTTTTGTTCGATTTCGTTTTGCAGATCGTTTCCGCGGGGTTTGAGTCCTTCGGGGATCTGTAATGCGATGAGTTTTGGTTTTTGTTTTTGGGCGGCGTCAAACAACGGGGTTAAATCGATGTCAAAGATTTCAAAAACCTCGAAAAAAGTGAAATAGAAAATGGAAAAAAGAATCCGAAAAGTCTTTGGGCATTATTTTTTGCCTTTGGCGTCTTTTTTGGGTTCTTCTTTCTTGGCTCCGGCGTCCTTTTTTCCGCCGGTGTCTTTTTTGCCGCCGGCGGTTTCGGGTTTCTTGGCGTCTTTTCCGGTGGGGGCTTCTTTGCCTTTTTCGCCTTCTTTTCCGGTGGCGGCGGCTTCGCCTTCTTTGGCTTCGGTTTTTTCGATGGTCGGCGCTGCTTCTTCTTTGACGGTTTTGGGTCGTGTTCCGATGCGTTCAACGTCGGTTCCGATTTTGATGTGCACGACGGCTCCGAGTTTGGGGCCCGCGCGCATTAATCCGGTTTTGGCAAGTTCGATTTTTTCGGGATCACACAAGAGGCTGATAATGATTTGTCCTTCTCGAACGCGGATCGCGCGTCCGATGGGGCGGCCGTACGGGTGGCTCATTCCTTTTTGGATTCGGTCGGCTCCCGCGCCTTGGGCTTGTTTGTTTTCGCGCAGTACTTGATGCGGGTACACGCGGATTTTCATGAAGTAGCCTTCTTTGCCCAGGTGTTTTTGCATGTATCGGTTGATGGCCTGGCGAACGGCTTCCATGGCGTTGTCGCGGATCTGCATGGTTTCTCCGATTTGAAGGTCCATGATGCGGGTAAAGTTTTTGATGGGGTTTCCCATGTTAAATTGTCGGGTGCGGACTCCGGGAGCGGTGCCGATATAGTTCTTGTCGGGTACCTTCATGGCTAAGCGGGTAAAGGCGCGCATCTTGGAAGAGTCGCGATAACACTTGGCTGGTCGAAGTCCCATTTACATCATTCCTATCGGTAATCATTAAAACGACAAAAAAGTCGATTTTGAATACTTATATTCTCTGAAAAAACCTTTAAAAAACCTCTTCTTGGAGGCTGTTGTCGGGTCGAATTCCGCTTAAAAGAAGGGCTTTTTTTGGGTTTTTTGGTAAATTGGAGATACGCAATGCTTTTATTTTTGGATTCCCTTCTTTTAGTGGTTTTTTATGCGGTTTGTCGTTTGCCGGAACGCGTATCAGGTTTCGGACGTTGTTTTCAATTTGGTGGCGGACCAGTTGAAAAAAAAGCCGTCCTCGGTTTTTTTGCTGTCGTCGGGTTCTTCTCCGTTGGGTTTGTACAAACGCCTGGTGCGGGCGCATGAAAAAGGTAAGCTGGATTTTTCCAAAGCGGTTTTTTTCAATTTGGACGAGTACTTGGATTGTTCCGAGTATTCGGATTCGTATCACTTTTTTTTCCATCATCATTTGTTTTCGCGGATCAACGCGCAGAAAAAAAACCTGTTGCTGTGGAATCCGCATTCCCTGGATCCTGAAAAAGAATTGTTGAAAATGCACGTGCTTCTAAAAGAGTTTCCCGTGGATCTTGCGATTCTTGGGATCGGACAGAACGGTCACGTGGCGTTTAACGAACCGGGATCGCTTCTGAATTCGCATGTGCGCGTCGTGTCGCTTTCGCAAAAAACGCGTTTGGATAACGCGCGTTTTTTTTCGTCGATCGAAGCGGTTCCGAAAAAAGCGTTTTCGTTTGGATTATCCGAAATTTTAAAATCAAAGCGTGTCGTGTTGCTGGCCACGGGAACCGAAAAAGCGCCCGCGGTGTCGGCGATGCTGGACCGACCGGTGTCCACCGCGTGTCCGGCTTCCGTATTGTCGCGTCATCCGGATGCGTGGGTCATCGCGGATAGTTTAGCGGCATCTTTGACCCGTTTTGCGTCTTCGGGATTGCCTGCGGATGAAATGGATCTTTGGAATTTTTTTAATTTGCCGCGAACGAAAAAAATCGTGGTGTTGTCTTCGCGTCTTCCGGACGCTTCGATGTTTTGCGGGGGTTTGCTCCGGTCGCTTTCACCGAAAAACGCGGTGTTCGGTATTGTCTTGGAGGAAAGCGGCGCCACGGAATCCACGCGGTTGCTTGAAAAAGAAGCGCTTTCCAATGGTCATGCTTTGGGTCTGCGTTGTTTGTTCGTGCGCTCGAAACAATCCAAAAAATTGTCGTCGACCAAAAAAGCGGACGAGAAAAAGTTGTTGCGTTTGCTCGATTCTTTGGCGCCGGACATCGTGTTGGTTCCGAATCGGTTTCATTGCGGCGCGTCGGATCGTTTGGTTCGAAAAATCGGGGTGTCGTGGACGAAGCGTCATGCTCGTTCTTGTCTTTGGAGTTTTGAATCGGACCGCGGTTTGTTCGAGCCGGGTTCCGCGTCGGCCGCGTTCGAATTCGGCGTGGACGTGATGCTGCAAAAGTATCTGGCGATCCGAAAACTCCGCTCGTTTGTGATCGCCGCGCGGATCGATCTGGAATCCAAGAACCTCTCTGTTTTTCGCCGAATCAGTTTGTATGAATGGCTTTCGGAATCGCTGTTGCTTCCGATGCATCTGGCGGCGTTTGCGGAATTGTTTTTGGTCGAAAAAACAGGGAAGGGGAACTGATGTCTTTTGTAGTCGGCGTGGACATCGGCGGAACCAAGTCGTTGCTTGGCTTGGTGGACGCGCGTCACGCGGTGTACGAATTTTTTTCGTTTGACACGCCGGATTCTTCTTCAAAGTTGTTTTCGATGCTGTTGCATCACACGCGGTTTTGGAGCGATCGGTTGGATGTGTCCGCCATCGGGATCGGAACCGCGGGGTGCGTGGACTCCCGAAAAAAAACGGTTTCGGATTCGTTTAATTTGTATGGTCCGGGATTGTTTTCGATCGGAAAAAAGTTTTCGTCTTTAAAGCTTCCTGTGGCGGTTGAAAACGACGCGAATGCGTGGGCGTTTGGCGAGTTCGTGACCGCGAAAAAAAAGCCGTCTTTTTTAGGGGTGTTGACTTTGGGAACCGGGATTGGATGCGGCTTGGTCTTTGAAGGAAAATTGTTTCATGGAAAAAATTTCGCGTCCGAGTTCGGGCAGTGCGTGGTGACAGATTCGGGTTTTGTGGATTCGGGAGGGGTGAAAGGTTCTTTGGAAGCCCAAGCCAATGCGCTTTCGGTGGTTCGCCGGGCAAAACTCGCGGGGTTGCCGGTTTCTAACCCGTTGCTTGTGTCGGAGCTTGCCAGGGGCGGAAATACGAAAGCGCGCAAAGTGCTGGAAGAAACCGGGTATTGGGTCGGAATCGGGGTAGCGAACCTCGTGTCCACGTTGCATTTGGATCGCGTGGTGTTGGCGGGCGGGCTTTCCAATTCCCCGTTTTTGGTGAATGCGGCCAAAAAAACAGCCAAAAAATTGTTGTATCCTTCTCTTTCACGGGGTTTGATGATCGAGAAAACGGATTTATCGTCGTTTGGCGGCGCGATTGGTGCCGCGGCATTGGCCCGAAAATTGGTTAGGAAAAAGGGGGGGCCCAAGGGCCCCTCTTGAACACAAAAGCGGGTTTTTTCGGGGGAACCTGCTTTACGCGTTCAAGCTGACATCGTTCATATGTGTCACCTTCCGCTGCACCTCTGTTAGAGTTATATTATCGAATTATACTGATATAAACTTTGCCTCGGGTTTCTTGGTTTTCTTCATTCGTAGCGGAATTTTTTCGTTCCATTTTTAATCGATTCGTCACTAGTGGTATGGGGAGTGTTTTTTTGGGTTCGGAGCCATTGTCAAAAAGAGAGTTTCACGTGCTGGTGGAGCTCTTAAAGAACAGCCGTATTTCGGATCAGGAAATCGCGCGTAGATTGAATACGTCGCGTCCGGGAATCGCGAAGATTCGGCAGCGATTGGAGAAAAAAGGCGTGGTGCTGGGGTATCAGCCCATCGTGGATTTTGAAAAACTGGGTTTGACGGTGCACGCGATTACGTTGTATCGGTGGATGGATTATTCCAAGCAAAAAGAACTCTCGGAGTTTACCGAGTTTGTCCGGCTGTTGCCGGAGGTTTTCGCGTTCGTGCAAGGCGAAGGCGGGGGAAAAACCAACGTGGTTATTTCGTTGCACGCGACATTGCCTGATTTTGAAGCATTTGTTCAGCGTTTGAAGGTACGGTGGAAAAACAACGTGGACAGTGTGGAAATGTTTATTTCGTCGATTTCGGGGCTTTCCACGAATTATCGGATCCAAAACCCCGTGGTGGCGCATTTACGCGAACGACTGGATTTTGATAATCCTTCGCTTGGTCCTACCGGCAGGCGAAAACCGGAATAAAAAAAGAAAGGAAAGCCTTTACGAGGCTTTCTCTAGTTCTTTGATGCGTTCCCCGACGCCTTGGGCTTCTTTTTCGAGTTCTTCTTTGTATTCTGTGAGCATCTCGATTTTTTCGTCCTTGGTCAGGAAACTTCGGCTGGTACAGCATCCGTGCATGGGAAAACCTCCTCCAAATATCGGATATACGATATATATGGCTCCGGTATTTTTATATATATTGGTTACCCAATAGAGGGTATGGTCAAAGAAAAACCCTTGCACTGCGACATGCGCGGCATGCTGTCGTTTTTGATTTTGTTTTTGTTGTCAAAATCCGCGATGCACGGTCAGCAGCTGGCCGACGAAATGGAAAAACGCAAGGGGATTCGTCCAAGTCCCGGAACGATTTATCCCGCGCTCAAGGAATTGAAGGAAGCGGGATTGATTTTGGAGGAAAAAAAAGGCAAAACCATCGTGTATCATTTGTCCAAGGGCGGAGAGCGGGAATTAAAGCTGGCCAAACAGCAGTTTTGCCGCACGTTCGTGGGCGTGTTTGTCCGGGGAAATGAAGGGTAAAACGGGTTCCTATTTTTGGTCGGGGTAATTCTTTCATGCGTCTTTTGATGGTTTTGGGTGTCCTGTTCGTTTTTTTGGCGGGTTGTACATCGCCTCCGTCCGAAACCGATTGGAGCGCGGTTCGAAACGCCGATGTCGCCCGCGTTGCCTTGGGCTGGTCTTCTCCGGAGTGGGTTTCGATTAATTCAAGCGGCTGGGAAGACGGCGCTTATATTTCTTCCGACGGAAAACAATTGTTTTTTCAGTACACCAACATCGATTTGTTCAAGTATCCCAAGATCGTGATTTCGGGTCCGAACCGCGATCCGAAAAAAAGTTGTTTTGCATGGGATAACAATCAGGTTCCGCGTCATTCCTGCGGAACATTCGTTGAATTTCCGTGGGGCAATTTCGTGCGTGGAGACACGTTCGTGTCCGAAAAAACGGATGCGGGCTGGAGCGAACCCGTGCCGCACCCCGTCACGTTGGGGCATCCGATTGGCGGGATGTTTTTGCTTAACGAAAACAAAGCGTATTTTTTCTGGGACAAAAGCGACGCGGTCAAGTCGGATATTTTTTTCGCTGAAAAAAAAGATGGAAACTGGGGCGAACCCATCGGAATCGCGGCGTTGTCTTCTGAGTTTGGGGATGATGATCCGTTCGTTTCTTTCGATGATTCGGAACTGTTTTTTTGGAGCCAGCGTCCGTCCGAGTTTGGAAGCTACAATATTTTTTATTCGAACAAATTGAACGGAACGTGGACCCCACCGCGGCCGCTGCCGTCTCCGATTAATTCGGATTCCCTGGATTTCCAGCCGTTTTTGCACGGGAACACCTTGTTTTTCAGTTCGGATCGCGAAGGCGTGGTCAAGATTTTTTCTTCGGAAAAAAACGGGGATCCGCTGGATGCCAATTCGTGGAGCACGCCAAAAATCGTGGTTCAAAGCAAGTTTGGCGTCGGAGAACCTACTTTGACGGCAGATGGAAAAACCTTGTTTTTTATCCAGATTTTTCGCTCGGACAACGGCGTTTTCAACGCGGATATCTTGTTCACGGAACGAAAATGACGTTTGGACCGATGGATTTTAATCGTGTTTGAAGCGGTTTTGGTGGTATGGCTTTTTTTCTTCGACATGTGCTGGTGTGTACAAATGAAAAACCGGGCCATTGCGGTGAATTGGGCGGATTTGGATTGCTGGAAGCGTTTCGAACGCAAGTGAAACTTGCCGGGCTTGAAAACCAGGTGTTGGTTTCGAAAACCGGTTGTACCAAACAGCATCATTTGGGTGCCGCGGTGATCGTGCATCCGGATGGCGTGTGGTACAAAGGCGTTTCTGTGGCGGATGTTCCGGAACTTGTGGAATCGCATTTGAAAAAAGGAATCGTGGTCGCGCGATTGCAAAACAAGGAGATCGGGTTATCCAAAAAGGTGGTGTGACCCGCCCTATTTTTTGGATAGCAAGGTGTCTTTGAGTCCTGGGTTCAGTTTGATGATGTTTGTTTTTCCGTATGTTTCGCGTTCGATCACGCCGCGGTCCATTAAGCGTTGGATAATGCGGTGGCTTTTGAGTTTTCCGATGCCTTCGATGTGGCTGACTTCGGCTTGAAGCACTTTGCCGTCGTTTTCAAGGAGTTTTTGAACCACGAGTTTTTCGTCTTTTCCAAGAAACTGAACCAATGCATCCGTGACTTTTTTGAGGTCTTTTTGTTGGGTGTCCAGTCGCGAGCTCATGAAAAAGAATACTGCCGCTCCGATCACGATGCCTGCCAGGATAAACACGGGTACCATTTCGGTCAGCAGGTTGAGACGCTGTTCGTGTTCGCACACGCCGTTTATGGTGCACACCGTGGGATTGGTCTGTAGGATCAGGTCCGGTAGATAAAACGCGAGCCCAATAATGGAAAGCAGGATGATGAACCCGCTGATGGTTTGCTTGTTGGAAAAATCAATTTTTACTTCCATATACTTTTCTCCTCTAAAAAGGGTTTAAAATCCCGCGGATTTGGAAGGGTCTCAAAAAGACGGTTTTGGCTTCAAAATCGATGGTTTCATGAAACCATAAGTATGGTTTCAGCACCAAGTCTTATGGTAATGGCCCAAAAAACGGCCGTTGAGGTGAAAAAGTGAAAACGGTTTTTTCGGTTTCCGGAATGCATTGCAAAAGCTGTATTGCGGTCATCAAGATGAATGTCGGGGATTTGAACGGAATCTCGGAAGTATCCGGGGATCCCGACAAAGGCTGGGTCAGCGTCGGGTTTGACGAAAAAAAGACCCGGGTGGAAGACATTGTCAAAAAGATTGAACAAGACGGGTACAAGGTCACTCGTTTTGAGGAAAAAAAGTGAGGCGTATGGATTCGAAAAAAAGCATTTTGAAAGTCAGCAACATGGTGTGTGACAGTTGCGAAAAGATCATTGAAAAATCGGTTGAAAAGATCGACGGGGTGCGTTTCGTGAAAGCCTCGTATGCCAACGGAACCACCAAAGTGGTGTTTGATCCGCAAATGGTTTCCGAAGAACAGGTCATTGCCGCGATCAAAGAAGCGGGATATTCCGCGGAAAATCCTTCCAAAGACGCGTCGTCCAAACAATCGGATGCGCGTCCGATGTATATTCTGTTGGGCTTGACCGCGATCGCTTTTTTGGTGGTCGGGTACTTGATGGTTTCTTCGACGGTCGGTGCCCTTAACATCAGTATTCCGCAGTTGGATGCGCAAACCAGTATCGTGTTGATTTTCTTGGTGGGATTACTGACGGGTTTTCACTGTATCGGAATGTGCGGTGGATTCGTGTTGGGGTATACCGCCAAGGCGCGAAAAGAAAACCCCAAAGGATTGCATTTGTCTCTTCACAGCAAATACGCCATCGGAAAACTGATTTCGTATTCGGTGATCGGAGGGATTTTCGGCGCAATCGGAAGTTTTTTGGTGTTCACGCCGGAGCTTCGGGCCGCGGTGGCGATTCTGGCCGGAATTTTCCTCGTACTATTCGCATTGAAACTCCTCAATATTTTTCCGGTGCTGCGCAAATTGAGCTTGCCGCAAGGCTGGTTTGATAAGCTGCGCGTGGGTCCGCTCAAAAACAGCAGTGGCGATCCCTTGGCGGTGGGACTGATGAATGGATTGTTCATCGCGTGCGGTCCGCTGCAAGCCATGTATGTGTTGGCGGCGACCACCGGAAGCGTTTTCACGGGGGCCTTGATGCTGTTGGCGTTTGCCGCGGGAACCTTGATTCCGATGCTGGGGTTCGGCGTATTCGCCTCGTTTTTAAGCCACGGTTTCCAGAACAACATCGTGCGTTTTTCGGCGGTTATCGTGCTGGTCATGGGGCTTCTCATGGTCAATAACGGATTGGCATTGACGGGAAACGGTTTTTCGACGGCTTCGATCCCGTTGCTTGGAGGTTCTCAGGACTTGCCGTTGGATAACCCGCCGGGTACCGGAGTCATTGTCGGCGGTCCTTCCGCGGGTTTCCAGGAAATCCGGATGGATGTTCTCAATTCGGGCTGGAGTCCGAATCGGTTTATTCTAAAGAAAGGCGTTCCCGTGAAATGGATCATTAACGGAAAACAAATCAACGGTTGTAACAACGCGATTACCGTGCCGGAATACGGATTGAATTTCAGTATCAAGCCGGGTCTTCAAACGATTGAATTCACTCCGACAAAGACCGGTACCGTGCGCTGGAGTTGCTGGATGGGCATGATTCAGGGGACTTTTATCGTTCGCGACGACGTTTCTGTCGATGGCGCGGGAAAAGTCGTGCTGGATGCGGCCGCGGAGCAACAAGTGGCCCAAGCCGCGGCGGCTCCTCCAAAAATCGGGGGGTGCGGTTGCGGAGGCGGTGGCAGCGGAAGCTGTCACTAACCTTCGATATATTTAAAAGGTTGAGCAAGTATTCAACTATTATGGCGTCCAAATCTTCAACCGAAATCGATAAAAAAGTCCTGCGGTTTTTTTCCGCGATCGCGGACGAAACCCGTCTTAAGATGCTTAAAGCGCTCGTGGCCGGTCCGAAAACCGTGAACGAAGTTTATGACGTAATCGGGCGGGAGTCCATGACGTTGTCCGCGGTTTCGCATCAACTCAAGTATCTGGAACAAGTGGGCGTCGTGGTGTTTGAAAAACGCGGCCGGGAAAAGTTGTTCCGGCCTTCGCAGGAATTTTGCTGGTGCATTCTTCGGGATGCCTACGATCATTTTGAAAAAAGCGGGAAAAGCACGGGTTGTGCGGCCTGCCAAAAAGCAATGGCGAAAGGTGGTTAAAATGGTGAATGTGCACGAGTGGATTTTGAAGGAAAAAATTCCGATTATTTTTTCCGTATTAGTGCTGGTAGTCGTCAGTATCGGTTATTTTGGAGTATCGGGACTTGGACTTCAAAATGCGGAAATGAACGAACCTGTTTCGGATCCCGCGGTTTACGATGCAATTCAATTAAAAGTCGGTTTTTCGCCGGCGGGGGACGCGAAAGTGTTTGCATTGGCCAAATCGAACGCGCTTTCAAAGTATTCCGTGTTTGAAGGAAACCCTTTGCCTGAAAAAGGATCCATGGTGCTTGGGGAACTGGAAGCCGACATGATGAAGTCCGAAAAATTGTTTCTAAAAGCCGGGGATTCATTGGATGGTTTTTTTGGTTTGACGATTTCTGTCGAAGGAATTCTCATGAAAACCAATGGTCCTGCGGATTATTTCCATTTTTTAAGCCCTGTTGAATTCGAAAAGATTTCGGGTGACTCCAACCGGTTGTTTATTCTCATGGACGGAGAAACGGCCAAGGTTTTTTATCGTCTTGATCGAAACGCGGGATTGCCGGGTTTTGCGAAACTGGCCGAAGGAACATTCACGGATTTTTCACCGCATGAAATCGCGGGTGTTGCGTATTATCCTGTGGTTTTGGGTGCAAGCGAATCGGAATTGATGCGCTCGGAGAAAATTTTTTCCAAAATCGGAGACACGTTTGAAAAATTCGACAAGCGGTTCATTGTGGTCGGAGTTCTTGAAAAGAACGCGTCTATTTTGGATTGGGTTCATTTCGTTCCGTTGGGAAAACAACAATTGACGGGGGCAAATTAAATGAGCAAGGTCACGTTACAGGTATCCGGAATGCATTGCGCAAGCTGTGCCATTATTATTGACAAGTCCTTGCGAAAAATCCAAGGGGTCAAAGATTCCAATGTCAATTATTCCACGGCCAAAGCCATGGTGGAGTTTGACGAAAAAGAAACGAAAATCGATGAATTAATCATGGCCGTGAAAAAAAGCGGCTATGAGGCGAGTGTATTTAATCCCGGAATGGATGTTGAAAAACAGAACCAGCTTCAAAAAGAAGAACTTGACCGGATGAAAAACACGTTTTTGTTAAGTTTGGTGTTCGCGTTTCCGGCGTTTTTGATCGGAATGGTGTTGATGCCGCTTGGATTTGAAGTTCCTTTCGCGGATTTTTTGTTGTTTTTACTCGCGACTCCGGTGCAGTTTATCATTGGAAAACAGTTTTATCTCGGTGCCTGGGCCGCTTTGCGCAACAAGACCGCGAACATGGATACATTAATTGCGGTCGGAACAACTGCCGCGTACGTGTTAAGCGTGTACAATATTTTGTTCAATCCGGCCGCGGGGCAATACTTTGAAACCTCGGCGATCATCATTACGTTGGTGGTGCTTGGAAAGTGGCTGGAAGGAATCGCGAAAACCCGTACCAGCGAAGCCATCAAAAAACTCATGAATCTCGCGCCAAAAACCGCGATTGTGATTCGAAACGGAAAAGAAGAAACGGTTTCCGTGGAAAGCCTCGTGGTCGGGGATTTTGTCGTGGTCAAGCCCGGCGAGCGAATTCCCGTGGACGGAATCGTTTCGGACGGATATTCTTCCGTGGACGAATCCATGATTACGGGCGAAAGCATTCCGGTTGAGAAAAAAACCGGGGACACGGTGGTGGGCGGAACCATCAACAAGAATGGATCATTTACCTTCAAAGCCACCAAAATCGGTGAAAACACGACGTTGGCGCATATCATCCGGCTGATCGAAGACGCGCAAGGCAAAAAAGCGCCGATTCAGCGGTACGCCGACCAAATTTCGGCGTTTTTCGTGCCCGTGGTCATCGTGATCGCTTTGATCACGTTTGGCGTATGGTATTTCGTGTTGAACGCGGGTCTTGCATTCGCGTTACTCACCAGTATCGCAGTGCTCGTGATTGCGTGTCCGTGTGCCTTGGGGTTGGCGACGCCGACCGCCATTATGGTGGGAACCGGAGTCGGGGCCAAACACGGAATTCTCATCAAAGGCGGCGATGCCCTGGAAACCGCGCACAAATTGAAATATGTTATTTTTGACAAAACCGGAACCATCACCAAAGGCGCTCCGGAAGTCACGGATATCGTTTCGATCGATTCGAAATTAAGCGAAAACGAAATCCTCAAAATCGCGGCGAGTCTTGAAAAAGCATCGGAGCATCCGTTGGCGGATGCGATTGTCGCCAAAGCCGCCAGCCAAAATCTTTCGTTGATTTCACCGAAGAATTTCAAGGCGGTGCCGGGTCATGGGATTTCAGCGGATTTGAACGGAAAAAAGTTTTTCTTAGGAAACCTAAAATTAATGGCCAGAAACAACATTGCCGCGGAGCATTTGAAATCCACGTTCGGAACTCTGGAAGAAGCGGGTAAAACCGTGATGATTCTGTCGGATGCCAAAAAAGTATTGGGTTTGATTGCCGCGGCGGACGCCATCAAGTCGTCTTCGAAAGAAGCGGTGGCACAACTGCAAAAACTCAACATCGACGTGTACATGATCACGGGTGACAACGAACGAACCGCCAAAGCCATTGCGGCACAGGCGGGTATCTCGAACGTGTTTGCCGAAGTGTTGCCGCAAGACAAGGCCAATTACGTGAAAAAGCTTCAGGAAAAAGGAAAAGTCGCGATGGTCGGAGACGGAATCAATGACGCGCCCGCGCTCGCGCAAGCTGATATCGGAATCGCGATGGGCAGCGGAACCGACGTGGCCATGGAAACGGGCAACATCGTGTTGATGCAAAACCAGTTGACGGATGTTCCCAAAGCCATCAAATTAAGCCGGTTAACGATTTCCAAAATCAAGCAAAACATGTTTTGGGCGTTGTTTTACAACGTGGTCGCGATTCCTGTTGCCGCGGGCGTGTTTTATTTGTCCATGGGAATTTTGCTTTCGCCGATTATCGCGGGCGGCGCCATGGCGTTAAGCAGTGTTTCCGTGGTCACGAATTCGTCGCTGTTAAAACAAGTCAAATTGTAACGCAAAATTTGATTGTGAGCACCGATAGGATTTAATTGCGGAAACGCTTTTGTTTCGATATGCGTTTGAAACAGCGGGTCCGGCGGTTAGTGAATCGGGTGAAAAAAAGCGTGTCTCGTCCGGTTCCAAGTCCGTTGTTTGGCAAGCTTTTTTCCGTCAAGCAAAATCCCGGGGCATTGGAATTGGTGTACCGAAACAATTTCGGAGCCACGAACCAAAAAACGGAATTGATTCAATCGATTCATTTTCGCCCAAGTCAAGTGGGTTTTCCGCTTTCCAAATGGAAACTGGAACAGCGGTTTCCAGGAGCAGCTGTTTTTTCGACACCGGGAAATCATCGCGTGATCGTGAAAGAAGAAGCCGAAGTGTTTCCGAAAATCGGAAAACTGGGTCGTTCTTCGGATCGACGGCATCGCCGATCGATTCCGGTATTGCTTGAGCTGATGCGTCGCCGCGTGTATCTTGAAACTCCCGTGGGGTTTTTGATGACTCAAAAAGGACGCGAATTCGTGATAACCAAAGCCGTGAAAGGAACGCCTTTGCAGGCGTTGGAATCGTACGCGCCGCAAATCCGAAGAAAAATCGTGGAAGAACTGGCGGTGCAATTGGCGGGCTTGCACAAAAAAGACGTGGTTCATTTGCATCCGCATCAAGGCAACTGGATGATGGACGGTTTAAAACTACGGTTGGTGGACGCCAAAGGCGTGGCCTTCAAATCGGATTTTCCACATCAATTCAAGGTCACGGGGCGGATCCTGACGTGGAACGAGATAATTGAAAACGATAAACGGGTGGTGTTGTCGTTTATTCCAAAGTCTCTTCATGGGTTGTGGAACCAATCGTATGCGGCCGCCGCAAAGTGAATCTTGTTGATTCATCCGATTAGTCGCGTGGCCAGCCAAAACGTGCCGCTGATCACCACGATCAGGGCCACTGCGGTTTTGACGGTTTGGGCGTGGGTTTTGGATTTGCTTGCCAAAAAAAGAATCGGATACACGACGGCGACCACGGCGAGTTGTCCGAGTTCGACGCCGATGTTAAATCCAAGCAACGCGGCAATAAAGTTGTTTTTTGGAAAACCGACGTCCGAAATCGCGCCGGCGAATCCGAGTCCGTGAAACAATCCGAACCCAAAAATCAGCCAGAATCGGCTGAGTTGTTTTTCTTGGATTTTTAGCAGGGTGAAGAGTCCGACCGCGATGATGCTCAGCGCGATAATGGGTTCCACGATTTTGGGTGAAATCACGAGGATGCCGGTGGCCGCCAAGGTTAATGTGACACTGTGCGAAACCGTGAAACCCGTAACGCTTTTAAGCAGTGGAAACAGGCTTGCGGCAGCCAGAACGAATCCGATGATGAATAAAATGTGGTCCAAACCCGACAGGATGTGTTCGAGGCCGAGCATCAGGTATTTGAAGAAAATGGAAAAAACGGTTTCGGGGGCTTGTTGGATTTCAAACGTCATCGCTTGTTCTCCGACGAATGTTTTTTTGTTTTCGCCTTCCCCGATTTCATAGATTTTGTTCACGGGGGTTCCGATGTTGGATAACGTGCGGTCTTCAACGGATAAGTTGGAAGCGTTTTCGCGGCAGGAATACACGATGTCCAAGGATTCGATCGGAGTTTCTTCGAACCGGAATTCGGATAATGGGCAGGGTTCCCGGTTGTTTTTCACGAAGAGGTTTTGTCGGATGTGTTCTTCGTAATCTTCTCCGAGCGTGTCCGCAAAAGACCCGTCGTTTTGGATGACGACTTCGTTTTCGTTGGTTTCGATTGAATTGTGAACCACGATTAAGTCGTGGCCTTGAACGGTTCCGAAAAACAAGGCGCCAAACGCCAGGATCACAAGTAAATGATAAAAAACGGGTTTCACAGGAAAAATACTTGTTAAAAGAATAAAAACAGGATTCAAATCGGCGTGTTCATGCTCATTTCTTTTATTTTTCCGTTGGTGACTTTGAGCAGGCGTTGCGCGATTTTTCGGATGAAGTATCGGTCGTGGGAAACCGCTAAAATGGCGCCGTCGTAATGGAGGAACGCGTTTTCGATGATTTCGCGCGCGTCGATGTCCAAATGGTTGGTGGGTTCGTCCAGTAACAACAAATTGGGTTTTTCAATCAGGATTTTGAGCAGGTTTAAGCGGGATTTTTCGCCCATGGATAATTTGGATATCGATTTGAATACTTCGTCGTCGGAAATGAACCCCATCATGGAGAGGTGTTGCCGGGTTTGGGCCATGTCTTTGAGCATGGAATAGATTTCGTCGTATAAGGTCGCGTCGGTGGTCAAGTCTTTGAGTTCTTGGTCGGCGTAACCGATTTTGGCGTGGGTTCCCCAAATGATTTGGCCGGAAAGTGGGGGTTGGCGTCCTTCAATGGTTTTGAACAACGTGCTTTTTCCGATTCCGTTTTCTCCGATCAAAATGATGCGTTGATGGGCTTCGACGTGTAGAGTGATGTCTGAAATCAGGGGTTTGTCGTATCCGACCGTCAAGTCTTTGAGTTCCAAAATAATGCGGGCGTTGGTGGGGGTGGCGTCAAAATGGGTGCGAAACCGCGTTTGGTCCAAATCGGGTTTGGCGACGGTTTCGCGTTTTTCAAGTTGTTTTTCGCGGTATTTTCCTTGTTTTACTTTTTGCGGGCTTTTTCCGATGCGGCGAATTTTGTCTTTTTCAGTGGCGAGGTATTTGGTTTCGTTTTCGAACGCGGTTTTTTGGGCTTCGAAATTGGATAGACGCGTTTTGACGTATGCGGAATAGTTTCCGTTGTATTTGATCCATTCTCCTTTTTCGATTTTTAATATCGTGTCGCACACGCGGTCCAAAAAATACCGGTCGTGTGTGACCATCAGAACGGTTCCTTTGAACTCTCGCAGATAATTTTCAAGGATTTCCAATCGCTTGAAATCCAAGTGATTGGTGGGTTCATCTAACAGCAATAAATCCGCGTCCGCGGATAACACTTGGGCGAGTGCGATAATGGCGCGTTGTCCGGTGGAAAGCAGTGCCACGGGTTTGTCCATCCATGCTTCGTCGACTTCGAGTGTTCGGAGCACCGATTTTATTTTTCCGGTCGCGTGATTGGGTTGATGGGCGTTGCGTTTGTTTTGGAGTTCAACGTAGCGCATCGTGAGTTTGTTGATTTGATCGCTGTTTTTTTCGTGGATTGTCGGATCCATCATTTTTTGTTCGATTTCGCGTAATTCGTCTTCGAACGCGTTCGGATGATGGGTTTGCGCTTTTTCACTTAGGGTTTGCCGCACGGTTTTATCCAGGTCCAAGCCGATGTGTTGCGAAAAATAAGCGGCTTTTCCTTGAAACTGGATTTCGCCGGAGTAATCGATTTGTCCGAGGATCGCTTTGAGAAACGTGGTTTTTCCAACGCCGTTTCGGCCGATTAATCCAACTTTGGAGCCGTCGGCGATTCCGACGCTTTCATCTTTGAGTATTTCGCGTTTGCCGATGGAAACGGATAGATTCTTGACAATCAGGGACATGTACACATTTTTGCCAGCGAATCCTTTAAAACCCGCCAATCAAATCCATAGCTATTTAGACGCCAAAGGCGACGGATCGTATCTGCTTTCAATTGATTCTGAATCAGGAACGCGGATGGAAGGCTCGACTCTTGATTCGAAAAATTGTTCTTTTTTACCCTGCTGTTACTATTCCCCTCTGGCCGGATGCCTTAGATGGGTTAACGAAGAAAGCGAAAAATACATTTAATAATACCAATTTCATTAACTTTACGATGTGGATGTCCCGGTTTTTTTTCGCGGCGAGTTTGTTTTTACTGGTTGTTCTTTTTGGGTGCGTTTGGCCGCCGATTGGCGATCCTTTTTCTTCTGATGTCAATGGCTTAAGTGACGAACAGCTTGGAACGCTTAATGCGCTCAAGGACCCGCGGCTGGTGGAACAAAGAACGCTTTCAAAATCAGATCTTGATCTTGAATTTGATTCAGATGATGAATTGTATGCTGTGCTTGGTTTTGCTAAAGAAAAAGGATTTGGAACTTTTTTGGGCGCTGTAAAATCAAGTTTTTCGGATGGAAACAACGTGACAATGGTTTTGCTTGCCAACGCTCGGGGAAAAGCGCTTTTTGCGCAACGGATTGAATTCGAGACTTTTTCGAAATCGCTTCTCCTCTATTTTGAAGATGAGCAGCATTACACTTTTTTCGACTCCAATGCGGGCATCGCAAGAAACGGAGAAGAATTTCGTTTGCTGGGTTTTTCGGATGTTCAACAAATTTCTTTTGCAGGTGAAACCGCTGTTGTGCCGGTGAATGTGTTGGGGCCGGATGTTCTTTCATTCGGTTTTTGCGAAGAAAAAGGCGGGGGCTTTTGGAGATGCATCATGGACCACAAAGGTGACTTGGGGTGGTCCATCATTGCAGCTGTCGGTACGTGTACCGTAACGGTGTTGGAAGTTCCATTGACGGCCATCACGGCAGGCGCTCTTTCTCCTTTGCAAATCGCCTCTTTACTGGGTTGCATTGGTTCGACAGGTTCCGCAGGTTATATTGTATACGAGTGCGCCGAAAAACTGATGGACAATGCTCCACGAATGGACAGTTATAGCCAGCTTGGCGGCGAATGCTTTGCTTGCAGCGAGGGCAAACGGTGGAAAATGACTCTAGTTACAATGAAAGCAGTGGTTGAAGATGACCGGTTGCCGGATCCGGATTGGTTGACCCCAAACGAGGTTACGGAATGTGGTTCTGGAACCGCAAGCTATGTGTTTGAAGTCCAAGATTGCGGAAAAAACCGGGCTTCAAAAGAAGAAACCGCAGAATTGCCGGTTCCGATTCTTTCCTTGCAGCAATGCGTGAACAGCGACGAATGCTGTCCGGCGGGTTGTACTTCGAAGAATGATTCGGATTGCGGCGTGGTTTGTGGAGACGGAGTGGCAGAAGGGACTGAAGATTGCGATTTGATTGATTTCAAAGGAAAAACGTGTGAAACGCTTGGATTTGCGCCGGGCGCGCTTCGGTGCCAAGAATGCACGTTTTTTACGAGCGGATGCGGGAACTGCCGAACGGACAACGAATGCGGGGATTCCAATGCATGCACGCAAGACGCTTGCGTTGACTTTACTTGTAAACATGCCAGTATTGCGAATTGTTGTCAAAATACCGCGGACTGCAACGACGATGACATTTGTACTTCGGATGCCTGCAATTCGAGCAACAGGTGTCAATCGACTCCAATCACTTATGCGCCTACGGGGAATACGCCTCAACAGGGGAACGCTTGTTCGCAATGTGATTCGCTTGGTCTTGGCTGCGCGCAGGATCTTCTAGTGCCCGGATCGAATGCGTGCTGTCCATTGGGTTATTGTCTGGCGGACGGATATTGTCATTCTTCGTGCACCGTGGTCAACAGTAAAACCTGCAAAAACGGGTTATGGGAATAATAATCAGGCACTGCCAAATAATGGAATATGCTTCTTATTCAATTTCTCGATGGCTTTGGATGGAGATAAATTCCATGACTTTTTTTTCGTCTGCATTCCATCGTTCGTTGGAAGTGCTCCAGTTTGTTCCGTCCGAAAAGGAAATCGTATAATGCTTTTTTTCGTTTTGGGTTGAACTTCGAATGGACTCGATGTCCGACCACCCATAGTGTTTTTCGGTTAGTCGGGTCCAGTCGTTTAGGTTTATTCCGTTATCGTTCGTTACAATGGTGTAATCCTGCAAGCCAAAAACGAGGGCTGGAAACCCCGTTAGCAATCCAATAATGCTGATGATGGAGTAAACCTTTTTCGAATCAAATCCTGCTCTTGGAAGATGATAATAATAAATCCAATATTTTTTTCCAAAGCGCTTTGAAACAATCCAGTCCATAATCCATCCGATTGTGGCGAGCGAAAAAAGAAAAGACCCCAAAAAAATCAAGCCAACCGGATTGCTGAAAAAAACCGTTCCTTGTGTAATCGGCAATAGATATTGTTTGATGGTTGTCACCAGGAAAAAAACGATTCCCGTTTCCACTACCAATGCAACAATCGAACCAATGTCAATCCAGTCAACGTTTTTTTTGTATTTTGCGTTCAGTTCTTCAAACTCTTCTCTTGAAATTTTTGGCGGTTTGAATGTTTTCCTGAAAAATTCAATTGCGAAAAAAACAATCCCGATGACTAATGCATAAGCGACCGAACTGAAGTTTCCAGAAGACAAAAAAAGGGCCGCAAATGCGATGGTTTCAAGAACTAAAAGTGAAACAAGCCAATTTGTCTTCATTCAGGTATACATTGCTAAAGAACTATATATACTCGGCGGGGTGGATTTGAAGTACTGAAACGAAGGAGTGCCAAGCAGAAACGAGTGTGAAGTGGTTTTGGGTTTTATCCCCTACTTTTTAATTCTGTTTTGTAAGGGGCGAGTTTCTGCTTTGTGCATTTTGGGTGACCACACACTACTTTTTTGCGGTCACCTTGAATTGTTTTCGGAGTTCTTTGTATTCGTCCAGCAGGAATTCGATGGTCGGCCGGATTTTTTTGTGGTAGTTAGTCTTTGAGCGCGTTCTGGTATTCTTTCTTGAACCGTCGGACCAGTCGGGTGGCGAGCGGCGCCCCGTTTTGGACGTAATTGCTTTTTTCGAGCGCTTTGAAGTATGCTTGTTTTTCCTTGGTTTTGATGTCAATCATACCATAATGATTCTTGTGCAAAACCAGGTTCATCAGTAGCCGTGCGATGCGTCCGTTTCCGTCTTGAAATGGGTGAATGGATACGAATTTCCAGTGAACCCATGCCGCGAGTTCAAGGGGGTGTAATTCTTTTTTGAGGCGATGGTATTCTTGGATTAGTTGCTTCATTTGTTCGGGCACTTCGTGGGGTGGGGTAACATCGAATTCGGATCCTTTGATTCGGTTTTGTCGAGTTTTGTATTGCCCGGCGATGTAGGGTTTGGTTTCCTGGAAATACCTCTGGTGGAGTTGTTTGATAAGTTCTTCGGCTAGTTCTCCGTTGTGATTTTTGATGTATTCGATTGTTTTTTGGGCTCCCTTGGCTTCGAGCACGTCGTCCAACGGTCTGTTGGGTGAGATGTTTTCTTCCAGCAGTAATTCGACTTCTTTGGGGGTGAGCGTGGATCCTTCGATTGAGTTGGTGTTGAAGACGAACACGGCGATGAAGTTTTGGTCGAATTGTTCCTGAACGGATTTGTTCTGTGCGTTATAACGTTCCCAGAATTGGTTATTGATTGAATCGACTTCTTCGATTTCAATTTGGGTTAGGTAATGGTGGCCGTGCAGTTTTGTTTTTTCCTGTTCGACCTGTTTTTCGAATTCGACCATGAGGCCGCGAAGGCGGTTTTCGGAAGGATATTGGTCTCCGATGTACTGGCGGATTTGTTTTCGCTTATGCGGCGTGAGGCGGATGTTTTCCGCTAAATAGTAATAGGTCTTTTTTCCGCGTTTGAATTTGGCTAAATACGACATACAATTGTATTACTCATAACTATTTAAAAAACCACGAGTAATACAAATAGTTGAGTAATACAAGCTGGTGGGGAGACTTGAACTCCCGATCTTCCGCTCTGCAGGCGGATGCATAGCCTCTCTGCCACACCAGCAGCCTTTTTCTAAAAGGCTGGCGAAAAACTTTTTCGAGGCTTTTGTTTGCAAAAGGTTTTTCCCCAGGCTTTTGTCTTTTCAAAGAAAAGACGAAAAGGCTGTTGTATTCTTTGGGCAACTGTGGTTTTTTAAGGGTTTCCGAATGGGGGATCCGTTTGAGTGGTTTTAGTTATGTTGATGTTTTTTGAGTTCGGCTAGGAATTGGTTTCGGTTGAGTTGTCCAAGTTCGGTGTCACGTCCAAGCGGTGTTGCGGTGATTTCGGTTCCCATCCAGTCGAATGGTTGGAATCGTTTGGCGTCTTCAATCGAATCGAATTCGATTTCGGCGCGGATTAATCCTTCGTGAGCGCCGTGATAAATTTTGAGTTTGACATTGGGTTTTTTTGTAATCGAATAGCTGTCTCGAAGGGTTTTGTTTTGGCCGATTTTTTTGAGGGTTTCGTATTCGGTTTTGCTTAATGCGAGTTTTTGGCTGTCGCGGGAGTATTCGCCTTGGTTGGTTTTTCGTTCGAGTTCGAAATAATCGTTTTTGGTTTGGATGCGAAGTTCGATGTCTTGACCTTGGAAAAGATAGAATCGTTCTTGTTGAACCGGTGCGATTCCGTTCAAATTCGGCTTTTTTTTGACGAGGAATTTTCGTTCGATTTCCAGTTTCATGGTTTTTTTGTCTCCAAGCGGGCGTGGGTTTGGGGTTGGTATCCGAGTTTGGATAATTCAGTTGCGATATCGGAGTATTTTTTTCCGCAGATTTTTCCGCCGGCGATGAATTCTTTTCCCGTGACTTCGCAGAGGCAAAAACGCGGGATTTCAAACGCGTTTTTTTGTTCGATGGAATCGAATTCGGCTTCGACCACGACGAGTCCGTCAAGTTGGTCTAAAAACACGTCGATTTCGAGTTGGATTCCGCGGTACGGATAAAAAAATCGGTGTTTTCGAACGGAGAGTCCCGGAATGCATTTGAGTGTTTCGAATTCCGTTTCGGTGATTGGAATGGTTTCTTCGTTCATTTCAGAGGGATTGTCGGCGCGGGGTTGTTTGCGCGTGATTTCGTGTTTGGATCCGTTTTTTCGGATGCGTAACGTGGGATGGCCGTTTTCGTGGGGAACGTAAATGTCGTGCACTTCTTTCCACGGGTGTTTCGTCAGGTCGGCGGGCAGGTTGAGGGGCAAATAGCGGCGTTCGAGTTCGAGGGTCATTTTTTTCCTTCCCATTCAGAAAGGAATTCTTCCAAAAATTGTTCGATGTATTCGTGGCGGTGTTGGGCGATTTTTTTGGCGGTGTGCGTGTGTAACCGGTCTTTGACCAGTAATAGTTTTTCGTAAAAGTGGTTGATGGTGGTGTCGTCTTTGGGGTTGATGGTTCTTTGGACGTATCCTTCGTTGGTTAGATGGGATTTGGGCGGAATCGCGGGATCGTATAAAATGCGGTTTTTGCTGGCGCCAAACGAAATTGCGCGAATGATGCCGATGGCGCCAAGGCTTTCCAATCGGTCGGCGTCTTGGGTGATTTTTCCTTCGAGGGTGGGCATGTCTTCGGGTTTTTGACTGCCTTTAAAGGATATTTTCGAAACGATTTGGCTAACGTGTTCAACAAGGATTGGATTTGCGTTGTTTTGCACCAGCCAGCGTCGGGCTTCGTCGGCTCCGGTCGTACTGTTGCCGTAGTTTTCTTTCCAGTCGGATATGTCATGGAGTAACGCGGCCAGTTCTACGGTTTCGAAGTCGGCTTTTTCTTTGCGACAAATCCGTTGGGCCATGATCCACACCCTGCGAATGTGTTCCCAGTCGTGGCCGGTGGATTCGTTTTTGAATTTTTCTTGGACCATTTGGGCGGTTTTTTCCACGAGGGCCGTGCTCATGGATGAAATGATTGAAGGGTGTTTTTTTATTTGATTTCGGTGTAATTAATGAAGGTATTCGTGTGAAAGGGCATTTTGATATTCGTTTGTTTGATATTGATCATCCCGTGCCGGCTCCGTTGTTGGAGCAATATGGTCAGGTGTTGGTGCGTTCGTTTGGAAGCCATGCGCCCGCGTTGAATGCGATTCGGGATCGCTTGTCCAGTTCGTTTCCGCAGTATCGCGCGTATTTGGCGTTGGGGGTTCGAACCGCGGGGGGTTTTGAAGCCGTGAAAGCGGGGGCGTGGTACGTGTTTTCGCGTCCATCCAAATCCGTGTATGTGAGCGGGTTTTGCGTGGACGCGTCCGTGCAGGGACGTGGAATCGGAAGCGCTTTTTTTCGGGATTCGGAGGCGTTGTTGCGGCAATCCGAACCATCGGCGCGGTTTTTGGTGGCCGAAACGCGTAGTGTGGCGCCGCCGTTTTTTTCGCGGCGTGGAGAAGAAAAACAAGTGACGTTGGCGCGTGCGCGTTTTTGGGAGCGCGCGGGGTTTCATCGGGTGGAATTAGGCGGTGTGAATCGCGCGGAGGATGGTTCGGCGTGGGATGTTCGGATTCGCGCGATTGGCGGAGAACCGCTTTTTTCGTTGTCGGGGCGTACCTTGACCAAGGTGTTGATTGATTTTCATCGTAATCCGTTGGTGCATGATTACAGCAAAACCCTGCCGCATGGATTCAAATTGACTCGGGAGGGAAAACAAGTGGTGAGATCCGCGTTGGGCGCTTTTAATCGTCCGGTGGTGGGTTTTCGTCCGCGGATTCCAAAACCCAAGCGGCTCAAAAAGTAGTGTTTTTTCGTTAATCGTTTTTTATGGGTTTTGGCCCTGGGTTGTACTATGGCGTCTGGATCCTTGATTTTGGTGAAAACCGCGTCGGAAATCGCGATTAAGTCGGATTTTGTGCAAAAGCGGTTTACGGGTATTTTGGTCAAAAACATGCGAACGGCGTTAAAGAACGCTCATGTTTCGGTGGATTCGATTTCGACGGGTCGTGGTCGGTTGTTTGTTTCGGGTTCGGATGCATCCAAATCCATTGGGGTGTTGTCCCGCGTGTTTGGGATTCACGAATTGGCCCCGGTGACCAGGTTGGAAAAAAGTGATTTTGAATCCGTGGTTTCGTTGGCGATTTTAACCGCGAAATCCGAATTGAAAGCGGGGGATTCGTTTTGCGTGCGGTGTTCGCGTTCAGGTCAGCATTTCTTTTCAAGCAAGGACATTGAAATCGAAGCGGGTTCGCGGATTTTGGAAGCGGTCAAAGACGTGAAAGTCAAACTGGTGGGTCCGACCAAAACGGTTTTTGTGGAAGTGTATCCGAAAGCCGTGGTGGCGTATTCGTCCACGGTCAAAGGATTGGAAGGATTGCCGGTCGGAAGCCAGGGTCGCATTGGATTGTTGTTGGATTCTTCAAGCGAAGACGTTTTTTTGGCGGGTTTTTTGTTGTTAAAACGCGGGTGTAATTTGGTCGCAGTTCAAACGGGAAAAACCGGCGAATCCGCGTTAAAGCGGTTGGAAGCATTCAATTCTTTGGCTTCGTTTTCGGCTGTCAAAGCGGATGAATTATCCAAGGTGGCTGACGTGAATATTTTGGCGAGCGCGAAAACGAATTTCGGGTATTCGGATTCGGATTGGCGTTTTCCCGTGTTGTATCCGTTGATTGGGTTTCCCAAGGAAGTGTTGCCGGCGGTGGCCAAGTGAGAATCGGCATTTTTTCGGATTGTCATTTCGGGTTTGCGGAGGGAACCGAGCGTTGCGACGACGCGTTTTTGCAGGCCAAGCAGGCGTTGGAAGGCGTGTTGAAAAAAAAAGTGGATTTCGTGTTGCTGGCCGGGGATTTGTTTGATTCGAACGAGCCGTCGCCGGAAGCCTGGAAACAAGCGTTTGATTTTTTCGGGATCGGAAAAAAGGTTTCGTCGAATTTATCGGTTGAAAAAGTGTTGCGGGACGGTTCGAAAATTCCGTTTTCATGGGGTTCGATTCCCATGGTGTCGATTCATGGCACGCACGAGCATCGGCCCAAAGGATTGGTGAACGCGCTGGAAGTATTGGAAGCCGGCGGCCAAATGGTGCATTTGCATGGCAATTATTGTTTGGTTTCAAACGGCGTGGAAACCGTGGCGATTCATGGTTTAAGCGGCGTGCCAGAAAAAGTCGCGTTAAACGTGTTGCAAGCGTGGAATCCAACACCGGTTTCAAACGTGTTCAATATGTTGGTGTTGCATCAGTCCATCAAGGAGTTTTTGCCGACCGAAGACGACATGAGCGTGTCGATTTCGCTTTCGGATTTGCCGTCGGGATTCGATTTGTATGTCAATGGCCATTTGCATTGGGCGAATGAAACGCAGTTCGGAAACAATCGTTTTTTGCTGACAGGTTCGACGGTGGTGACGCAAATGAAGCGGTTGGAAAGCCAAAAACCCAAGGGTTTTTTCGTGTTGGATACCGGTACCAAGAAACTCGAGTTTTTTTCGATTCCGTCCCAGCGATTGGTGTTTTACGAAAAAATGGCGTTTGAAGACGCGTCTTTGGAGGATGTTCGAAACCGGGTGACGGGGTATTTGGATGGATTGTTTTCAAAATCGTTTGACCAGAAACCCTTGGTGCGGTTGAAGCTGGTGGGTTCGATCGGAAAGGGTTTTTCGTCTTCGGATTTGCAGTTGTCGAAATTGATCGCTCCGTACAAGGAAAAAGCTTTTTTTTCGGCGGATGAATCGTTTTCGGAAGTGTCGTTGCGGCAAAAAATCGCGGAGTTGCGCGCGTTTCAAAAATCCAAGGTTTCCGTGCTTGAAATGGGTCTTGAGTTGCTGGACAAGAATTTGTCGGAGACCCCGTTTGATTCCGCGTTTGATTCGCGGCAGATTTTCGAGTGGTTGTCCGAAGGCGAAACCGAAAAAGCCATGGAAGCGTTGATGGAATCGAAGGCGAAAAAAGAAGGGAAACAAACCGTTAACGATCTTGCCGAAACGCCGAGTAGTCTGAAAGCGCTTTGAGGCTGGTGGCCGCGATTTCGGGGTATTTGAAGGTCGGAATTCCGTTTTTTTCGAGTTCGCGGCGCATTTGTTCCGTGAACTGGCTTCCGGTCGAGACCACGACGATGGGTTTTTTCGCGGTTTTTTTGATTGAAGATAATTGGGTGACGAGTCCTTTGCCGATGGCGGGAATCGAAAACAACACAAGCACCATTAATGCGTCGACGCCGGGATCGGCCAACGCGGTTTGGATGGCGGCGATGTAGCGGTGTTCGTCCGCGTCTCCGACCAGGTCCATGGGGTTGGATATGGTGACGGTGGGCGGGAATTGTTTTTTTAGTTTGGATTTGTTTTTGTCGGAAAGTTTGGCCAGTTCGAGCCCGCTTTCGATCACGCGGTCGGCGCTGATAATGCCGTATCCGCCGCCGTTGGTGATGATTTGAACCCGGTTTCCGTTCATGAGGGGTTCGGTTTCGAATATTTTGGCGAAATTAAAGAGTTCTTGGAGTGTTTTGGCTTGGATGATGCCGCCTTGGCGAAAAACCGCTTCGTATACGCGGGTCGCGCCGGCCAAAGAACCCGTGTGGGATAATGTGGCGGCGTGGGCTTGTTCGGTGACCCCGCCTTTGAGCACGATGACGGGTTTTTGTTTGGTGACTTTTTTGGATATGTCGAGGAATTTGTGTCCGTGTTTGACGCCTTCGAGGTACACGGTAATGACTTTGGTTTTGGGGTCTGACCCGAGGTATTCCAAAAAATCGCTTTCATCAAGGTCCATGGCGTTTCCGTAGGAAACGAATTTGGATACTCCGAATTCTTGGGTGCTGGCCCAGTCAAGAATCGTGACGCCGAGGGCTCCGCTTTGGCTTATGAACGCGACGGTTCCGTTTTTGGGCATGTTCATTTTTTGTTTGGATGAAAACGTGGTGTTGAGTCCGGTGTCTCCGACGTAAATGCCGAACGTGTTGGGTCCGACCACGCGGGTTCTCGGGTTTTGTGCGATGAGCGCCGCGATTTCGCCCGTGAGTTTTTTTTCGCCGATTTCGGAGAAACCCGCGGATATCACGATGACGGTTTCGACTTTTTTTTCGATGCATTCTTTGAGGACTTGCGGAACGAATTTGGCGGGAACCACGATGACGACGAGGTCTACGTCCACGGGGATGTCGAGCACAGTTTTGTAGGATTTGTGGTTTTGAATGACGCCGTGGTTTGGGTTGACGGGAAAAACGTGTTCGCACCAGTTATGCTTGTTTTTGTGGAAATTTTCGAATATTGCGTATCCGACGCTTTCTTTTTCGTTGCTTGCACCGATGACGGCGACGTTTTTGGGGTAAAACAGGTAATCCAGTTTGGGTGGTTCTTTGGCCGAAGCGGTGTTGCGGGCGAGTTTTTTCCATTGCATCTAGATTCACTTGGTTTCGTCGTTGATCCATTGCTGGACCGCGGGAGTGGAATGGTCCACGTTGATGAATTCGATGACGGGTAGTTCGTACGAATGGTGTTTTTGGATTTCGGAGATCACGTCGTTTATTTTGGTCGGGTTTGTCTTGAGTAACACAAGGGTTTCGTTGTTCGTTTCGATGCGTCCTTTCCAGCGGTACGCGGACTCGATTTCGGGCACAATTTGGGCGCACGCGATGAGGCGTTTTTCAAGCAGGCGTGCGATTGTTTCTTTGGCGTCTTGTCGGGTTGGAAACGAAACGAATCCGATCGTACTCATGTAGAAGAATTGTTTTAGGAGATATAAAAAAGAATGGTTGAAACAAGGGCTTAGTTGAAAATCTCTATTTTTGGAATCAATTTTAGGTTGTGTACTATGAAGCGGGCGAATATTTCTGCCCGCGCG
>Ga0209541_10003763_pt1 | contig 27516 bp, 24 predicted proteins | sample RifCSPlowO2_01_FD_184027 | JGI IMG/M metagenome (GOLD analysis project Ga0209541, IMG submission 184027) | Groundwater microbial communities from Rifle, Colorado - Rifle CSP2_plank lowO2_0.1 (SPAdes) (version 2) | ecosystem: Environmental > Aquatic > Deep subsurface > Groundwater | place... | reverse complement strand
TTTTGAAAAAAATAATATTTCGTTAAAAATCAGAGCAGAAGATCTTTCTCTGGACGATTGGTTAAAAATTTTAAAGTAAATTAAACTGTCGGACGTCCGACGTCCGACGGTTTCTTTCAAAAAAGAGGTAGTGATTCAAAATGAAGTCGTGGATTGCTTCGGGCAAAGCCCTCGCAAAGACGACGTTTTTTTGTCTTCGCGAGTTTGCAAAGCCCTGCCTGCCGTGTCGTTGCTTTTCTTTCAGAAAAGAGGCAGGGATCCAGAACTTTTGTAATTTAATATCATAGATTATCCACACAAAAAAACATTGAAAAACCTTATTTCTGATATAATTATTCTATGGACAAAACTTGGTTGCCCAGTAGAAAATTGGTCCTGTCTTTCGGAGCGCTAGCCATAGTGTTGGTTGGTGGTTTTTTGTTGTCAAAAGACAAACCTTTCGGAGAAATTACTTTTTTAACTGAAAACAAAAAAGAAAATTTATTGGTTTCAAAAGAAGTTAAAGGTTATTCCGAAAAAGACACAGACGGTGATGGCTTGATGGACTGGGAAGAGGCTTTGTGGAAAACAGATATTAATAAAGTTGATACTGACGGTGATGGAACGAGTGACAATGACGAGGTTTTGGCAAGAAGAGACCCAGCTATTTCTGGACCAGGGGATATTTTACCAGAAAAAACTGAACAAACCACAGAGGAATTAACCCAGACTGACATTTTGGCAAGAAATTTTTTTATGGGATATTTAGGTTTAAAACAAGCGGGAACTTTGGAACAAAAACAAGAAACTTTTCTTAACAATTTGGTTGAAAATAGTTTTGCTGAAATAAATAATTTTCAAAATCAATATTCAAAAGATAATTTAAATATAATAAACAAGGACGACAAAGTTACTTTAAAAAATTATGGCGATGAATTGATTTCTGTGCTGGGCGTTTTTAAAACATTGGAAAACGATGCCATTCTTTTGGTAAATTATGGAGAAAAAGGAGACAAAGATTCTTTGGATGAAATAAATAATAATATTGAGACTTATGAATCCATAAAAAAAGATTTGTTGGAAATGTCTGTTCCAAAAGGAGTTGCTTTGTATCACGCCGGTTTGATAAATGGTGTTGATATGTTGGAAACATCGGTTAAAGGATTTTCTGCAATAAATACAGACCCTGTTCTTTCTTTGGCAAGCTCCGAAAATTATTTTAAAAGTTTTGATGTCATATCCGATTATTCGTTGAAAATAGGAAAATATTTAGCAAATAAAGGAGTATCCTTTAAATAATATGTTTTTTCTAAAAAGTAATTTTAAAAAAATAGGCACACTGGTAATTATTTTTTGTTTGGTTTTTGTTCCCTCTTTTTTTGTTAAAACACAAAGAGCAGAAGCGGGAGCTGATATTGTTTTTGATCCAACAAATCTTATTGAAAATGCAATTACAGCAATAGAAACAGCCGCTATTGCAGTATCCGCATATGCTTTGGAATTAAAAGAGTATGTTGGTGACAGTTTGTTTTTTGCCGCTAAACAAGCAATCGTTCAGCAAGTTGTTGCTGACACTGTTAATTGGATAAATGCCGGTTTCCCTGATGGTGGGCCCGCATATATTACAAGTTTTGACAGTTTTTTGATAGATGCGGGTGACAAGGTGATCGGTGAGTATATTGGCGGATCTAAATTGAATTTTTTATGTAGTCCTTTTAGTATAGATGTTCAAATTGCTTTGGAACAAACATTTGCAGGTAGAAAAAGTTATGAATGCACCCTTTCCGAAGTTTTTGATAATACAGTAAATGCTTATGAAGATATGGGTAATGGTTGGAATTGGGATACTTGGGCGGAAATGACGCAAAATCCTTATGGTAATGCTTATGGATCTTTTATTGACGCTTCAATCAGAATTAACGCAGATATTAATGCGGAACAATCACAATTAACTCGTGAGATAGATTGGGGTAGTGGTTTCAGACCTCTTAAAAAATGTGACAATGTTGAATATTATGATGAAGGAACAAACGAAACAATGGTTGAGGAAGTTTGTCAAAATGTTACCCCTGGAGATGCGATTGCTAGCTCTCTAAATAAATCATTAGGAGCAGGACAAGACGCTCTTATCTCTGCTGATGAAATAAATGAAATTATTGGAGCATTGTTTGGTCAGTTGTTAAAACAAGTAATGTCTGATGACGGTCTTTATGGTTCTTATGAAAAAGGATATTTTGACGGTGTTGCTAATGAGGATGTTGTGGGTAGTGGTAATACTGGTGTGGATGGTGTTATAGAACAAACAAAAAATATGATCCAAAGAGATATTGATAAGGAACAAAAATATTTGGATATTAAAAAAGAGACACTGAGAATTTTGAAAGGAATGAAAAGTGCTTTGAATGGTCTTGCAACATCTTGTCCGGCATCTAAAGATTGGGTTGACTCAACTATTGCTTCAAAAATAGACAGACCAATCGCAAGGATTGAAAAAGAAATAAAAGAATCACAAGATTTGATTGATAAATTACAAAAATTGATTGATAGATTGGATGATTTACTCGCTGGTGGTGATGGTGTAGTACCACCAGATGAGCCAGATCCAACACCTGATCCTGATGATGATGCCACAATACCACCAACAAATCCTCTTGCCTCATATACCTGCGAAAAGGTGATTAGTCCTGCCAACACAAAAGGTTTTTTCTCACTAATTTCTTTCAATAGTCAGTTGCTTGCAGGAGCCTTTGGTTATGGTTTTGAAAATCAAAGCATGATGTTTGGTTTGAATGGAAGAGTTTCACCTGGCATAACAGGAATTGACGAAAGTGTTTGTGTGATGAGAAACTTTAATGGCGCAATTTATGCAAATACTGAAATGCAAAGTTTGGTTTATAAATCAACCAACGGTGGAAAAAATTGGGTGATGGTAAAAGATTTAGATCAACCAACTGGTTGTGGACTTGTTGTTCATGATGGCTATTTGTATGCGGTCGGTGCAAACGGTTTTGCTGGTCAAAGAAAATCTGTAATATCTAGAACGTCTGATGGTACAAATTGGTTTACCGTCTTTACAAAAGATGGTGTTTATATAAGAGATCTAATTTCTTATAATGGAAAAATTTATGCTTTTGGAACAGACAATAACAGTAAGGCGGTAATGTTTACGTCTTCGTCAGGAGCAGGAGTTGGAAATTGGTCTACCACAAATCTAACGGATAGATATTTTAGAGCTAGTGTTATAAATAGTACCCTTTGGGTAGGTTCTTCTATGAAATATAGTGATTCGGGAAAATCAGGAATATTTAGGTCACGGGACGGAGAAACTTTTGAAAATGTATACAGTACAACAAATTATGACCACATCACTTATGTAAGAGGATTTGATGGTATGTTGTTTGCTGGAACAACAAAAGGATTTAAAAATAATTCAAAAACCGGAGCTCTTGCAAAAGGTCCAACACAGTTGCTGGTTTCAGTAAATGGTGGTGGTACATGGAATACTGCCTGTACAGTTCAAGAAGAAGGAATTTGGGATATGTTGGTGATTGATGAAAAGCTTTATATTTCAACTGTAAGTTTTAATAATACTACAGGAGGTTCTGTTTATGAGGTAAAGAAAAGATAAATTATGAAATATTTATATCAATTTATTTTAATATTGATTGTCGTTGTCGGAGTATCGGCTTATTTTGACAACCAATCACCAAAAAATGTTTTAGCGGAAGAAAGTGGAGATGTTAGCGGTTGTACTGTTACCATTCAAACAAAAACGGGTGCTTCAGAGGCTGGAAAGGATATTGGAAGAAATAGTGGTTGTCGCCCAACCTTTCATTTTAAAATGTCGGGTAATGCTTATTGTCCGAACAATCATTGTGTTGTTGATATAAAATGTGAAAATGGCGATGCTAAAGTATATGAATTTGAAAATCCAGGAGAATCTCCCGATCCTTGTCCACCTGGAGCAAACTGGAACTATCCTAATCCAAGTCCTGGAAGATACCCTCCTGTCTATGGGGATATGGACTTTTTCCTTTGGAAATCAAGAGGAGGGTCAAGCTGTATTTTGGCAATATTTTTACCAAAAGATCTTGGAACAGGTGAATGTGAAGTTCGTGAAGGTGTAGCAAAATCACCGGAAGAAACATTGAGAGACATCATTGCTGAATGGAAAAAATTGAGAGAAGAATTACATCTGGATGTTTCTGATGCGATGGCGGAAAGGGAAGATATAATTACAAAAATGGAAGAAATAAGAAAAGAGGCGTTAGATTATTCAAATCAACATCAATACTGTGGAGGGGACATGTATTTAGGTGACGGAACAGACGAAGGTTTTACCCGATATAGTATTTATAATCTTCAAAATTCTACTACAACCTATTCCCGATTGTTATTGTGTCAAAATTCTCCAAGAATGAAATCTTGCGTTGGTTTTGCAAAGGATCAAAGCCTTGATAAAGGAAGAGAGAGTTTTTTTGGCGGCATTGTATCTTCAGCAGAACCTCTAACAATTACTTGTGTTTCAACAGAGGATGAGGAATACAAGTTTGATATTCCAGACGGAAGAGAAAGTTATCCGATGGCAACATCATCGGATATGTGCGATAAATAGTATTTTGAAGTGGTGTAAATAGAATGGTGGTTGTCGCGGATTCTTTCTTCGTCCGTTTTCGCGAACTTGCGAAGCGATCCAGAAACGACGAATTATGGATTGCTTCGCCCGACATCACTTTTTGTTTTTAAAAAAACAAAAAGTGATGTCGGGCTCGCAAAGACGGAAACGGAAGAAAGACATTAATGATACGAACCTGCCTCTTTTCTGAGAGAAAAGAGGCAGGTCATACGAATGACAGCAAATAAAAATGGCAATTTTGTTAAGGTATAAAAAAATAATAGTAGGGTTTTTTTCCCTGATTGTCCTGTTTGGCGGTGTTTTTGCGCCGGTTAGTTTTGGTTTGTCTGAAAACAGAGCAGTGACGGAAAAGAGTGTTGTCTATGGAGAAGAACCACCACAACCAAGGGCGGCAAAAGATGTTAGTACTGACTATAAAGGACTTGGCTGTAGCCTCTGGGATGATAATTTTATTGCAAAATGTTCTGCTGTTGCGGCACTGGGTGTTTACATGCTTTCCGCGATGATTTTTCAGGCAGCTGGATATATTTTTGATTTGATACTTTTTTTCTCGGTTAGTGATGAGACGATGAATCAAGCATTTGTTGGTGATGCGTGGGGTCGGGTACTTAGCATTGCTAATATCTTGTTTATTCTTGTTTTGGTTGTTATTGCTATTTCTATTATTCTTGATGTTGGGGCTTTCAAATCCAGAGAATTAATTGCCAAGGTTCTTTTTATAGCATTGGTGATCAATTTTAGTTTGTTTGTGTCTAGAACCGTTATTGATGCCGGAAATATTACCGCTCTTGGTTTTTATGATGCTATTAATGCCCCTGAATCAAAAATTGATATGACGGTATATGGTGTAAAGGTTAAGGCGGTTTCGGGTGGGGTTGCCAGTTCTTTTAATCCCACAAACCTTATTAATCCGGAGAGTTTTAACAGTTGGAGAGCCGGTTTTGCGGATAATGATTTTGGCGCTTTTATAGCGTTAGCATTTATCTTTTTGGTAGGAGCTGCTATATCTCTTTATGCCGCCTATATTTTTTTTATGGTAGCGTTTTTGTTTGTTGGTAGGGTGGCGTGGTTGTGGATTTTGATGATTATGTCTCCTCTTGCGTTTATTTCTTGGGCGGTTCCAAAACTAGGCAATTACTGGTCAAAGTGGTGGAGTAAATTACTTTCAAATGCGTTTTGTATTACTGTATTTATGTTTATTTTGTATATTGTCTTAATAATTATAGGAAAAGATTTTTTCAAGAGTGCTTTTGTAGATTCATCGGAACAAGATACAAATTTTGTATTTTTTGTTGTTGTTGTTGTTATGCAATTTATGATCGTCATAAAACTTTTAGATTTGTCTTTGAGCAAAACAAAAGATTATTGTAGTGATAATGGTATAGGCGATGGTATATTAAAGATGGCAAAAGGTGCTGTTGGTTTGGCTGGTATTGCAACAGGTGGTGCCTTGTTGGGTGCTGGGGCAAAAAGGTTGGGAGGTTCATTAATGAGAGGAACAGCTGGTAGATTAGCACAAGATGGTGCAAAACTTATGGAAGGAAAAGGAATGGGAACCAGTGCTGCCGGCAAACTTACTCTAAAGACACTAAGAAATGTTGGTGATAAAAAGTTTGGAATGAAGGAGGGTTATAAGACAAGGTTGGATAGTATGAAGAAAGAACACGAAACTTATGCGAAAACTTTGTCTAACAAAAAGACAATAAAAACGGATGAGGATGTATTGGATAAAGAAGGCAAGCCAACAGGGGAAAAGAAAATGATCAGTGCTCAAGAGCAATATTATAAAAAACTTGAAAAGGAAAGGCCCGTTAAGAGTTGGACAAAAGCCGCTGCTGTTACAACAGCAGAAACAGTGGCTGCTGCTGCAACAGGAGGAGCATCGCTATTGTTAACAAGACCAATTGTTGGGTATGTGAGATCAAAGAGAAAAGCTGGTGTTACAGCTGTTGAAGACAAGAAAAAGAAAGTAGAGGCAGATGCAAAAATAAGAGAGCAAAGAGCTGAGGTTGCTAAATTAGAGCAAGAAAAGAAAAGAATAGAAGAGATCAGAAAATCAGCCCAAAAAGAAGCTTCTTCTTTGTCAAAAAAATCAACAATGAAAGATGCACAAGGAAACCCTCTCGAGAGAGACAAGACTGATGCTGAAAAAACCGCTGATCAAGCTGCTTATGACAAGGCTGACAAAGATTATCAAGAAGCCAGTGTGAAAGTTGATGAGGTGAAGGATAAAATAAAGAAGATGCAAGACGAAAAGAACCCTCCTAAAAAATAATAATTAAAAAATATGCAAGATTATACATTAGAACAAATTGATAACAGGTTTGATAAGTTGCCACTTGATATAAAAGAGGCAATCAATTCTCTTGATATGACAAAGATTGTTGTTGAGATTGGTCAAAATAATAATCTACATATCGACCAGATTGGTGAGTTGCTCGATGTGGTAGGTCTCACAATGCTTGGTTTTAATAATCCTGATAGGTTTGTTGAATTGTTGAAAGAAAGAATGGAAATAACAGATGAACAGACAAAAAATGTGATCAAAGAAGTAAACGACAAGGTTTTTGTGGCAATCAGAGAATCAATTAAAAGGATTCATGAAGAACACACAAAAGAAACGGGGGAAATAGATGTTTTGAGACCTGCAGAAATTATTAATCCTGTTCAGACAGATATCTCACACGATGAGGTGTTGGATAGAGATAAGGTTTTAGACGAGATAGAAAATCCCGAAAAAATTGAGGTGACAACAAGCATCCCAATAAATATCATCAAGGATAAGAGTGTTATTATCCCCGAAATAGACAATAATGTTCCTCTGATTGTTGAGACAAAAAATGAAATACCAACTGCAAATATAATGGAAAACAAATTGACAGCAACAACCAAAGCGCCAATACAGGAAAAGAAAATAGAGGATGGAGAGCATCAAGCTGATCCGTATAGGGAACAGATTCAATAAATTAAACAAGGTTTAATTTTGATTATCAATCCATAATATCAATTGTTAGAAAAAATAATTTATTTTATATAAGAATTTTTAATTTGTAATTTTTAATTTAAAAACAATGATTAAATTTTTAATTATTTAAACTTGTTGATATTTTATTAAAAATTAATACATTAAAAATTGTTTAAAAATTATAAATTATAAATTAAAAATTATTTTTCAATGCATTTCGAAGTACCACAATTTATAGATATTGAAGACAAGATTGTTGGGCCATTAACCCTAAAACAATTTATCTTTTTGGCTGGAGCGGGTGGAATATCCTTTGCTATTTATGTTTTCTTTAATAATTTTATTCTTACTGTAATTTTTTCTGCACCCTTTGTCGTTTTGGGGTTATCTTTGGCTTTTTACAAACCCGGGGGTCGTCCATTTATGAACACATTAGAGTCAGCTTTTTGGTATTTTACTAAAAGTAAGTTGTATATTTGGAAAAAAGAACAAAATAAACCAAAGAAAAATGAAGAAGCTAAACCTATTGATGTTGTTGCACAAATAAATGTTCCAAAGTTATCAGATAGTAAACTATCAGACTTGAGTTGGAGTTTGGATATCAAGGATAAATTGGAGGATGAGATGAATAATAATTAAATTTTTAATTTAAAATTTATAATTTTTAAACAATTTTTAATGTATTAATTTTTAATTTATGGAATATGATTTGGAGGAAAGAACAAAAAAGTTTAGTAAAGACATTCTAAATTTTCTCAAGGAAATTAAATGTACAAATTTGAATAAGAATATAATTGATCAATTAATACGTTCGTCCACCAGTATTGGAGCAAATTATTGTGAAGCCAATGGGTCAAGTTCAAAAAAAGATTTTAGAAATAAAATTTATATTTGCAAGAAAGAAGCAAAAGAAACAATGTATTGGATTGAGTTATTAAGTGGCTTGTTATTAGATACAGAAAAAGAAGGTTTAAAAAAGATGTGGAAAGAATCAAAAGAATTAACACTAATTTTCAATAAAATATCAACAAGTTTAAATAATTAAAAATTTAATCATTGTTTTTAAATTAAAAATTACAAATTAAAAATTATTTTTTCAATGCAGGTATTTCAGAAAAAATGTTAGAATAATAGTGTAATAATAGATAAAAAGTAATCTACAGTTTTATGCCCAAACAAGATGCAACACAAGAATTTGTTCCAATAAAAGAAATCCGCGACGGTATCGTGGTTATGAAAGACTCTTCTTTAAGGGCGGTTTTGATGGTTTCTTCGGTCAACTTTTCTTTGAAATCAGCAGACGAGCAAATGGCAATTATTTCTCAATTTCAAAATTTTTTAAACTCTTTGGATTTTTCTGTTCAAATATATATACAATCGCGAAGATTGGATATTCGACCATATATTGCTGTTATGGAAGAAAGATATAAGGAACAAACTAATGATTTGATCAAAATTCAAACCAAAGAATATATAGAATTCATAAAGAATTTTACAGAAACCGTCAGTATTATGTCTAAAAATTTTTTTGTTACTGTTCCTTATACTCCAACAATGATGGGGACTTCAAAAAATCCTCTGAATTTTGGCAGAAATTCTTCAAAATCTAAGTCCGAATCAGACCAAGATTCGTTTGAAGAAGAGCGTTCGCAGATTGAACAAAGAGTTGGTGTTGTAGAACAAGGACTTTCCAGTATGGGATTAAGAGTGGCACGATTAGGAACAGAAGAGACAGTAGAACTACTTTACAAAATATTTAATCCGGGGGAATCCGAAAAACCAATTCAACTAAACTAACCAAAGGTCAGCTTAATTGAATTTTTAATTTGTAATTTTTAATTTAAAAACAATGGTTAAATTTTTAATTATTTAAACTTGTTGATGTCTTATTAAAAATTATAAATTTTAAATTAAAAATTATTTTTTCAATGCAGGTATCTCAGAAAAAATGTTAGAATATATAGTGTATTTTAGATAAAAGTTTTTATGTCAATATTCGATAGTATAAAAAAAACAATAGGAGGTAGTGACAAAACATCAGAAATCACTCCAACATTGCCACAGGAAATATATCAGACTGGTGTTTTAGAGCTGAAAGATATTATTGCCCCATCAGCATTGAAGGTCACTCCAAACAATATTAACTTGGGGGGAAAGGTTATGAAGACTTTCTTCGTTATCTCTTATCCAAGATTTTTATCTGACAATTGGTTTTCTCCAATAATAAATTTGGACAAAGAATTTGATGTTTCTATTTTTATTCATCCGATTGAGACAGCAAAAATTTTGAGACAATTTCAAAAAAAAGTAGCCGAAGTTCAAAGTCAGATTTCAAGTAGAGAAGAAAGAGGTTTTGTTAGAGACCCGGGTCTGGATGCTGCTTATCAGAACCTTGAAGACTTGAGAGATAAACTGCAACAAGCCCAAGAAAAATTGTTTGATGTGGGTGTTTATATTTCTATTTATGGAAATAGTGAAGACGAATTAAACAGGCTCGAATCAGAGATTCGTTCTATTTTGGAATCAAAATTGATTTATTTAAGACCTGCTTTGTTTCAGCAAGAGCAGGGTTTTCGTAGTATCTTGCCTTTGGAACAAGACCTGTTGAATGTTCATTCAAAATTAAATTCAGCACCACTTTCGAGTATTTTTCCTTTTGTTTCTTTCGACCTTACGTCTGACAGAGGTATTTTGTATGGTGTTAATAGACACAATTCTAGCCTTATTTTGTTTGATAGATTTTCTTTGGCAAACTATAATTCGGTTACTTTTGCAAAATCAGGAGCGGGAAAATCTTATGCTGTTAAATTGGAAATCCTGAGGTCTTTGATGTTTGATGTAGAGGTTATTGTTATTGACCCAGAAAGGGAATTTGAATATTTGGCCGAAGCGGTAGGTGGTAGATATTTTAATATTTCTCTTTCTTCTGAACACCATATCAATCCGTTTGATTTGCCAATGCCAAGGCCAGACGAATCACCAAACAATGTTTTGCGATCACACATCGTTAACCTTGTTGGGCTATTCCGAATTATGCTCGGTGGTTTGTCGCCAGAGGATGATGCTATGATTGATAGGGCAATTACAGAAACCTATGCCTTGAAAGACATTACTCCCGATTCCAATTTTTCTAATATTGAAGCACCGTTGCTTTCAGATTTTGAATTGGTACTTGCGGGTATGGACGGGGCGGATTCTTTGGTTCAAAAAATATCCAAATATACTCGTGGAACATGGTCTGGTTTTATAAATAAACCAACCAATGTGGATATTAATAACAAATTCATCGTCTTTTCTATTAGAGATATGGAGGATGAATTGCGTCCGGTGGCGATGTATATTATTACTCACTTTATTTGGAACGCTATCAGAAAGGAATTGAGAAAAAGATTGTTGGTTATTGACGAGGCGTGGCAGATGATGAAATCAGAAGACGCCGCCTCTTTCCTTTTTGGAATTTCAAAAAGGGGGAGAAAATATTATCTCGGACTTGCAACAATTACTCAGGATATCAATGACTTTTTGGGATCCACATACGGATTGCCAGTTATTACCAACTCGTCTATTCAGCTTTTGTTAAAGCAATCACCTACCACTATTGATGCTGTTCAGCAAACCTTCAATTTAACTGACGAGGAGAAATATCTTTTGCTTGAATCTGGTCTCGGAGAGGGAATTTTCTTTGCAGGAATGAAACATGTGGCGATTAAAATAGTTGCTTCATATACCGAAGATCAAATAATTACATCCGATCCTTCACAAATTTTGGCAATCAAGCAGTCAAAGAAGGATTTGGAAAGTGCCGGAAACTAAATAAGTGGAAAAGTTGGGGTTTTAAATGTGTTAACATATATAGTATAAAACTATGTTTATAACAAAAGAAAAAGGAAAACTGATTGTTCTCGGTGTTTTTGTTGTTTTTTCAACCTTTTTCATTTCCAAAACGGAAGCTATTATTTTGGGGAGTGATTTAAGTTTAAGTATTACTCCGAATATTCCTGGACCGAACAAAGAAGTTGTTATGAAAGTTGAATATTCTGGAATAGATTTAAACAGGTCAGAAATTTCTTGGTTTAAAAATGAGATTTTACAAAAAAAAGGTGTTGGTGAAAGACAGTTTTCTTTTATTTCTGGTGGATTAGGAACAAGTGATTTTATTGAAGTTCAAATAATGGCTCCTTCCGGCAAAGTTTTGACTCAAAATGTTACTATTGCTCCCGCCGATGTTGATTTGTTGTGGCAAACGGATTCTTCCAAACCTCCTTTTTATAAAGGAAAGCCTTTGAATTCTCATCGTTCTGTTGTGACATTTGTTGCGATGCCCAATTTTATTGATACAAACGGAAATAAATTGGATCCAAAAGATTTGTTTTATGAATGGAAAAGGAATTTTGAAGCAATAGGAAATTCTACTAATGGTTTTGGAAAAAATTCCCTTGTTATTGATCAGGCAAAATTTTTCAGAAAAAATGTTATTACTGTTAGGGTAAGTGACAAAGACGGTATTTTCAAAGCGGAAAAAAATGTTTCTTTGACGAACCACGACCCAAAAATTCTCTTTTACGAGAAAGACCCTCTTTTGGGAACAATCTATGAAAATGCGGTTGTGGGAGATTTTACTTTAAAAAACGAGGAAATAACTTTAGTTGCCGAGCCTTTTTCTTTTTCTGGTGATGATGTTTACAATAATAATATAATTTATAGTTGGTTTTTGAACGGAAAAAAAATTCAAAATTTAACCGAAAATTTGAAAGAAATTACTTTGAAACAAGGATCTGATGTGGAAAAAGGAGTTTCTTCTATAAGAGCAACTTTCAGGAATAACAAAAGAGTTTTGCAAGGGGCATCAGCCGATGTTAAGGTTCTATTCGACAAAGAAAATAAAACATTTTAATTATGAAAAAAGATTTTATCAAAAAAATATTTTACTCACTAATTTCTTTGATTGCGGTTGTTTTTGTTTTGAATGCCGTTTATGTGTTTGCAGAGGGCGTGGGATATACAATACTTGAAGATTTGCCAGGGGTAACATACGAGAGCGGTAAAGACAATGCTTTTTCCGGGTATCTTTCTGGAATGTTGAAATTGGTTATCAGCTTTGCCGTGGTCTTGGCGATTTTACAGATGTCTCGTGCTGGTTTTGAATATATGACTACAGAAGCTTTTACCGGCAAAGGCGCTGCCAAAGGCAGAATAAATAATGCCCTTTATGGACTGGCTGTGGCTTTTGGAGCATTTCTTGTTTTGAATTTTATCAATCCGGATCTGGTAAATATTGATTTAAGTTTGCCAGAGGTTAAGGTAGACAAATATGTACCACCCTCTTCTCCACCTCCGGGACAAAGTGAAGCAGAAGCCCGACAAGTATATATCGATGATTATGCCCCAAAAGAAGTTGCTTTTATGCCAGTTATGGAGGAGTCCGGTTGCAATACTGGAAAAAATATATGGCTCACAGGTCATGGACAAAAAAAGTTTAATTATATAGGAAGAGATCAAGCTGTTGGTATAAATAAACCATGTGTTTACGTAGAAATATAAAATGATAAAAAAAATACTAATAATTCTAATAACAATTTTGATTCTTGCCATTATTGGTATTGGTGGTTTTTATTTCTTTTATCCTAAAGATCAAGTAAGTCAGGATGATTTTAGTGGTTCAAAGACAGGCTTTATTTTTGGAATTTTTGGTGGTGGAGATGAAAACACTGGTGATGAAATAGGGTCAAGTACCCCCATAACAATCGGAGATGAAAGACCTTTAATGAAACTTAGAAAAATTTCTGATACACCGACAGCAGGTTTTGTTGTTTTTGAAAATAAAGACAAAGAAACAATGATTCGTTATACAGAAAAAGCAACTGGGCATGTTTTTGAAGCAAACACAAAGAATTCAACTACAGAAAGAGTCTCAAATACAACTATTCCTAGAATTCAAGATGCTATTTGGGTAAACAAAGATTCCTCAGTTCTCCGATATTTGGATGATGACGGAACCATCAGAAGTTTTTACGCAAAAGTAGTCGAGAACAAGTCGGAAAGTGAAACAGACGCCGAGGGCAAGATAGAAGGGGTATTTTTGAGAGATAGTATTGCAGATTTAATTCCTTACGGTAGCGATAAAATATTGAGTTTTATGGTTGGAGAAAATAGTTCAAATTTGGTGGTTTCCGACTTGAATGGTGGTAATGGTTTTGAAATATTCAATTCTTCTTTTAAAGATTGGTTGGTTCAAAAACCAAAACAGGGAATTGTCGCTTTGAATACAAAACCAGCTTCGGTTTCTAATGGATATTTGTATTTTTTGAATACAAATAATGGTTCTTTGGATAAGATTCTCGGAGGTTTCGCAGGGATGACATCTTTGGTTAGTCCGGATGCAGAAAAGGTCATTTATGCAGAAAATATATCAAATAGTGTTTATTTTATTGATGAAAATAAAACAGAAGAATTGGTAATTTCTACATTACCTGAAAAATGTGTGTGGAACAACGATAGCACAATTATTTATTGTGGCGTGCCGAAGACTTTTTCAAAGTCTGAATACCCAGACAGTTGGTATCAAGGAATTATTTCTTTCTCCGATAATATTTTTGAAGTAAACGTTGTAGAGGGTTATGAAATAGCCTTGATTTCTCCCGAGAAATTTTCTGGTGAACCCGTCGATGTTATTAAACCGGCTCTTGATTTAAAAAATGAATTTTTATTTTTCGTTAACAAAAAAGATTTGTCATTATGGAGTCTTGATCTAAGGTCTTCATCTACTACAAGCAGTGAAGAGATAATAGGGGATGGTGAAATATCAGAATAAATTAAAATACTAAACACTGCGTGTTTAATATTTAAAAACTAAAAATTAAATTTAAAATAAATCTAGCATTTAAAAACGATCGTAAATAAATGCTAGATTTATTAATAATAAACAAAAATAAAATGTAGAAAATGAGATTGGGAAAAACACAACAAAAAATACTTATTCTTTTATTTGGAGGTCTTGCTCTGGGTTTGTCTGGAAATCCAAAAAGATATTTTAAAATTATTGGTGAAATAAACAAAAATTTAAAAGACATCGACAATCAAGCTATTCGAAGAGCAATAAATAAGCTGTATGAATCTAAATTGATTGATCAAATAAAAAATAATGATGGTACCACAACTATTATTTTGACTGATGAAGGTGAAAAACGTGCTATAACTTTTAATTTAAATAATATAAAAATTAAAAAACCAAAAGAATGGGATGGGAAGTGGAGAGTTATTATGTTTGATGTCCCTGAGAAGAATAGGGTTGTTAGGGATTCCCTACGCCAGCATTTACAAAAAATAGGTTTTTATGAATTTCAAAAAAGTGTCTTTATTTATCCATATGATTGCATGGATGAATTAGATTATATTATTGAGATTCACAACGCAAGAAAATTTGTGAGGTTTATGCTAGCCGATTCTATTGATAATGAACTACACATTAAAACCCTTTTTGGTCTTAAATAGTTTTTAAATATTCACTAACTACGAATCTAATAACAGGAATTTAAAAATCTAGCATTTAAAAACGATCGTAAATAAATGCTAGATTTTGTTTCGGTTAGAAAAGTTATCATAAAAACTAAAAAACTCTGGTATACCAGAGTTTTTTAATTTTTGTTTTTATATTTTATACAAACTCTGCGGAAATTTCCTATTCCAGAAGATTCTGTCCCAACATCTTCTCTATCCGCAAGAACCGAGTGGACAATCATTCTGTCAAAAGAAGACATTGGGTCCATCTCGACATCTCTTTTAAAGAAAACTGCTTTTTCCGCCATTTCTAATGCTTTGTTTTTTATTCTTTCGATGTTTTTTGTTTGATAGTCGTTAACATCAATAAAGAAATTTATATTTTTAAAGTTTTCTCCCTCACTATTTTTTACTATTTGTTTGATTAAATAATTGATGGCTTTTATATTGTTTCCTTCGTTTCCAATCAAAATTCCTGAGTCAGATGATTTTATCGCGAACCTAAAATTACCACTGCCGTCATCACACACGGTTACCTCATCAAAATCAACCGTTAATTTCTTTAAAAATTCTTCGGTTAATTCTTTTATTTGTTTGTTGGTCTCATTATCCATTTTTAGGTTTCTTTACGGTCTTTCTTATATACAATTCCTGAGCAATCATGAATAGGTTGCTCGTCGTCCAGTATAATGCAACTGCGGAAATTAATCCATAGGCAATGAAAAATATCAACACAGGCATTACATATTTCATTTGTAACTGCATATTTTTAGCCAAATCGTCCTTGAATGTTCTTTGATCTACGGGTTTTTCTTCTTTTTTTGGCATTACCAATCTTATTTGAAAGAATTGTGAGACAGATGCCATTAATGCAAGGGGCAAGCTTTTGGCGGTTATATCAACTAAACCAAGAAAGAAAACATTGTCTATGTGTTTGGGTGCGTTGATAAAAGGATACAAAATATCAAAGTTTACATTTGGCAATCCTCCTTTAATGAAGACAAAATAAAGGGCAAACAAGACGGGTAATTGTATAAGAATAAGAAAAAAACTTGAAAAAGGATTAATTTGGTTATTTTTGTATAAATCCAGTATTTTTCTTGCCTGGGTTTCTTTGTCGTCTTTATATTTTTCTTTTATTTCATTTAATAGAGGATCAATCTCTTTGATTTTTATTTGTGTTTTTATGGATGATTTTGTTAGGGGATAGAGAAGTAGTTTGATAATTAATGTTATCAAAACAACCGCAATACCTAAATCAGCCCAAGAAAAATAAGATACTAAAAAAATTAACCCATTATAAATAGGGTTGTAAAAAAATGTGTTAAAAAATGAAGAAAACATAAAATTTAGTATAAAGCAAAAAGTCCATAAAGTCTATAAAGTCGGAAACCATTAGATATAAAATGTGCAGAGTTTTGACGGTCGTCAAAACTCTGCACATTTTACAAAAGACAAAACAAATTATTTTGAGATTTTTTTGAGCAAAGATTCCATTTCTTTTTTATACTCATCAAAGTTTAATTCCTCCGCTCCTTTTTTCAAAATAACAATAACAGACGAACCCCCCTTTAAATTTGTCAGATTATTTTTTATTATCGAATAACCTCTTCTTCTTAATTTGTTTCGCCCCGCTGCTTTTTTTGAGACTTTCGTTGGAACAGAAACAGAAAAATTATTTCCCACTCGGTTTTCTTTTAGAATTTTTGCAAACAAAAAATCAGAATGAAAAGTTTTTCCTTCTTTGAAGATCCTATTAAATTCTTTTCTATCTAAACGAAGATTTTTTGCCAACATATAAAATAAGTATAAAGTCGAAAGTCCATAAAGTCCATAAAGTTTATAAAGTAAAAAATCGCCAGAGGCGATTTTTTACTTTATACTTGTTGCTTAAACCTTACTTACTGTTTTACACCGTAGATAATTTGGCTCTCCCTTTTCTTCTTCTGTTAGCCAATACTTTTTTGCCACCCTTTGTGGCACTTCTAACCAAAAAGCCGTGAGTTGTCGCGCGTTTTCTTTTTTTAGGTTGATATGTTTGTGACATGTTTCAAAATCAAAATGCAAATATAAAAATGCAGAATGACAATTAAAAATTAAATAATTTACAACACTATATACTAATATCCATCCAAAAGCAATATATTAAGGGTTTTTTCAAAATATGGTTTTTGAGTGGGGATTTCTTTTTTAGAAAGAATAAGACATTAAAAATTTTCTTTTCTGAAAAAGACGGCTTAAATAAAAAGAAAAAACGCTTGTTTAAATTTTAAAAAAATTGTCAACAAATGATTTTTTAGAGTTATCCACACATTAGCAACATATTAATGGACTAATTTCAAGTTTGATATTTGTTAAATAAATATATAATTAAGAGTATCAAATTTTTAATCCCCAATTAATTAATAAAATCATATGTATATAACAACTTTTGAAGACAACAAGAAGATCTGGGACAAAGTTTTGTCGGACGTAGAATTAAATGTTTCAAAAGCTAATTTTAATACATGGTTTAGGGATACCGACATTCTTAAATACGAAAACGGCACTATTTATCTGGGTGTTCCAAATGAATTTGTGAAAAATTGGTTGGCAGAAAAATATCATAAATTTATTTTGAAATCTCTTCGAACTATTCAAGAAAATATCAGGAGTATTGAGTATGTGGTTATTAGCGGAACAAAAAAGAGTGAACTTTCAAAATTAAAGCAACCTGTTGCAGTAAACAACGAGTTGCCTTTGAATGACTTTTATATAAACAAGGAAGACAATTTAAATCCAAAATATATTTTTGATTCTTTTGTAGTCGGAACTTTTAATGAATTGGCTTATGCGGCTTCACAAGCAATTATTAAAAAGCAGGGAATTGTTTATAATCCTTTGTTCGTCTATGGAAACACCGGTTATGGAAAAACTCACTTGATTCAGGCAATCGGAAATCATTTAAAAACAACCGATTCAAAAAAAGTTTTCTATGTGACATCAGAAAAGTTTTCTGTTGATTGTGTAAATTCTATTCAGCAAAATAAACTAAATCAATTTAAAGAAAAATACAGAAAGTATGATGTTTTGATAATGGATGATATTCAATTTATTTCAAATAAAGAAAGATCTCAAGAAGAATTGTTCCACTTGTTTAATACTCTTTATGATGGAAACAAACAAATTATTTTTTCTTCTGACAAACATCCAAGTTACATTCCAGGATTGGCTGATCGACTTAAATCGAGATTTGGTCAAGGGATGATTGTTGATGTTCAGGCGCCAGATACTGAATCAAGAATGGAGATCCTAAGGTCAAAAGCGCGTGCTAATAGCTTCTTTTTGGCAGATGATATTATCAGTTTTGTGGCTGTTTCAATCCAAGGCAATATCAGAGATCTAGAGGGGATATTGAATTCTATTATTTGCCAAACTCAATTAAAGAATCGCGATTTAACTATGCCAGAAGTAAAAAATCTTTTGAAAAATAATGTAAAGCCAAAGAAAAATGTTTCTGTAAAAGAAATTGTAAAAATTATTTCTAATTTCTACAACATCGAAGAAAATAGTATTTACGAAAAAACAAGAAGAAAAGAAGTGGTAAAACCAAGACAGGTAATCATGTATATTTTGAGAAAAGATTTTAATGTCTCTTATCCATCTATCGGAGAAAAATTGGGAGGGAGAGATCACACGACGGTAATTCACTCTTGTAAAAAGGTGGAGGAGGATATCAAGAATAACAATTTGTTAGAGCAGGAGATTGAACAAATCCGATCGATGTTTTAAAAAGTTTTTAAAATCGGCGAATTTCTTTGTCAGTTTTGTAAAAATAATTTTCACCGTATCACCAATACGCCTCAAATTATTTTTACAAAACTTCCTCGAAATTCATCCAATTTTAGAAAACTTTTAAATTTTTAATTGTCATTTTGCATTTTTATATTTTAATTTTTAATTTTTAACGTGAAGGCAGAAATTCTCAAAGAAAAATTAGTAAAGGCTATTTCAAAGGCTGACAAAATAACTGGGAAAAATCTTTCTCTGCCTGTTTTGGGTTGTGTTTTGTTGGATGCAAAGAAAAATAATTTGAAAATTACTTCTACCAATCTTGATTTGGGTATTGAAATTAATATTTCCGCTAATGTTGAAGAAGAAGGAATTGTAGCAGTTTCCGGTGCTGTTCTTAATAATCTATTATCAAGCGATTTCAGAAGCGAAAAGATAAGACTGGAAAAAAGAGGGGACAATTTGGTTGTTTTGTCTGATGCCAATTCTACTACCATTAAATCACAGGCAAGTGACGATTTTCCTACAATTCCAAGACTGAACAAAGAAAAGGGTGTAAGTATTGAAAGTAAAAAATTGGTTAAAGGACTAAAATCCGTTTGGTATAGTTCGGCGACATCGAATATAAAGCCGGAATTATCGAGCGTTTTGGTTTATACTGATTCAAACAGTTTGATCTTTACAGCAACCGATTCTTTTAGATTGGCGGAAGCCCGTTTTGACTTTGATGGACAGGACTTTGAACAGATACTCATTCCTTTTAAAAATGTCCCAGAAATTTTAAGGGTTTTTGATGATATTGATGATAATATTACAATTTATTTCACCAGAAATCAGATTGCTTTTGAATATAACAATATTTATTTAACCTCTCGTGTAATTGATGGAAATTTCCCTGATTACAAGCAATTACTTCCAAAAGATTTCAAAACGGAAGCAACAGTTTTGAAAGATGATTTGATGAATACGCTAAAAGTAAGTAATATTTTTTCCGATAAATTTAACAAAGTTAATTTTAGCATCAGTCCAAAGAGCAAAAAATTTGAGGTAAGGGCGATGAATAGCGATGTCGGAGAAAATATAAACAAAGTAGAAGCGGTTTTAGATGGGGAAGACATTGAAATCAGTTTTAATCAAAAATATATAATGGATTGTTTTCAGTCCATTGATTCAGATAGTTTGGTATTGAAGTTTAATGGATTGAATAAACCGATGGTGATAAAAAGTGTTCCTGATTCAAGATTTACTTATCTTGTGATGCCAATGAATAAATAAATTATTTAAATAATCCCAAATTTAGCGTACTTCTTCGTCACAATTCGCAAAATTTTGTTCGTCGTATCTAAAATACGCCTCACAAAATTTTGCTCTTGTTCCTCGAATTACATCTAAATTTGAAATTATTTAAGAATAAAAATCTGCGTCAGACTTTTAAATAATTTAAAAAATTTAAATCTTTAAAATTACAATTTAAAAAAATCCCAGTTCATGCTGGGATTTTTTGTTTTTAAATTATCTGCATGCAGTGCAGGCGGTACAAGCACAACAGGCGCTAATTTTGTCAAGATTTTTTGATATTACCTCGAGAGAATGTTTTTCAAAAGGTTTTGTAAAAGCTGAAAAAATTTCTATCCTTGGGTTAAAAATTTTCTTTTCTTTTTTCACAACACGCCTCCTATGTTTTATTGTGTAACATGAAATACCTTAAAAATCAAAAAAGATCAATATTTACATTTATTATAACAAAGTTATTTTTGGGCACAAACAATAAGTTTTATTTTTTATGGTAATATTAAAATAAAGTTTTATGAAAAATATTATAGTTAAAAATATAAATAAAAATAATTTAAAAGATTTTTCGGTAAAAATCCCCCTACAAAAATTGGTTGTTATTGTTGGTCCAAGTGGAAGCGGTAAATCAACATTGGTTCATGAAGTTTTGTATAAAAACGCTATTAAAAATGAATGGAATATAAAAAATTTGCCACAAAAGATTGAAATTTTGGAACAAAAAGTTATTTTACCAAAAGATACCAAATTAAGTTTGGGGGAATTTAATCTTCACAAATTAAAAACAAAATTGTCTGCAATAGAGAAAAATGATTTGCTTGTTGTTGACGAGCCTTGTGCCGGTTTTTGTAAAAAAGAAAGAGAAATTATTTTGAAAATGTTGCGCAAAAAAGTTGACGAGGGTTATTCCATAATTGCTGTTGAACATAATCGCGAAATAATAGAGGGGGCTGATTACATTATAGAACTTGGTCCCGGCTCTGGGCGTTACGGAGGACAATTAATTTTTGAAGGAGATAATAAAAAATTTAGAAAATCAAAAACCATTACAGCGAAACATATTTTTGCAAAACATGAAAAATCAAAAAGAAAAGATTTTGGCAAAAATAAAACAATAGCAATTTCAAAAATTAATATAAATAATTTTAAAAATTATACTTTTAATTTTCCGCTAAACGATATTGTGTGCTTGACAGGGTGTTCCGGTTCCGGCAAATCAACTTTGTTGGATGTTTCATACAGAGCTCTGTTTAAGGGAAAAAATGCTTGGAAAATTAGACTTAAAAGCGTTAATGTTAGTGGAAAAACAAATGTACGCAGGTCTTTTATTGTAACTCAATCTCCAATCGGGAATCATCCCTCAAGTATGCTCGCGACTTATACAAAGGTTTGGGATAATATCAGAACTATTTTTTCAAACCAGAAATTGTCAAAAAAAATGGGTTTGAAAAAATCAGATTTTGTTGTTTCCAAGAAAATTTTGGAAGGCGAAGCGGATTTTTCTAAAGAGGTTTTAAAAGTTTCTTTCAAAGGTAAAACTATTAAAGATGTTGTTAATCTTACTATTGATGAAGCGTTAGAAATATTTAAAGATGATTCTTTAATTGTGAGAAAATTAAAATTTTTGGAAGAAGTCGGTTTGGGTTATTTGGTATTAGGTCAAAAGTCTGGTTCATTAAGTGGCGGGGAAGCACAGAGAGTAAGGGTGGCAAATATCCTTTCAAAAAAATTAGGTGATAGATCGGTTTATATTTTTGACACTCCTTCCAGGGGGCTACACTTTAAGGATCTTCCCGTTTTGATCAATGTTTTTAGAAGAATTATTGATAAAAACAATACTATATTAATAGCTGATAATAGAGAAGAAATTTTTGATTATTGTGATTACAGAATTGATCTTTAGTTTGTGTTTGGATGTGAATAAAATTTTTTTTAAATCTGTTAGAATAAGTTAATTCTCTTATTCTTAATTTTTTAATTTTATGCAAAGTTTTATATTTTTAATTTTTGGTATATTGATAGGGTTTGTTGTTGGAGGTGATGTAAAGGAATTATCTATCAAGGGAAAAAGAGAAATAAATAAAGAAGATTCTGTTGCTGATGATAAAGAAGAATCTTCCATAAAATCAAAAACTCTTTCCGATAAAGAAGAAAAAATTTTAAAACTTTTTGAAAAGAAAAAGAAAATATCTACAAATGATATTGAAAAACTTTTTAAAATAAAGGAAATAACAGCAAAGAAATATCTAAAGAAATTAGAAAACGAAGGGATTGTTGTTTTGAATGACAAGCAGGGAAAGACATCAAATTATTCTCTGAAATAAATAAAAAAATGTTCGCCATAGGCGAACATTTTTTATAATTCTGAATTATGAAACTCGTGGACTGTAGTACTGCTTTAAATTTTTTCTCAAAAAATTTAAAGTGCTACCGCTCGCAGAGACGAACAGCCTTGGCTGTTCGTCGACGAATTTCCGAAGGAAATTCGTCTTTGCGAGGACGAAGTCCGAAGCAATCCAGGAAAAATTACGAGTTTCGTAATTTAGAGTTTATAAATTAAAAATTAAATTTTGAATCGAAATTCGAAATTAATAATTAAGCATTCAACAACTCTTAAATATTTAATTTAAGAGTTGTTACTACTTCTCCTTTGTTATAAACTCCATCAAACGCGGTAACTTTTAATTCATTAACATTTTTTATTCCTTCTATTTCGCTTGGTAGGAAAGAAAAAACATTGTTTGTTGATGAACCAATAAATTTTCCATTCAAGTAATAATTGTATTTAACCAAAGGATATTTTGACCATTCTGTACTGACCAAAACATTTACTTTTTGATTAGTGTCATAAATTGTTGAAGAATTAATTGTCAGAATATTTATTCTTGGTGCAGAAGATTGTGTATGAACATCGTCATATTCTGTCGGAATAGTTCCTGTTCCATTTATTAATCCGTGAGATGCTACCCATCTTTGTACGCCGTATTCCCAACGAACAAATTGACCATCATTGTATGGATTGGCAGGTTTTGGTCCCATAGGGTCATTTTTATCTACCCAATACAAAATGCTGTGATATTCTTCTATAACTTTTTCTACTTTGTTTTCGTCTGGTGTGTATTGGGTAGCAAGTTTTCCAGAAATTTTGTCTATCACATAAGTTGTCCCTCCTTGCCAAACACCTCGTAACGCCGGTTTTAACGAGAGGTCGTGTGTTGTTGGTGGTTGTCTAAAACTTTCTGCCGGATATTTTTTCAAAACTTCTTGCATAAATTCATTCCAAATTGGTGTGACAATAAAACCAGCAACTTTCTTTTCCATCGGGGTGTTGTCGTTGTTACCAGCCCAAACACCGACTGCTACTTGTGGAATATATCCAACAGTCCATGCATCCTTGTAGTCGTTTGTGGTACCGGTTTTTCCGGCAACATCTCTACCTCCAAAGTACAACGGAGAATTGGCACCAAAGGCAGGGGTCCTTGCTTCGTTATCAGAAAGAATATCAGAAATATACAAAGCACTTACTTCGGGCAAAACTCTTTTTGATTTATCCTCAAATTCTTCCAATATATTTCCCTTACTATCCTCAATTTTTAGTATTCCTGTGTTTGAATTACCGATTCCTTCGTTTGCGAAAGAAGCATATGCGGTTGTCATATCCAATAGGGAAACCTCGCCACCTCCAAGAACCAAAGTAAGACCATATTGAGAGGGTGTTCCTAGACTGTTGATGCCCATATCCGCAGCAGTCTTTATTGCGTCTTTAATACCAACAAGATACAAGACTTTGACCGCAGGCACGTTGATTGACTGAGCCAAGGCATTTCTTAGTGAAATAGGACCTCTGTAGGTGTTATCGTAGTTTTCTGGTGAATAACATCGGTCGGCATATTGTGGTGCTTGTGGGGTGCCGTCTGCGTTACAGTAAGTAGAGAATTCTGTTTTTACATCAAAAACAACAGTGTCGGGCGTATAGCCCTTGTTAAAGGCTGCTGCGTAAACGAATGGTTTGAAAGATGACCCTGGCTGTCTATGAGCTGTCGCCACATTAAAGTTTCCATCTATTTCTTCGTCAAAATAATCTCTGGATCCGACCATCACTAATATTTGTCCTGTCTTTGAATCAACCGCCACCAAAGAAGCATTTTCTGCGTTGTATGACTTTTTGTTTTCTAAAGCTTTTCTGTTAACAATTATTTCTGCTTTTTCTTGCAAATCGTAATCAAGAGTTGTCGTTACTTTGTAACCTCCTTCCAATATTGCTTTGTCTCCATACTTCTTTTCCAAATAATCTTTTATATACATCACAAAGTGAGCAGCTTTTATTCCTTTTGTCTGCTTTGCTCTAAAAGTTACCTTCTTTTCTTTTGCCTGATTGTATTCTTCTTCTGTTATGAATTTATTTTCCAACATTTTTTGAAGAACAAGATTTTTTCTTTTATCCAATTTTTCTACATTTTCACCATAAGGGGAATAAAATGTTGGAGCTTGGGGAATAGCCGCCAAATAAGCTGATTCGGCTAGGTCTATATCACGCGCACTTTTACCAAAAAATGATTGGCTGGCTTCTTCTACTCCATAAATGTTCCCGCCGTATGGTGCTTCGTTTAGATAAAGAGTTAAAATTTCATCCTTGTCTAATATTCTTTCAAGTTTTATGGCTAATACCCACTCCTTTATTTTTCTGGAAATAGTTTTTTCTTTTGTTAAGACAGAATTTTTTACTACTTGTTGTGTGATGGTTGATCCTCCTTGTTTGAAATCTCCCGACAGGAGGTTTACAAAAATTGCTCTTAAGAATGCTGTTGGTTTCACGCCAGAATGTTTGTAAAAACCGGAGTCTTCTATTGCAATTGTGGCATTTTTAACATGGTGAGAAATCTCATTAAAAGGAATAATTGTTCTTCTGATATCTTCATGAACATCATAGAGAAGAATTTCTCCTGTTTTGTCATAGATTTTTGTTGATTGGCTAACAACTCTTTCCTCAAAATTGTTTAAGTCAGGGATCTTAAAAGTAGAGATCCACAGCATTATCAAAGCGGAAAAGAAGATTGCTAATGTTACTAATAATAAAATCAAATCTTTTTTACTTTTTAAGTGTTTTTTTATCATATTTTTTGTGTGATATATAAAGGATACTAGAAAAAATAATGATTAACAATCAAAATTTTTTGTTTCTCTATTTTGAATCAAGACAGTAGTTTATTCCATAAAAAACAAAAAAACAACCAAAATTAAACAAAAAATAAAAAGTGTATAAAAAATACGGTCGTGAGTTTTATACACTTTTTATTTTCTATTTTTAAAATTAAATAAACCCGCCATATGGCGGGTTTATTTAACTAAAACAAATCGTCTTCTGGTTCTAAATCATCAAATGCGTCTTCTTCTAACAAATCATCTTCCTCGTCTTCTTCTGGTGGAACACATATATCACAATCTCCACAAGTACATTCACCTGTTTTTGCAATACATTCTTCACACTCTCCGCATTCGCAGATATCTGGTTCTGTGTCTTCTGGTATCAACGCATCCAAGTTTGCTAATTCTGCTTCCGCAGGAACATCATCTTTAAAATTGTCTTCGTCCATTTTAAATAAAATTATTTTGATTAAAACGACCTAAAGTTTTTTGTTAAACCTTAAATTTACATCTTTTTATCAAATTTAAGTGTCTTGCGCAATATAGACTTATCCACAAAAAGTGTGTAATAACATTAAATCAAAATTAAACCTTATATTTGTATAAAAAACGGTCGCGTTTTTTATACACTTTTGGCTTTTTGTTGTCAGTTTCTATGGCTGGCTAAATGTGTCAAGCCAACAGCAATTGCGTCGTATTCGTCATCGTGTTTTATTTCCTTTTCTATTTTAATTAGGCGAGTGACCATTTCGGTTACTTGTTTTTTATCACCCCTACCATAACCGGTTACTGCGATTTTGATTTGTAAGGGGGTGTATTCAAAAACAGGGATTTGGTTTAAGAGTGCCTGATACATAATTACTCCGCGAGCCTCTGATACACCCATAACAGTTTTTTGGTTAGAGGTAAAAAATAAAGTTTCAATCGCGAGGGCTTCTGGTTTGTATTTTTTTATTATTTCATCTACTTCTTGTCCAATCAAAAAAAGTCTTTCTGTAAGGGGAAGTTTTGCAGACGTTTTAAAACAATCAGAATAGACCAATTTTTCTTTTTGTCCGTCCTCTTTTTCTATAATAGCAATCCCGACTCTTTCGTATCCGGGATCGATAGATATTATTTTCATAATATCAAGTATAAAGTAGCCAGTATTAAGTAGCAAGAAATGAAAAACCCCGATTGCTCGGGGTTTGGATAGATGGTGGAAAAATGACTTAGGCGTGTTTCCCACCATCTTCTTTTTGAGGAAGTTTAATTTTTGAAGAAAAATCAGGAAATTTTACAGATGTAAAATTCAAGATAATTTGACCGAAACTCCCTTCGTTTTGTGATGATTCAATTTCCAATGTGAATTTTTTTGATTCAAAAATTTCTTGAAAAAAGTTTATTACATCTTGGGAAATTTCAATGGAGCTTGATCTTTTAAAATAGATTCGTACGACCTTACGAATCCAACACTCTTCGATAAAATCTATGAGATTGGAAAATTCTTTGGTCGAATCTTTCAGCTTTCCTACCATAAGGGCTTCCCAATATCCAAGAAAATTTTTTCTCACTTTCTCTCCTTGTTTGTGTTTATTTTGTATAATTATTTTGTATCTATTAAAAATCTAACCTATTAAAAACTAAAAATCAAGGGTTTTTGCATATTTTGTTTCAGATTAGAAATTAGATATTGGTAATTAGAAATTAAACGCAGAATAAAAAACAGGAGCCGAGCCCCTGTTTTTTATTCTGCGTTTGTAAACACTTCCTGCACATCTTCCAATTCTTCCAATTCATCAATCAATGATTCCAATTTTTCTGCATCTTCGTCGGAAATTTCTGTCATCGTTTTTGGTACATATTCTCCTCCAATTCTTTCAAACGCCCACGATGCCGAACCTGTTGCTGCTAATGACAAATTATTTTTTGTTAAGGCGTGTCGAACCTCTTGGGCTGTTTTGTTTCTGTTTCCTGTTAATCCTTCAATGATCATTGCCACTCCTCCTGGCCCGTATGCTTCATAGACCATCGCTTCCATACTGGCAGATGTATCTTCTTTTCCTTTTTTAATTGCTCTATCGATGTTGTCAGAAGGCATATTTACCTTTTTGGCTTTTTCAATAGCCGATTTCAAACCAGGGGAGTCGATATTTCCCTCACAAGCTTTTGATTCATTTTGAATAAGTTTTACCAACTTTGAAAAAACCTTACTCTTTTGAGCATCGCTTGCTGCTTTCTTGTGTTTGATTTT
>Ga0209541_10003762_pt1 | contig 27532 bp, 33 predicted proteins | sample RifCSPlowO2_01_FD_184027 | JGI IMG/M metagenome (GOLD analysis project Ga0209541, IMG submission 184027) | Groundwater microbial communities from Rifle, Colorado - Rifle CSP2_plank lowO2_0.1 (SPAdes) (version 2) | ecosystem: Environmental > Aquatic > Deep subsurface > Groundwater | place... | reverse complement strand
CCAGATGCTCTTCAACTCATTGCCTTGAGCAAAAAAGATACTGGAGGCATTTAACAGAAGGTAGAAGACTATTATGAACGCAAGGGTTGCAAAACCCCGCCAGGGCCGTTGATACTCAAACTTGACAGCCCATCCGCCTATGGTTATCACTGCCCAATATGCAGCTATGAACGAGCCGTACAGGCAGATGTTTAACGCATACAGCCTCTTGAACGAGAGCTTATGTCCCCTCTTCAGCATATGATTGATGGTATGGAGAACTGCCAGCTTAAATCCTGAATAGACTGCGAGCAACACCATTGCGTATATGATTGTGAACACTGTCATAAATCCAAGGGCGCTTATGGCAGTGCTGCTGAAGCTCTGAATTGCCAGCTTGTTCTGCTCTACAATAAGGCCCACCAGCTTGATCGAATACCAAAGAGTTAGAAGAAACAGGGCATCAAGAATAATTATTGTTCCTGCGTCTTTTTTGTTGCTGCGGAGCAGCCAAATAGTCCTGGCAAACCTAGATTGGCTTTTCATCCAATCCCCATAACCTCTCCGCTTGTCAGGTTCCGATACGGAGCCTGCATAACATCCACATTCCTGAACACATAGGCTCCATCAGGCTCTACTGTGCCGACACCTTGCCAAATATCGCTAAAGGTCTGGCCTGGGCTATAGACCACATCATCATAATAGCCAATATCTGCGCTCAAAACAATTGTCGGAACCTGAAGAATATCGTACTTCTTCACAATCTTCTCGCCTTCAGGGTCGGAGATGTCAAGGTACACTTCTTTGTTCACTGCAACATCAAGGCCTCGGGAATCGGCCAGGATTGATCGATGCAGGCTGACGTTGTAGCATTGGCTGCAGGTTTTGTCATCAAGATAGGTGAGCGTCACCAATCCAACCACTTTCTTGCTTTCAAGATCATAATAGGGGGGATTAAATGGCCTGCTGGTACCTGTGGTGATGTAAGAGCCGTCAGAAGCGATCTTCCCAATACTGCTCCATGCAGAAACGATTTCCGGGTAGGCTGCAAGTCCGGAGCTTGCGATAACAACCGGGGCCCTCTGGATTCCATATTTCTCGATAAGATCAGATGCATCAGCAACATCCAAAACCCTCTGCTTCTCGACCAAAACACCTGCGCTTTCAAGGCTCGCCACAAATGAGCCTACATCATGACAGGTGGTGCAATCTTTCTTAACAATGGAGGTGAGGGTAACTTTCCCTACAATGGCGCCGCTTTCTGCATCTGTGTATGGCGCTCCTGGGGCATCGAACACAAGAGCATCGCCGCTCTGCTTAAACTCTGCCAGGGAGATCTTATCGACCTCCCCTGTAACAATCACTGCAGGAATCCTGCGGATCTGGTACTGTGAAATCAGCTGGGCAGCGTCCTGAAACCTCAGCTCATCCTCCTTCTGAATATCAACATTTTTCTGCTTCAAAGAGCTCATCATCTGCGTTGTATCAAAGCATTGGCTGCATTTCTCATCCTTCAGGAGCGTAACAGAGATTTTCGCAGGCTTTTCTCTCTCAGCCTTTTTCTGCAAAAGGCTGTCAATCTCCCTGTCAATCCCGTACATCGTCACCATGTTGAACACCAGAATCAAAAAAAGGACTGCCGCAATCACTGGGAGATACTTGTCAATCCTGGGCTTTTCGCTGCCTCTATGCTCATGAAGGGGATGTTCATGATGTGAATGCTCATCGTCATGATGCGGCTCTTTGTCATGATCTCCTCTTGGATGCCCTTTTTCCTGATGTTCTTCGTTCATCTTTGACCCCTCACCCTATTGCGCAGCCTGTGACCCCTGAAAGCCTGTCAAAGCTCTGCACGCCTTCGTATACCTTATCGTCAATTATCCATGTGGGCGTTTTCCGGATTTTTCCAGATGCTGCTGGAAATTCTGTGTATTCTTCATACTTCAAGTATTTGAATGATTTCCCGAACATGGCTCTCTGCTTTTGAGTATACTGGCACCAGCTCATTGCGCCATACATCGTAGCGCCTTTTTCTGAAAGGCACTTGGCAAAGCTGTCAAATCTTCCAGGAGATGCTGCGGCATATACCGCATAGCCAGCTATCAAAATCACTGCAAGCACAGATCCTGAAAGCAGAAGAATCTTTTTCCTTGCCCAAGGGCTTGCCTTTCCTTTAGAATGTTGTGAAAACTGCTCTTGGCGGGTTTCATACTCCTTTCTAGCTTCATCAGAACCCTTCCGCAATTTCTCCAATCGAAGCCTTTTCCGCTCTTTTCCGCTCAGCATCAAAATCCTGACCCTTCAGTGTTCGCTGCCTGGGCTGCAGTTTCATCAACAGCATCAGCGGGCATGCCAACTCCGCATCCGCCGCCATAAGTATCCTGGCCTGCTGGTCCTGTTGCATATCCTGAGGACTGGCTTGCGCATCCGCCAAGCACTAACAAGCTAAGAATAAGGATTCCGACAATTAGTTTCTTCATCATGTTTACCCCCCTTCTGTTTCAAATGACTTTATATACTGCTATCCTGGCCTTGTCACTGGCTGTAATATTTAAATGTTATGAATTAAAGACTCGATTGCAAGTTCCATCAGCTACACCTCACCAGTACTTCATATAGAACTGTGAGGCCAGAATACATCATGCCGAGCGACCTTTCAGCGCGCAACCAGCAGCATCATTCGGATAAAGAAGCACAGCAGATGCTCAACTTTTTCACCTTCATGGGGGAGTTCTATAAAACAGCTCAAACCCTTTTTCCAATGAAGACCGCAGATCGGGTTCTGCCTTCCACCGGAACTATAGACTCTGCTGCTGGCTACCAGAAGTAGCTATCTTGGGATTTCATCAATTTCATCATAGAGCTGAAACGCTTCAGCTGGAATTCTGAGAATGCAGAGCATATCATTTCCTTCTCTCGTTGTTACCTGCCAGATTTGCATTGGCACCATCGTTGCCGAGTCCCGGAATCGTTGCAGTTCACAAGGGCCTGCATAATGAGCATCGGCGATAATCGCATTGGGATTGGCATCGATCTGGTTCTGCTCAAACTCCTGCCTATATCTTTGATCTTCAAAGACCCGGGAGTATTCTGTTGTGGACTTACAGTGACCTTCTTGATTAGAATACTCAATTTCACCAAGTAATTGTATGAGCGGCTCTGGGTCAAGCCAGCGTGCAAAGTCGAGTAGCAGTTTTCTTACATCCTCTCTCTGCGAAATCCCCTCTCCTGCTTGCCGTGCAGCTTCGATGCTGTTGAACTCTCCTGAAAACGTGAGTTGCTCCTCGGTCTTATACGGGCTGTAGTAAAAGGCAGGTCCTGGCGGAACACCGTTGCATTGCTCTGGAAAACTGCGCTCCTCATAGTCAATGTCAAGCTGGCCGGAAATCTCTTGGGGATTAACGCTGAGCGATGAGCTAAATGCCTGGTCAAGTTCGCAGGAAGTGGAGTATCTGTACAAAAACCAGCTTGATCCAGTTAAGCCACTAGATGTATCGGTCGAGAAAGTTATATGTTTGTTGCGGTAGTACTTTTCTCCTTGGTCTGGGCCTAAGTCTTTTAGGCAGCTGTCCCAGCCATCATAATTTGCTCTTGCGTCCAGCTGGAAGCGTGCATCTCCAATCCTGGTTGTTTCGGCACTGAGATCAACAATTGGTATAGGGGGCATTCTCGGATACTCAGGATCGAGGCATCGCTTGCCAACAAAACGCATGCTTGCATCCTCAATGGTGCACCTGTCGTTTCCCAACCGCTTTATCGTAAACTGTGTAGTAATCTCAGTTGGCCGAAATCCTATATTTTCTTCGACAGCATTCAGAAATATTCCCATCGCATTTCCGACGTTCTTCGGAGCGATTCTTGGTGTTCCCCATGCTGTTGGCCGGCGGGAGCCGCGGATCGTTGCTTCGTTTGGGCATGGATTCCTGATTTCTGAAAGAATGACTTTCTCATCATTGCTCCAGGGATGGTCCATTTCCCACGAGTTACGCCAAGTTTGCATGGCGAAATACAAGGTAATCCTCTCAATCAAACCTAATTTCGCTTCTTCTCCAGCCTCTGCACGAAATCTTTCGATTGTTGTGATAAGGTTACCCGACACAGCATCGTACATCTTTTGGCGCATGCTATTAAGCGAGCTGCAGCTGAATTCGCTATTCAATCCGTACAGCGTGAGGTCAATAGTTGGCAGCATTCCCGGTCCCTCCTTTTCCATGCTCTTCTCTTCCTCCTCAGTTTCCTGGATGATAAATGCGCGTGTATCCTCTGTGATACTCTGGTCTAGATTCACATAGAACAAATTTGGTCCTGCATGCACAAGGTCGTACCTCCTTCCGCCAACAACCATCTTAAATGAATCGTTAAATCCTGTTCCGATAAGGACAACTTGGTCATCCACAAAAGGCATATACAGAAGAACAAACGTATCCGGCAGCCCAAGGGAGGGCTCTTCTGGAATGGCTTCTTCAGGCTCAGATGCTTGCCCTACAAATGTGGGATGCCCATCGTAAATAGTCAGCAATACCACGGCTGAGAGCAAGAAGATGCTCAGAAACACCAGCTTCTGCCCCACTCTATCCTTGTTCATGGCCCTTCTTTGCCCTTGCAGTATATAAAATCTCCCACTGTCTGTGCAGTGTCCGTTTTTTCTTGGGCTTACTTCCTCGACTCTATCCTCTAACCCAAATCCTTTTAAACTAGTCAAACATCCTACCGAAAATGGCAGAGGAAATAGACTATTCAAAACCATTCAATGTTAGGATAATAGAAGATTGCAGGGACCCAGCTGATTATGGCATCTCTTGTAAATTAGATGGAGAGTTTGGGGTATGTTTAGGGTTGTATGAATTCCCGCATACTTGGAAAACTAGCTCTGGTGCACAAGGGAATCCTTTAACTCTTACAGAGTCTGGGGGTTATATCTGGGGGCTTGAGTGTTGGTGGGACGCGTATCCAGATGAGCATAAGGATGTCCCATTAGATCTGCAACAAAGAGTTCTTCAACTTCATAAACAAGGTTTGGCAAAACAATTAGAAACGAATCCTGATCCCTCGTTGAATTAAAGGCCACAGTCTTAACTTCTCCCGCTCCGTTTCGCTTGATCCTGGGAACGTGGCATCCTTTATCTGCAGCTAATACCCCTTGCTGAAATAAATCTCAGTAGAAGTCTCTTTCCCGCAGTGCAGGCATTTCCCTGCCTGGCCTTTCTGGTCAAACGGGATGTTCCTGGATGTGGCTCCGGTCTTCTCCTTGATCCCTGCCTCGCATTCGATCTTGCCGCAGAAGAGGCCAAGCACCAGTTTCCTTTCATCCAATGCCTTCACAACTTCCTCCCAATTCTGTGGGTGAACAATGCTCTTTGCCATCCTTTCTTTTGATTTCCTGAGCATAGATTTCTGGATATCCTCAAGGCAGGCTTTAACATAAGAGACAATGTCCTTGCAGGCAACATCCTGTTTTTCTCCAGTATCGCGGCGGATGACAACAACACAGTTTTTCTCAATATCCTTCGGCCCAATCTCAATTCTAAGAGGGACACCTTTCATCTCCCATTCATTATATTTCCATCCCGGGGTATACCCTTTCCGGTCATCAAGCTCAACCTGAAGCCACTTGAGCTTTTTCTGAATGTCTTTTGCTTTTTGCAGAATTGCCTCATCATGCTTGCCAAACAGGATCGGGATAACCACGCAATGGATGGGAGCAATTGCTGGGGGGATTACGACCCCCTTATCATCGCCATGCTCCATAATAACTGCCCCAATAGTCCTTGTTGAGATCCCCCAGGAATTCTGGTAAGGAAGATGAGCCTCCTCATCTTTTCCCAAATAGGATATGCCGAAGGCTTTTGCAAAGTTCTGTCCGAGGTGGTGTGAAGTAGCCATCTGCAGCCCTTTACCGTCAGGCATGAAGGCTTCTACAGACAGCGTGTACTTTGCTCCTGCAAACTTCTCATGCTCAGTCTTTCTGCCGGCAATCACAGCCACTCCAAGTACTTCTTCGCACAGCTTTTGATATTCCTCAAGATAGAGCCGGGTCTCTTTTGCGCATTCTTCATCAGTCTCATACACGCAATGGCCTTCCTGCCAGAGGAACTCCCTGGTCCGCAGAAATAATTTTGTGGCTTTGGTCTCCCATCTTACAACATTTGCCCACTGGTTGATTCTGAGGGGAAGATCCCTATAGCTCCGAATCCATCTTGAATACATATCATACATGATTGTTTCTGAGGTTGGACGTATGGCAAGGCGTTCACCTTCTTCACTGTTCGCAATCCAGGCAACCTCAGGCGCAAACCCCTCTGCATGCTGTGCTTCTTTCTTGAAGAAGGATTCCGGTATGAACAGGGGGAAATAGGCGTTTTTCACTCCTAGCTTCTTTATCCGCCCGTCAAAATACTGCTGAATATGTTCCCACATCCCATACCCGTGCGGCCTGATCACCATACACCCCTTTACAGGGGAATAATCGGCAATCTCGGCCTTGACGATTGCTTGGGGATACCATTCGTCAAGCCTGGACTTTGGGGCAGTGATGCCTATGGCTTTCTCAACCATGCTCTCCTGAGATTGTATGAGTTATTTAAAGGTTGCTCATCAAAAGGCTGCGTTCAAAATGAAGGTTGCCGTCATTCTTGCGAGCCTCTTCTATATGTATATGTACAGCTGACAGGGGGACTTGCCCCCTCGGGGATGTCAGCTTTATTCCTTAGACAGCTCAGGCGAGCCGATGGCAACCCGAAGAGATTTTGAACGCAGTCTCATCAAAGTTTCACACTCTCCTTTTATTCAGAAATGATTGTGTACACATACAGAATGATCAATGCCACCAAATACAGAATCAGGAAACTGACCAAGAACGATCCCCAGTCAATGTACATGCTGGGGGCAATAGCATCAAGATTTGCAACGATGACCGAGACTGGGACAAACCCCCAAATCTGCCTGCAAGACTCTCCCGGCTTGCAGAGCGGATTGGTGTAGGTTGGAACTCCATGGATAATCGAAAAAACTGCAATGATGAAGATAATCACAAAAAACTTGGCGACAGCAATCCCAAAAAACCTGCGTAACCTGCCTCGTTTCTCCTTGATTTTCCTGCGCAAGGGCATGATGATGGAAATGAGAAATGCGCATACGGCAATAAGGCTAAGATAGACACCTGCAGAATTCACGAGTTCAGCAGAGACCTGGCTTTCAGACTCGATCAGCCCGCTATACAAGCTCAGGCCACTTCCTGCAAGAAAAATCACCAGTGATATGAGGAAAAGCCTGAACCACGGATGCCTGGCCATACACGTTTGATGGTAGACACCCTTTTTATACCTTTTCCCATCATTGGCTCCACCCAAAAGGAGGCTGCCATCAATTTTGCGAGCCTCTTTACAGCTCTATGCACAGCTGACCGGGGGATGTCCCTACGGGGATGTCAGCTTTGTACCTTGGAAAGTTCAGGCGAGCCGATGGCAGCCCGATTAAGCCTTTGTAAAGGCATACAGAACTTGTGAAGTTTACTTTACACAAATGAGCCCGCCAGGATTCGAACCCGGATTTGTTGGTATATCCAAGCAATACCTCCCTTTCGTTCATCGTGATTGCTTACCGAAGCCAACTGTGCTATCCGTTACACCACGGGCCCCTATTCAAGAAAAAGAATGCACACTATTTATTGCTTTCTACTTCACCTTCTTGATCACATAGTCTTTCCTGGCTTTCTCTCCGGTTCCGCGAATCACAACATCTTCGTCGCTGTTCCTCCTCACTTCAGTAATACTGTATGAGCCTCCTTTGCGGGGCTGCTCAGTTTCAGGCTCGTCAGCCTCTGCGTACGGCTCCTTCATGCGCTTCACTGCCAATTCGATTGCTTTTTTGTTGCAGATCTTGAGGAGCTGTCTTGGGTTCTTTGCTCCTGCCTTATAGATCCTGTCAAGCTGCCTCTCGCTGAATGGAGTTAATCCTGTGCCTCCACACCCTCTGACGCGCTTTTCAACCATTTCTTTCATTGCCTCAGGATCCAGGCTTCCGATCTTCAGGCGGAGGCTGTCCTTCTCATCAATGCTGCCGGCATTCCCTACACTTGTTGCAATGATTTGAATATCCATGCTTTCTAAGAGTGATTCTGCCATGCTCATGTTTCCTTTTGACAGGTATTCCAGGTTGTCAATCAGCACCACAAGGCGCTTTCCTTTCAGCCGATCCTTGATCGCCTTCTTTTTCTCTTCACCAGAGTCAACGGCTTTCCGCTTGAAGCCGGTTGCCTTCTCGAAGAGGACATCAAGGAGCGAGTCTTGCCCGATCTGTCTGGCATCAATAAACACGGACATGAGCTTTGATCCATATCCCTGCAACTGCTCTGACAGCCACATCAGCAGTATTGTTTTCCCTGATCCTTCTTCTCCCGTGATCTTGCCAAAGCGGTACTTGTTCACGAGGAACAGGTTGATCTTCTCTTTTTCCCTTGCACAATCTGCGATATATTCTGAGGCAGGCAGCATGACGCCTGTTTCAAAGGGGTTCTGCTTGAATCCCAACTCACTGATCCAATCCAGGACCAGCTCGCTGTCTATCTTTTTCCTAAACTGCGGCTTGAATGAAGGCATCTTAACCTGCCAATTCTCTCTTCCCAGGCGCAGGGTGAACAGAGGCTCTTCAAGAGGGTCAGGCTCCCAAGAAAAGCGGATAAATGCCATAGATTTCCTGGAGGGGAGTTTGTTTATAAATGTTTTGGGCTGCGTAGAGGTTGGTGCGAAATCCTCGCAATGCTCGGGTTACCATCGAGTTCGCACATGGTATCTATATCTGTGATAATCGACATTCGTCCCCGTAAGGGACTTCCCCCTCAACTCAGTTTATGCTTTGCATTCAACAGCCTCGCGGAAGGGTGGCAACGCCGACTTTCTACAGAGCGGGCTGCGTAGAAAACTTTAAATACACTCCCTCCTTGTAAATTCACATGAAGCAGATTGTCGTTAGAGTCACGCCCTCCAGAGTCAAGTTCTCTCTTTGCATCCTTGTGATCTTAGGATTAGCCTACTATGCCTATTTTTACTATGGCCAGTATAATGAATACTACCAAAAATACAATGATCTCCTGACTGGCAGCCAGCCTGAATCTACAGAATCCGCTGAATCGGCGCTTGAGGAATCATCGACAGAAACAACTCCAGAGGAAGCCAGCCCAGCTGAAGAGCCAGCTTCTAATGCTTCAGATGCCTCTGGAGAGACTGCATCAGAGGCTTCTGAATCCCTTTCCGGCAAGCTTGAAGTCAAGCTCACAGCTCCGCTCTATGAGATTAAAGAGTCAGGAGACACAGAAAAGGCAGTGATCAGCCAAGTCAGGTTTTCTGTCACCAATGGGTTCGGCGCAGCCCAGAACCTCTTAGTCGAGTTCCACGCGTATGATGTTGGTGAGACTGATGAAAATAAGATTAATGCACGCAAAGGCGGGGATAGGACAACGCTGGCAACGCTCGCTGCAGGCCAGAGCATCACGAAGACTATCCTTTTTCCTTCAGACCAGCGCATCAACCTCTATAATCTCGATAAGGCAAAGATTGTGCAGATAGACCTCATCGATAAAAAAAGCTTTGACGATTCTAAGGAAGTTAAGGTTCTTGCATCAGACAAGGTTACACTGACGTTTACATAAGTCTTAACGCCTGCCAAGGGTTATCTCAATCGTAGAAACCCGGACATCCCTTCCTTCCCTGTTCTGGAAGCCTTCAGAATTAATCTGGATGCTATTGACTGCGATCTGGTTCTCCAAAAACCGCTTTGAGGCAACCTCGGCAACATCAACAGCGCGGCTGATGAACTTGCCTCTTGCCTTGACAATGACCTGAGAAGCGTTTTTCGCGGTGAACTGCATCACAACACCTGTGACATAGTTCATGAGTGGCTTGTTTCCAATAAAGACTGCGTTGTCGCTCATGCTTCTTTTTTCATCAAGCGCGTAATATATCCTGCAATTCCATTCCGAATCTTCTTGCTTGGGCCCTCTATGTATTGGTCGACAAGCTTTTTATTAGCATTAAATTCCTTGCTCAGCTCGTCCTTATGGCTTTCTATAGTCTTATTGCTCATCCGCTTGACGAGCTGTGTCTTGATTCTGCCCATAGGCTGCCTAATCTCGCATTCTTTATAAACATTGTGGTAGAATTTGATATGTTTTTGATGCGATTTAAGGCTTCAGCCTTTCTTGTATTCCGTATATGGCGTTGTCCTCTTGCTGATATACTCATTTGCAGAGTAGCTGGCATTTACTGCCTCAGCAACTCCTGTTATGGCCTGCTTGAACTCAGAATCACCAACATCTCCTGCTGCATAGAAGCCTTCAATATTTGTTGATGCGAGCCGATCAATGATGATCTCTCCTTTTGCATTCAACCTGACTCCGATCTCTTTCGCAAGCCGGCTTAAGGGGATATGGCCGATCTCAACAAAGAGGCCGTCAAGCTTGAATTCCTTTGATCCTTTGTAAGGCTTGTCAAAAACAACATGAGCCAGTTTTTCCTTTCCTTTGATCTCTACAACATTTGTGTTATTGATGACTGTGATTTTCCTGTTCTGTTCCACCCGCTTCATATTGATGGGCTCAGGATGGATTTCTTCGCCGCGATAAATGATATACACTTTTTTCGCCCATTGGGTAAGCAATAAAGCCTCTTTTGCAGAGCTGTCAGCCCCTCCGACAACACCAATAACTTTATTCTTGTAAAATGCTCCGTCACAGAGTGCGCAGTAATGCACACCTTTGTTTGTGAATTCTTTCTCTCCTGGAACATTTAGTTTTTTCCATTCACTTCCTGTCACAAAAATGATGGTTTTTCCCCAGTATGCCCCACTTGCTGTGGCCACCTTGAAGCTTCCATCTTTCTTCCTCTCAATCCTTGTTGCGTTCTCATCAGCATAGTCAAGGGGGTAGTTCCGCATATGCTTTTCCAGTGCTCCTGCTAACTCGAGGCCTGTTACGCTTGGAAACCCCGGGTAGTTTTCTACATCAGTCGTTAAGGTGATCACTCCTCCGAGATTTTCTGCAACAAGGAGGATCTTGAGCTGGAACCTCCCTGAGTACATCGCAGCCGCAAGCCCAGCACAGCCTCCGCCGATAATAATAACCTCATAAAGCGTCTTTTCTTTCGGCTTTCCGGGCTTGATGTCAGGTATGTCTTTTGGCATGCTTGGTGGGCAGGGATGGGAATATATAAATATTTGGTTTAACACTTCGTTCTTATGAAGCCTGAAATCCGCATCCTCGGCATCGATGACTCTCCGTTTGACAAATTCAGCCAGAAACGGATCCTGGTGATAGGAACTGTGTTCAGAGGAGGCACGGTTTTGGACGGCGTCATGTCAACAACTGTGGCCGTTGATGGAACTGATGCAACAAAGAAACTCATCGAAATGATCAATAAATCAAAATTCAAGCCTCAGCTGCGTTGCGTCATCCTTGATGGGATTGCATTAGGCGGCTTTAATGTTATAGATATCCACGCACTGCATAAAAAAACAAAAATCCCAGTCATGGTTGTTATCCGTAAATACCCCGACCTTCTAAAGATAAAGACAATCTTAACAAAACTCAAAAAAGAGAAAGCCGTAACACTCATCGAGAAGGCAGGCGCAATCCATAAGGCCGGCAATATCTATATCCAGATCAAAGGCATGACCCTCAAAGCAGCAGAAGAGACCCTCAAAATAACCTGCACCCGCTCCTACCTTCCGGAGCCAATTAGAGCAGCCCACATCATCGCAGCAGGGGTTGTGAAAGGAGAAAGCAAGGGAAGGGCTTAAAGCCCTGCCTGCTTCAGCTGGGCATCTAGGCTTTTATATGGTTGGGTCCAGTAGGGGACAACTGTTGCGCCTTCTGGCCGGATGACATTTCTGGGTCCTTCCCTTCTGATAATCTCCAGTTTTTCGCCTTCCATCTGGTGCATTTCAATTGGCAAAGGGAAGTTCTGGGCATAATCTATCCACTGATTACCCGTCTTTTCTCCCTGCCGGTGGATAAGAACAGCAGGGCCTGAGCGAAGCCTGGCAACAAGGCCTTCAGAGCCGCCTTCAAGAAGGAATTTTGTTCCAATATGCTTTTTGCCTAACAGAAACTGTTCCTCCATTGGAAACGAGTATAACTGTTCTTCCATAAGGGGGATAATCTCAGGGATTATATAAATTTGCACCCTACCATTTAAAAACCCACCATTATTCCTGTTTCCCATGGATTATGACTTGGACGAGCAAAGAATCATCAAAGAGATCAAGGAGAAAGGCCATAAGCGAATCCTTCTTCAATTAGCCGATGGCATCAAGCCGCAGGCCAGGGATTTGGTAAAAACCATAGAATCAGAAACCGATGCAGAATGCCTAATCTGGTTCGGCTCATGTTTTGGCGCCTGCGACCTGCCGTTGTCAATCAAATCCTTAGGCGTATCCTTGGTGGTAGCCTTCGGCCACAATACCTATATCAAGGATGTGAAAGGATGGTAGACTTTATGCTTGTGGAGGCTTTTTACAGGAAGCCATTCAGGCTGTCAGAAGAAGCGTTGGCAGCATTAAAGCCCTTCAGGAAAATTGCATTATTTGGATCAGTCCAATTTATTCAATTAGACGAGGTTATCCATCAATTAAAAACCACAAAAAAAGAGATACTAACCTCTCATGGCAAAAGAACCTCTGGCAACCATCAATTACTTGGCTGCGACTGTTTCCAGGATTCCTTCTCTGGCAAGGACATCTTCAAAAAAGCAGATATCATCCTTTACATTGGAGACGGCCTTTTCCACCCAAAAGCCCTCTTATTCTGCCAGCTTGGCTCAAAGAACCCAAAGGATATCGTTATTTTTGATCCCATCAATAATGCAGTAAAAAAAATAACAAGAAAAGACATCGAAGCCCAGATAAAAACCTACAAGGCAAATCTGATAAAATTCATGGCTGCTGAGAAGATAGGAATCCTGGTCTCAACCAAAACAGGCCAGAGTTACTTAAAAAATGCCGCAGTATTGCAAAAAGAGCTAAAAGCCAAAGGCAAAGAATCCTTCATCTTTGTTGATGACACTATTGATCTTTCTCAGATGGAAAACTTTCCTTTTGTTGAAGCATGGGTCAATACAGCCTGCCCGCGAATAGGATTTGACGATCTTGTGCATTACACCAAGCCATTAATCAACATCAATGACGCTTTTACACCTGAGAAGGCGGTGATGAAGTATGGGTGATGTGGTCAACCTATTTTTGACTCCGAAATCGCTGGAGGCAAGGATTGGGTTTACCTTTTCTACCAGTAAGCGCAATGGAAGCGGCAACAAAGACTATAGGTTCAGTGTGGAGATGGTAGGCGATAAACCTCAGCAGGTACTGCTTATCCGCACCTATGGCTCTTATCGCTCGCTGCTCGAAACTCTTGCGGTTTATGATTCAAGCTCTGCGAATACTCCTTCCAGAGTGATGTACTCAAAAGGCAAATCTCCAGAGATCTCTCTTAATCGTATCGGTGCGGCCCTCGTTATTGATCCTCCAACCATTCCAGCACCTACAGCTGAAGCGGTTTTTAGCAGAGCGATTGCTGAGTATTTGGAATTTAAAGAAACGAACAGGATTGACGAAGCGCTTTCCTACCGCTCCTCCATAAAACTTTTAAACAAAGAATGAGTTTTTTCAGCTATGCTCAGCCTTCCCCAAGTGAGAGAGCTTGAAAAGCAGCAGTACCGGATGGTAGGCAATCATTCAGCTGTCAAGGTGTGCGGCTGGACAAAGAGCATGATCAGGGGAAAAGGCGGCTGCTACAAGTTTGCTTTCTACGGAATCAGGTCGCATCAATGCATGCAGATGACCACCTCGATGTTCTGCGCGAACAAATGCACCTTTTGCTGGAGAGGAGAAAAGGCTCCTGTCTCAAAAACCTGGTATGGGTCTATTGATCCGCCTGCCCAAATCATTAATGAAGCGTTAGAGAAGCACCTCGGCTTGCTTGATGGATTCAAGGGTTATCCAAATGCCAGCAAGACAGCAGTCAAACAAATGAAGGACATCAGGCATGTTGCTCTCTCTTTAACAGGCGAGCCAATCTCCTACCCTCTGATCAACGAGATTCTGGAGGAGTTCCACAAGAGGAGGATCTCAACTTTTCTGGTAACTAATGCCCAATTTCCTGAGCAGATAGAAAAACTCAAATGCGTCACCCAGCTCTACATTTCAGTAGATGCGCCAAGCAAGGCAAAGCTCAAAGAGGTTGACAGGCCATTATTCAAGGATTACTATGAAAGGATGCTGAAGAGCCTTGATGTCATGGCAAAAAAGGAGTTCAGAACCTGCATACGATTAACGATAATCAAGGAAGTGAATGATGATGACCTTGAAGGATACAAACAGATGATTGAAAGAGGGAAACCGGATTTTATTGAAGTAAAAGGCTATATGCATGTTGGAGCATCCCGAATGTTTCTTGAACGAAAGAACATGCCGCTGCATGAAGACATCCGCATCTGGTCAAAGAAATTCGCAGAATTGCTGCCTGACTACACGATTGTAGGAGAGCACCCGCAGTCGCGTGTTGTCTGCTTCATGCGAAAGGCAATGCCTGGGCAGTATATTGATTTTCCAAAGTTTCTTGAGCTGGCAGCCAAAGGGCATGCAAAGGCAGAGGAGTATTCTTCACCGAAGATTATGCCGAATGGTTAGATAGAAGAAAGATCACACATTTCCTTATATTTGCATTTCGGACAGACTTCTCTGATAACGTCAAAAGAACTCACTCCTAAGCGCGCTTCTTCTGCATAGGTTACAAATTCTTTGAGGTAGGAGCAGGGCATACTTGGTCAGAGGAGGATGAAGTATATAAAGGCATTGAAAAGCAGACAAGGAACGTTTAGTCGTTATGGAATACGGTAAAAGAGTTACTCTCTCTTTTTCCCAGCCTCATGAAGCAGCTTCGCATACTTCTCTCATGTTTAGGGGGGGGTTATTACTTTATGAAAGGTCTTCTGCACCAAAAAATCAAATCTGCTCTCCCCTTTCACATACATCATCGGGCGATACATGTTAGAAGTCCATAAAAATACGAAACATTTAAATAGTAATGGTATTTTATTAGACCTATGAGATTTTCAAAAACAGAGCTGAAGGTGTTATGGCAAGTAGCCTTAGGGAAAAGGCAGGTCTCTGAACTAGCTTTAGCTCTGCATAAAGATCAAAGCCAGATATACCGAATCCTAAAAAGCCTCGACAAGAAAGGATTCGCAACACTCGAAAATGGCATAATCGCTCCTTCAGAGAACACTCATATGAACATTCTTCTCCAGGAGCTCTCAAGACGGCCAAATATTATTGATAACCTCTCTGGGTGCGGCATAAAGCTATTTACGGCAATTCTTGAGCCTAAATCAGTTCCTCAAATAATCAAGGAAACGGGCATCAAAAGAAGCACTGTTTTCTACAAATTAAAGGAAGCCACAAGAAACAGCTTCATAAACACACCAGAGGAAAAATACGTTCTTAATGAGAAAATCTGGCCGAAAGTTAAAGAGTTCTTCATCGAACTAAAAAAATACGAGGAAACTGCTGACAAAAGATCCCCGTCAGGAGCAGTCATTTACTACAAAAATGAGAATGAGATCGTTTTCTCAACTAAGGTTGAATGCGACGCTAGCCTGACTGGCTTTTCAGCTTATGAGCAATTCGGCATCAAATTGCTTCCTGTGGATTACACCTATTACCTTCCAAAAAAGACTCTGAAAAAGCAGGACGTATTTCTGCATTCTCTGTATAGGGCAGAGAAAGAAGGAGATGCAAGAGATTTTACTCTCATTGCGCTTTTCTATCTTAAGCACAAAAATGACCTTAAAGATATCAAACACGAGATAATTGACAACCTTAATAAAGTTCTGCGGGGCGAACAAGTAACCTACTATCCAACTCTTGAGGAAATAAAAGACAGAGCTGATGTTTATGATATTAAAATTCAGAATAAGCTTTAACCCCAAAAGAATCATGAGGTGATCTTTTGCTATCAAAATTTGACCAACTGGATGACGTGTTTAATGAGCTAGACAAAACACTGCACAGGAAGGCGCATTTCTATGTAATCGGCGGAGCTGTCCTGCTGTACCATGGCCTAAAGATCAGCACAAAAGACGTGGACATTATTGTTGACAGCCGGAAGGAGTTCATTGCAACAGAAAAAGCGCTCAAGGCAACAGGATTCACGACAAAGCTTCCTTCAACAGACTACAAAAAATCTGATCTCAATCAGATATTTATAAAAGGAGATTTCAGGATAGACTTATTCCAAAGGACTGTGTGCAAAGGATTTCTTCTTTCTGCTGGCATGAAGAAACGATCTCAAAAAGTAAGAGGGCTAACCCAGCTAACAGTTTCTTTATGTTCAACAACAGACATATTCTTGTTTAAAACATTCACCGAGCGTGAGGGGGATATTGCTGATTGCATTTCTTTAACTCAGAGTGCAATTGATTGGGACGGAATGCTTGACGAAATAAACAAGCAGATGCAGACTTCTGGAAACAAAGTATGGATAACCTACATAGGAGAAAGAATGGACATTCTTCTTGAGCGAGGCATCAAGATACCAATAATGGACAAAATCGACAGGCTGAGAGAAGATTATCTTGACGATTACGAGAAAATGCATTCTTCTTAGAAGAAAGTTTAGGAAGAAATAAGCTCCTTGACCTAATACAATAGGGGGTAAAGCGGAGATGACGAGAAGATGACTGTACCACCATCAAACTTTAACGGCAAATATATAAATGCCTCATAATCTCTCTTTTCTGCCGTGATCAAAGCCATCATCTTCGACTGGAACCGGACGCTCTGGGACAAGGAAAACGGAGCCTTGTTTGCTGAAACAAAGGATATCTTAGAGCATTACAAGCAGAAGACTCGCTTAGCCTTGGCATCCAATCTTGAGGGAGGAAACCGGGAGGAAAAGCTCGACCTTATCAGCAAGCATAACTTAAGCCATTATTTTGACCTTGCGGAATTCCAGGAAGAAAAAAAGGACCAGATCTTTGAGAAGATCATCCAGCACTGGGGCCTTAAGCCTGAGGAGGTTGCGATTGTTGATGACAAGGCCAAAAAGATCGTCTCCTTTGGCAGGCGGACAGGAGCAACAACAATCTGGCTCAAGAAAGGGAAGTACGCAGACGAACTGCCTGATGCTGATCCTGACCATGTCATTTATTCTCTGGCTGAATTGAAGAGGATTGTCTGAGACCACCACAACCTATAAATATCCTTCTTCTCAATACCAGCGTATGTGGCCATTGCGAAGGGTGGAACGAGAGATAGAAAAAGAAATCCACGCAGGAGAGAAGTCCATCAAGCGAAACTGGAAAAGAATAGTGACCATCTCAGTCATAGCAGTGCTCCTCATCTCAGCAATCCTGTTTATAACCGGCATGAGGATACGGTTTGCTTTGAGGGACAGCCTTATTGTGGGCCTCTCCCCTTCTGACCGCTCCTTTACAATAACAAACCAGGAGCAGCAGCCAATAACCTTCGAAATCACTTCAGACAACAGCCGCTTCTGCACAGCCTCCTGCTCCGCCACCTTTCATGACAGAAGCGAGGACAAGATCCTTGATGCCGCATCCTTTTCTCTCGGAAGGAAGGACAGGATTGTAAAGAGCTATACCCTCACGCCAAAGCCAAAAGGCACAGGCCAGAAAATCTACAACTTTGAGGTGGAATGCTCCAACCAGAAATCCCTTCTCTGCAGGACCGACAGCCCGCTCCGCCAGAAATCTTCCTTTATCACCCTGAACTTCAGGCTTTCTCCTGGAGAAGAGATGATAAATCAAGGCATCCAGCCTTCTCTTCAGAAAAGCTTCTCAGACATCAACACAGCAGCAGGCTATCTCCAGACAGCAGCACAGCTTATACCCGGCCTTCTTGACCATGCCATCCTCAACGCAAAGCTGGAACAGCTCAACACAGGGCTCAATGAAACGATGATCCAGACAGACGAGATCTTCAGCCTCTGGTCTGATGAGGAATACACAGTCTTGCAGACCTTCTATGCCAAAACAGTGAAGGATTCAACATTGCTTGACCAGTCAACAGCATTCCTTGAGCAGGTCAGATCATCCAGAGAAACCCAAAATGATCTCACAACACAGTATAACCAATTGAAAAATATGATATTCAGTAATTCAAACCTTGCCAAGCAGGCTATCCACTTCTCTCCTGAAAATCATTCTTTGAGAAAGGACTTCAACACAACCTTCTCCAAGCTGTCTTGGATACAATCGAATCTCACTGAGAATCAATATACCTCATTGGCTCATTTTGATTCTGCGATAGCCAACCTGACAACCCAAATAAATGAATTCAATGCAACCCTTTCTAAACTAAGAAATAAGACAAGGGAAGAGGGAAATAACCTTGCAGCATCTGAATTCCAGAAGAAGTGCAGCCTGGGATTCTGCGATTTTCTTGTAGGAGATCCCTGCTTAGACCTCAATAAGATCCTTACAGAATATGATACAACTGCCTACCCAATCCCAGGAACTCCTCCGGCAGAATCCTATTTCGAGACAGGCGAAACCTCAATTAAGATCACTCCCTCAAACCAATCCCTGGAGTATTATACTAATTTTTGCGTAAATGCGACATCTATCCCTGATCTCAACACAACCCTCCCTGATATCTCCGAAAGCAAAGAGCCCCAAAATATAACAACCTCGCTTGTCATCCTTAACGAGCTTTCCCAAAATCTTCCTGTCTGTTGCGTACGGGGATCATGCTCTCCCTGCTGCACCACTCCTGAATGCAGAAACGACCCAAGCTCCTTCCCTGTGCTCCTGATTCATGGCCACTCTCTGCTCAGAAGCACCTCTCCTGAGCCAGTTATTGATATCTTCAACCGTATCCAGTATCAGCTCCAGGAGGATGGGTATCTGAACGGAGGCACGGTCATCTTTGATTTCAACCAGTCTGACTACTCTGCAAATGACTGGGGGCTTTCAGGCACTCCGATTGCTCTGAAAGCGTCCTATTACTTTGATTATTTCTACTCTCTTGGAAAATACATCCACATAACCCGAAGCACAGATAACATAGACACCTATGCAATCAGGCTAAAGGATATCATAGAATTAGTCAAATTCAGGACAGGAAAGCCTAAAGTCAATATCGTTGCGCATTCCATGGGGGGCTTAGTCTCAAGAAGATACCTTGACATCTTTGGAGAGGAATCGGTGGACAATATGGTGCTCATAGCAACCCCGAATCACGGCATTGAAGGCTCTGCCAAGAAGTTCTGCAGGCTATTCGGAGAGAAACGAGAATGCGAGGACATGTACCAAGATTCCATCCTGTTAAAAAAGCTCAACGATCCGAACAATAAGATAAAGGACGTCAAGGTTGTCACGATCTCAGGCATCGGCTGCGACACTGATGGAGGCCTAGGAGATGGAATTGTAACTCTGGACAGCTCCAAACTGGAAGGAGCAGAATCCTCCATTGTAGAAGGAAACTGTGATGACACCTTCAAGGCAGGCCTGCATTCTGATCTGCTGAACATCGACAAGTATCCTGAAGTCTATCAGGCGATTTCCAGTGTACTCAGGAGAGGAATTAATATTACCAATACTACCGAGAACTAACGCAAATTTCTGAGGGCTTCGACAGTTGCATATACCTTCGGAACATACTGCTTTGTCTCTTCCGGGACTTTTCCTGCACCAAATGCAAGGTCCCAAAACGTAGCGTTGACACCATACTCTCTCTTAAGCTTTCTCAGCCTTGTTTCTCCCATGTTATAAGCTGCAAGGGCGTCAGCCCAGGACTCAGTTTTCTCCTCAAGGTCTCCAAGGTGCTGGATTCCCGCTTGGATTGCAGATCTGGGGATTACTCTTTCATCAATATGCCTCCCAATCTTAAGCCCATAGCTGCGTGCAGTATCTGGCATAAGCTGGTAGAATCCCCTTGCGCCTTTAGGCGAGGTTTCATCACTCCTCAAGGCTTCCTGCATAAATACCCCAAGAGCGATCTCAATGGGAACACGATATGCCTGGCTGTTTTCCTGTATGAGGGGAAGGAATTCTCTTGCAGCAGCATATCTGGCCTGAAAGTCTGAGATTCCTTCAGGATCCTCTGTATAATAGGACCTGTACTGCCCGATAAGCCTAATGGCCTGAGATCTCACATGCTCAGAAACATATTCCACCCCAAACGGGGAGATCTCCGGAAGAATCTCTGGTGATTGGGCAGTCTCAGAGATCTCCTGCTGCGAACTTGTAATGGCTGCTTCAGGAGGCGGCATTTCCCAGGCTTGCTCACCGGGCGCTGCTCCAGCAAGCAGTATCATGGCAGTTACTATCTTTTTTGGTAAAGAACGCATTTTCTTGAATGCCTTGCAGGCTACTCCTGCAAATCTCAGAATCTTATATTAAATTTGCCAATACAATCTATTGTGAATTTTTACTTTATGCTGGTATGGAAGAAAAATATAACTGATTTAGTATCCTGACAGCCGGGATTTCAAAGGATTCATTTAGAAAATGAAGGTCCATTTACCTCTCTTTACCCCCTCCATTCTTGTACGCAATAACTGCTGAATCATTGCTGCCCTTCCAATGCTCAACAAAGAAATCTCCCGGGTTACCCGGAACTTTTTTCACCCTTTCAAAATCCCTCGGTGCCGGAAGACTTGTGTTCATAACATAAGGGGTTAGCTTAAGCATATCCTCAAAGACGAGCAGGATGAGGTCAGGAAACCCGTTGTTTCCTAAATGAGACTCTGCTATGAATAGCCCTTCTGCATTGAGGTAAGGCCAAAGATTATCAATTGCTGATTTTACCCTTTTTTTCATCTCCTTAATAAATTCCCGAGGAACTTCAAGAGGGTCGCGAAAGATCCAAGGCGCTTGAAAACTGGGGGCTATTAAACACGTTTCCCATAAAAATGATATCATACGTATCTTCAAGCGTCTCTTTTTCAAGGAGACGATGCATATCAGCTTCAATAATGCAAAAAGGAGCATTTAGATATGGGGCAGGGACTTCTTTATCAAGGGCTGTAGAGACCGCACATCTTTGTTGGGCTTCATACGCAAATGTATCCCTAAAGTCATATTCATGATGCTCATCATAATCAACACCAGAAAAACCAACCTCCAAGACCTTTTTTCCTTCAATCCCGAGGGGCAGGAGATCTAAAATAGGAAAACCTTTTCCTCTCGTATCGTTCCATCCCTCAAAGAATTCATAAATACTCCTGCACGATCCTTCCACTTCAGCCATTTCATCCCTATAAAATAAGAATTCAATTCTTGTGTCAATAAAATCAGTTAATTCAAGCATCCTTTTTGGGAGAATGGATTCTGAAATACCTGCATTGCCGGTTTCATCCCACTCATGTTTATATTTCCGGAACTCTTCCCAAAAATCCCGGGTCGGTCTCGCGTACAGCTCTGACAAAAAGAGCGAACCTTGCACTGCCTGCTGCCATAGCTCACTTCTTGGCAGCCCTTGGGTGAGATTCTCCACAATCAAGGAGAATGCGGGGCTCTTTATAAACTAAAAGCCTTAGCAAACATCTCACCCAAATCTCATGTTCTTCATCCCGCCGATCTTCTTCATCATCTTGCCCATATCCGTTGAGCCTTTCATCATCTTGGCCATCTTTTTTCCCTGCTTGTACTGCTTCACCAGCTCGCGGATGTTCTGGGCAGAGACTCCTGAGCCCTTGGAAATGCGCTCAATCCTGCCGGCATCGATCTCTTCCGGGTTCTCCAGCTCATTCTGGTTCATGGAGTCCATTGCAGTCTTCCATAATCCAAGCTTCCCTTCCTGGACATCAAGCACCTCCTTTGGGAGCTGAAGCTGGGAAAAGCCAGGGATCATCTCCACAAGCTTTCTCAATGAGCCCATCTTCTTCATCGCCTGCATCTGCTCGTAGAGGTCGATCAACGTAAATTCGCCTTTCAGGAATCGCTGGCCAAGATCCTGCGCCTCTTCTTCAGACATGGCGACCTTTGCTTTCTCGAGCAGTTCTTCCAAATCCCCCATGCCCAGAAGCCTGCCAACAAAACCTTTTGGATTAAAGCTCTCCAGGTCATTGAGTTTCTCTCCGACTCCGATGAATTTAATCGGAGCTCCACTCACTGCGCATGCAGTCAATGCGCCCCCTCCCCTTGCAGTGCCGTCCATCTTTGTGACAATGATGCCAGTAAGGCCGCAGCTTGCATGGAATTGCGTAACCTGGGCATGGCTTGTCTGGCCGATATCTGCAGAGATTACCAGCAATCTCTCATCCGGCTGCACTGCCTCCTTTACCTTTTCAATCTCCTCAATCAAATCTGTGCTTAACTTGTCCCTTCCTGCGGTATCTATGATCACCACATCAAACTCCTTCAGCTCCTGCTCGATTCTCCTGTAGATCTTTAGAGGGTCCTTTTCTTTCTTGTCAATGTATGCAACGAGCTTTGCGTCAGAAGCGACCTGTTCGATCTGATCCATGGCAGCAGGCCTGTGCACATCCAAGCCTACAAGGCAGACCTTGTGGCCGCGGTTTGCAAAATAATGGCCGAGCTTTCCGGCAGTTGTAGTCTTTCCGCTTCCAAATAATCCTATAAGCATGATGACTGTGGGTTTCTTAGCAATCTCAATCTTTTTTGCCTCTCCTCCAAGAAACCTGACCAGCTCTTCATAGACCACAGTGATTAAGAATTCCTTCTTGGAAATCCCAGGGGCCTCCTCTTCCAGCACCCTCTCTTTAATCCTTTTGGTCAGATTAAAGACAAGCTGCACATTCACGTCTGCCTGCAGAAGGGATCGCTGGATATCCTTCACCAGCTCATTCACAAGCCGGTCATCTACAAAGACTGCCTTGGCTATCTTCTGCAGCGTTGATTTCAGGCTTTCTCCTAACCGCTCTAAGACCATGGCTGCTACGAAGGAAGCGAGATTTATAAAGGTTGGGCTTCGCCTTGAAATGGCAGAGGCCGCATCTTAACAACGCATTTCGTACTCTATGGTTTGCAAAGGCAACATCCACGAACCCTTTACCCTAACTTATCTCCTTACAACAACACTTTTAATATCAAACCTCACTTTCTTCTCATCTGCGTGGCTGTCGCTCTTGGACCTGCAGCCTATGGGGCATAACACGACTGATGCCAGGCTTTGCTCTTCCAATCCAAGCAACTCATCAACCTTCTTCGGATCAAACCCTTCCATCGGGCAGGCATCGATCCTCTTCATGGCGCATGCCTCGAGCAGGAAGCCAAGGCTAATATACACTTGGTTCTTTGACCATGCGAGTGTCTGCTCAGCTGTCAAAGCCTTCCTAAATCCAAGGATCGTGTCCTCGTAGCCTTTCAGCTTCTCACGAGGAACCTTCCTAATCCGAGAAATTGAGTCAATATAGTTTCTTATGTAGCCTTCATTGAGGTCGGTTCTCACACAGAGCACAATCAAGTGGGATGCGTCTGTGACCTGCGGCTGATTCCATGCAGCCTCCCTGAGCCTTTCCCTCAATTCTTGGTCAGTCACAACGATGAACTTCCAGGGCTGGAGGCCAAACGATGAAGGAGAGAGGTTGAGCACCTTCAAAAGCTCATCAAGGTCTTTTTCAGAGACTTTTTTCTTCGGGTCAAATTGTTTTGTCGCGTATCTCCATTCCAGCGCTTCCAAAATCTCCATGCTCTTCACCTCTGTGGCCTTGCTTTCTATTCTTCTCCCATCTATAAAACCATGATATGCCTGTTAAAAAAATAAAAAAATTACATGCCTTTCTTGATGCGACTCATCGCCTCAGCCACACCTTTTGCTTCCTTCTCAAGCCAATTCTTATATTCCTGGAGCTTTTCAATCTTCTCCTCGTTTGTCAGAAATTGTCTTGGGGTTTCCTCGCATTCACATCCGGCGCAGTTCATGGTTTCACCTTTCCGGAAAGCTATCGGCTTTCCAATATCGGTTAACCGATACTTATATTTAAATCTTTCTATCTATCGGTTTTCCGAAAGGTATTTATACGTTGGGAGCACTGTATGCCCTATGAAGCCAGAATGCGAAATGAAAGGGTTTCTGTCGCTTCTCCTTCTGTGGATCATCCACGAGAAAAAAATGACCGGATCCGGGATAGCAAACGAGATCTCAGCAAGAAAAGGCTCGAAGCCAAGCCCGGGAACCATCTACCCTGCGTTAAAAGATCTTAAGGAAAAGGGTTTGGTGTCTTGTGATAAGGGGAAGGTGTATTCAATAACCAAAAAAGGCAGGCTCGAGCTGAGCGTCCTGCTCAAAAGCTTCTTCAGCACGTTCAAGGACATCGATGACATGAAACGGTGCTGCGGATAGGGGCGCAAGCCTTCTGAAACTATCACTCTTTAGTAACGAAAAATTTATAAATCAGGCCATGCTCCGGCATCGCTGAAGGCTCTTCGGGGCATACTCCAATAATCCGCAACCTTTAAATAAATCTCTCATTACCTCAACCATGATGCCAAAAAAGTCAATAGCACAGAAACTTGTTTATCCTGAGCAGATCAATGTAGGTCAATCTATCCAGAAGACTGCTGAGCTCCTTGCCGATACGTGGTCGCTGAGGCTGCTGCGGCAGCTGATGTGGAACTCAGAAACACAAAAGCCTGAGACACGGCCGATGCGCTTCTCAGAGCTCAAGAAGCAACTTCCTAGCATATCGCCAAAAACCCTGTCCCGAAAGCTCAAGGCAATGGAGAGGATGGGCGTAGTCCAAAAAACCCTCTATGCGGAAGTTCCGGTGAGGGCGGAATATGCCATCACAGAGAAGGGAAAGCAGCTGAAGGATGTCCTGCAGGCAATCACTGCCTGGAATCTCAGAAATCTTTAAATACTTCTTTTGTCTTGGCGGCTCAAAAAGGGAGGTGAGGCCGAATGGCAGACCAGGATGATTATGATGAGGATTACGATGAAATGAATCCTGATGATGAGGATGACGAAGTGTAATTGTCAGTTTTTTGCTTGAGTCTTTACTCAGCTGCCACCGTTGTACTGGTCCAAGTTCGCTCCAGTTTTCGTGATGAGTGATTTTCAGCCTTTGCAGGCGGCTCAGTAGCAAGTCAGTCGGCATCAGGCTTGCTTGTGCCTGCATCTGCTCCAGCTGACACCCCCGAAGGGGCCTACCCTCTGTCAGCACCGCTCATGACTGCAAAGAAGCTCGCAGAAAGGATGCCGGACTTGCAACTGAGCCTTCGTAGGCTTAAGATTTATAAAACCCCCCTTATTTTACCCCACTATGTTCACTGCCGAGCTATTGAAGACGTCCTTTCCTGGCATTCTGGGCCAGGAAGCGGTGAAGAAGCAAGTCTCCTCAGCTTTAATGACTGAAAGGCATATTATCATTGTCGGCCCTCCCGGGATTGGAAAGACAACCTTGGCAAAGAATATAGCAAAACTCCTGCCTGCAATAACTGTCAATGACTGCGACTTCAATTGTGATCCAAAAGCTCCCTTGTGCCCAAGGTGCATCCATGCAGCTCACTCTGGAAGGCATGCCACCAAAAAAATATCCGGCGAGCAGCGTTTCATCCGGATCCAGGGATCACCTGACCTGACTGCCGAAGACCTTCTGGGGGACATCGATCCCATCAAAGCCCTGAAATTCGGGCCGTTATCCTTAGAAGCCTTCAATCCTGGAAAAATCTTCAGGGCAAACAATGGAGTCCTCTTTTTCGATGAAGTGAACAGATGCCCTGAAAAGCTGCAAAATAGCCTGTTGCAGGTGTTGGAGGAAAAGAAGGCAACCCTGGGAAGCTATGAAGTGGATATCTCTGCAAACTTCATCTTCATCGGAACGATGAACCCTGAAGACTCCTCAACTGAGCGCATCTCGGATGTATTCGGAGACAGGTTTGATTTCATTTACATGGGCTATCCTGAATCAGTGGAGATAGAAAAGGCGATCATTCTTGCAAAAGGGAAAAAGCTTGCTGAAGTCTCCGATAAGCTGCTGACTCTGATAGCTGCATTTATCCATGATCTTCGGGATGATGCCAATCTTCAAAAAAAGCCATCTGTCAGAGCATCATTAGGGCTTTATGAGCGCAGCCAATCCAACGCATTGCTTTCTGGAAGGAAAAAAGTCAATCTCGAGGACATTGAAGAAGCGGTCATTTCTGTCCTCTGCCACAGAATAGAATTAAAGCCATCGATAAAATACCTGCAAACTACGAGTGCGTTTATAAAAACGTCTTTCCAGAAGTTTATAGAAGCAGCGGGAGAAAAGAAGTTTGATTTTGGCAGAGAGGCATCTTCTTCCCAAAAGGGTGATGGCCTCTGACACAAGCCCCATAGGCTCTTTTTCTGAGATCCAGGAGCTATCTGGAAAGCTGTCTCCCCAGCAGGAGGAAGACAAACTCATGAGGACAGTTCTGCAGGCAGACCAGAAGACAAAGGATCATGGGAACCTTATCAGGGACAGCTTCAATAGGGGGATAGGCGCGTTTGCTCCCAACCTCATTTTCAGGAATCTTGTCCAAAACTATTCTCAAGCGAGGAAGATCTACGGTGAAACCTTTATCCGGCTGGTCTCAGGATATGATGAGAGCTTTATCAGAAAGAACATCAATGTCCCTGAATTCCAGCGAGAACTGAAGAAAAGGATTGAGAAGAATATTGATGAAATGAAAGACCAGGGGCTTCTCGATGATACTGACGCTCCCACATCCCATGGACTCAAGCTCGCTTCCTTAACCTTAACCATCGAAGAGCTGGATCGGCTCATGCCGAAGGGCATCATCGGAGAGAAGGTACACAAGAAGAGAAAGCTTTACGGAGACAAGGAGGAATCAAAAGACTACAAAAGGGGAGACCTCTATCGTTCCCTGGATATCCATAAGTCTGTCAAGGCGGCGATCAGAAGGAACCATAGAGAACTCTCTGAGGCGGATCTTAAGGTCTTTGAAAAGAAGGCAAAGGGCGCGATAACTGTAATCTATGCCTTTGATGCTTCGGGGAGCATGAAAGGCGAGAAGATTGATCTCTGCAAGAAAGCCGGAGTTGCTCTGTGCTACAAAGCCATTGCAGAGAGAGATAAAGTGGGGCTGATTATCTTCGGAAAACATATCAAAAAGTCAGTTTCACCAACCCTTGATTTCCCCCTCCTGGTGGAGGAGATCACCCGGATCAAGCCAAGCCAGGAAACCAATATCCAGAAGACCATCCAAAAATCCATCGAGCTTTTTCCCTCTGGCCATTCCACGAAACATCTCATTTTGGTTACTGACTGCATGCCAACTACCGGCAAGGATCCGGAAAAGGAAGTCCTGGAAGCAGCCTCTCTCTGCCATGACAACAACATCTCCATTTCTCTGATTGGAATCGGCCTGGATGAAAAAGGAATACTGCTTGCAAGGCGGATAGTGGAGATCGGGGAAGGAAGACTGTACCTTGTCAAGGGGGGCAAGAGACTGGACCTGATCGTGCTGGAGGATTATTATTCATTGAATTAACCAACAGTGGGCTAAGTCTCCCCCATGTTAATGGGGTAGATGGATGCCCACGATGCGAAGCATCAATACCTGCTTGAATTCTCCCGTATGTACCTTGCCAC
>Ga0209541_10003759_pt1 | contig 27560 bp, 25 predicted proteins | sample RifCSPlowO2_01_FD_184027 | JGI IMG/M metagenome (GOLD analysis project Ga0209541, IMG submission 184027) | Groundwater microbial communities from Rifle, Colorado - Rifle CSP2_plank lowO2_0.1 (SPAdes) (version 2) | ecosystem: Environmental > Aquatic > Deep subsurface > Groundwater | place... | reverse complement strand
CTACATACCCTAAACCAATAATACACACTTTTTTTATCATAAATCCAGCACATTTTTACTTTAGAGAATTTTGAAAAACTATAAATGAAGAAACTACTTCATTTATGTGCCAATAAAGTCGTTGCTTTATTGAGCACTATTCAAAATTATCTTAGAGACTTTGAAATGGTCGAGATTTTGCCTGTTAAACAAGTAAAAAATTAGCAAAATCTCTATTTTTCAAAGTTCTCTTTAGATGCTTTTTAAATTTTGTTAAGCTCTGATCATGATATCTTTTTATAGTGGTTCTTTCTTCTGGTGAGCATGGTTGAAGATAAACACGATAAGCACGATAAACATACTTCTTCGCTTGCGCAGAAGACATTGCTTTTTTCTCTGTATGGGTTAGTCGCGCTAATGATAGTTTTCTCGGTCATGGCGATACAGAATGTCGGCGAGGAAGGGTACAATCGCTGCATCCAGAAGAAATGTGAAACTCGCGGGGAAGCGTTTTGCAGCAAATTCCGGGAAATTAACAATTGCTGTGAGGGCGCAGGCGGAAATCTAGCAGTAGTTGATAATCAGTATAAGTGTGTGTTTGAGTAAGCTCTACTCTCTTTTAGAATATTCTTCAGATAATCTCCTTACCATAGCAATGGCATTTTGTTGGTTAAGGGGATTAAGCCAATCAGTTTCTCTATATTCGGGAATTACGTAAGGAACATTAGCCGGAATTATTGCTTCTTGGAAAACTCGTTTTAAATCTATCAGTCCAGTGTCGCTGGCAACACCATCTTCTCCAGGAAAAGCTCCAAAGCCGACGCTAGCATTAGCAAATTGCAGTGAGCCGATTAGCGGCTTGTAAAAGTTTATGACTCTAACCAACTCTGAAGTAATTGTTTCTCTGAGGTTAGTTTCTTTTTGTTCTTTCTTAATTCTCTCAGCAGTTTTTTTGTCCTCATCAGTCATTTGAATGTACACTCCTCCCCCGAACTGCGGCATCCCGGGAATCTTTACTCTCGCGATGTTTTTGTCTTCATCCGTCGGTTCCGTTTTTAACCATGTATACAGAACTTGGGCTAAGTGTATTACGTCTAGAGCTAAAGGTGTTCCAATGATTGGGAAATCGCTCGGCCGCGTAGTGGTATAACAGTGGCACAAACTACCGTCGGCGTAGGCAGGATTAATTTGAGTAATATTTTCTATTTGTAATTCTACTTGGGAATTTCGTCTTAAGCTTTCATAATGTTCTCTAATCTCCCCCAATTGCCTTTCTCTATCAACTTCTACTGGTCTGCCCTTATCATCGAATCCATCAAATATATATTGGAATTGTGCGTAGGCAATATTTTTTGTGATGTTGTTTACGGAGTTAGCTAGTTCTACATATCTCAATAAAAAATCTCTACTTGATACTCTTGTTTTACTATCGGCGGAAAAAGGGTTAAGGCGGTATTCTTTGGTGCTGTCCGGAGCTTCTAAAGCGACAATCTCCCATTCCTGAGCAATCCGAATCAAGGCTTCTTTAGTTTTGTCAAGATCACGAAAATCTTTGTCAAGAAGAAGCAGTTCGATACCCTTGACGCCTAGTCTTTTACGTGCTTCGATTTGTTGGCTATCGAGAATTGCTTTTGCTAAAATATCCATATTTTGAAAGAAAAACTAATTATTTTTAAAACTATCTACTTAATTTACTTTAAACACTAAAAATAAATTATCTTTTTGATAGACGGGAGTAAATAATGATCCTGAATTGATAATTTCGTTGTAGCGCTGCGGCAATAATGTGTTGGTTTCATTTTCTCCGAAAGGGCCCGCTAAATACCTCGCATCCATGCGCGGATTGATAATTACATATTGGTAACCTTCTCTTTTCAAAAAACTATGCAGCTGCTTTGCATCGGTATGCAGTATGTCTGCTCGGAAATCTTTCAAATCTTGACACCAGTCGCAGCTATAACCGCCAAAACCAATGACTACTTTATCTCTGGGAGCGTAAAGAAAAACTGGCGTGTTCGGCGGAATACTTTCAAACCACAAACCATACTCAAAGGGCTCGGCAGGATGCCCACCACTGAACGAGCCGGAAGTTGGCCAGACTGCGGTATTTAATTGGTATTTTTGGTATCCAGAGGTGAACAACATTCCAACGATAAGCAAAGAAAAGATCACCAACGCAGGGATTTTAAATTTTTTAGCGAGAGCAGCAGCAGAATATACTCCTTCAGCAGCGATAAGGGCGGTGGGGATAGCCAATAACATCCATACGCGGAAAGCGCCTTTGGCAACGGAGACGGGAAAGGTCATGCCATTGACACCCCAGAAGGTGAAGATCAACCAAAGTATGGAGATGCAAAGCCAGGCATTTTTCTCTTCCACCAAGGTTGCTTTGTGTTTCCATAGAATATAACCTATCGCGAAAAGGACAATCAATGATACAACTATCCCGATTCCGATGGGGTTGTTGATCTGATTATTTCCTTGGGCGACAAAGAAATCGCTGAAGGTATATGCTCGTGATGCTGAGCCTCCCGGATTAGTGATCGTTTTGAGAATGGAAACGATATGTCCTATCACCCCTTGCGAGGCTGTTGAAGCAAATTCTTGTCCCTGTACTAATACTGCCGCTCCTTCTTCATTCACGACATTACCGCCGAAATAATCAATAAAACCGCCGAGAGTATATTTGTAAATCATCACTCCCCACCACGCAAAAGAGAGGGCAATTCCTCCCGCAAGGGCGATAAATCCTTGAGTGAAAAATTTTCTATGGGTAATAGAGACTACAACTAAATACAGCAACACCATCGTTGATAATTTTAAAGGCTGTTCAATATTTTGACTGACCCAGACGCTAGCTATGATCAGCAAAGCAATATACATCCATTTTTTATCTTCTTTAATTTGTTGAAAGGCGTAGAGTAAAGGAAAGAAGATAGTGATGACTAAAGAATGGGCCCAGATAAAGTGGCTTAAGTAGGCAGGAATAATGGCAAAAATAAAAGTAGCTAAAAGTGCTTTGTTTCTATTATCAGTAAATCCCTTGGCAAACAAATAGAAGAAAAGAAACCCTAAGGAGATGATTAAAGCGTTAAAGAATTTAATGGTCCAGTTAAGATCGTGGGAGGTCTGATGCAGGATGCCCATTACAATATCGTAGGCGGGAGGATACGGGTCGATGTATGAAAGTGTTTGGTCAATTTTATTTTCCTCTTCAAGCACGGGATCATAAGCATTTTTTTCTATTGAAACATATTTTGCTCCCACCGCATGTCCCCAGGGATCTTCATCTTCAAGATAAGGATAATTAAAAGCTCCTGAAGCGTACATGTAGAAGGATGCGAGAACAATAACTAAAACTGTCAAGATGGCAAGATCTGATTTGGTAAACTTTAGCAAAGCAGAAAAATCTGGTTTTGTTTTTGCTTGTATTGATTTTACAACTCTATACATGGGGAAAGCTATGCTTAGTAACAAAAAGACTTTCCAGTCTAAGGGAATATGCAGAAAATTAAGCACGATGGCAAGAATAGGAAATAATCCTAAACCAATCCCTAGATTAAGAAACTGCCGTTCCCAGAAATGCTCTGGCTTCTTGACAAAATAAGTAGCAGTAAAGCCTAGTCCCCAGAGGTAGATAAAAAAGAGAATAATAGTGATGATACTGATCATCTATGATTGGGAACAGTGGGATTATATAAAAATATCCGTTTTTTGGGGCTAGTTGTTAGTATAATGGTACACTTTTATCAAATAAAATTCCTGAGAGATATCGCGTTGGTAGTTTTTATCTAGAAGTTTACGGTAATATTCGTCTGGTTGATAATTGCCTGATAATATCAGCCAAAATTCGTCTTGGTCTTGTAGGACTTGCAGCAAAGCTTCTTCCGTCAGCATCTTGTTTTCACGCCGGCCTTCGGTCCAGGTTAATCTAATGATCTCCGGTTTTAAGAAATAGTATTCAGAGAGAAACACTGGTCCTAGACCGCCGCGATCAAGTAACAGAGTAGTCGTTCCAGTAGTTCTTTCTTCTATGAACTGTGCTGCCTCCTGCCATTCTGCTTTTGTAGGTTCTTGGTAATATTCAGATAGGGCTAGAGAATTTACAGTAACTAAAGCTATGATACAAAGCACAGTAAGCCTAGTTCTTTTGAAGTTTGAAATTTTGTAGGCGAGGTAGAGGTAGAGTATAGGTACTAAAAAATAAGAGTGCCGTATCAGGAAAAAGGAATGGGTTATCGGAGCGCGTGAAAGGACAAAACCAAGAATAGAGAGTGGAAAGAACGAGAAATAAAGATAGATCATGGCAAAAGTAAGTATGATTAAAGTCCAATAATAATCGGGAATTTGTAGTCTTGAAACAAGAGCGGTAATTCTTTTTTTACACAAGAAAATAGCTCCGGCTGCCAGAAGGACTACCATCAATGGCACTGCGTAAAAGAAAACGCCTAATTTTGCTAGGAATACTGGGACTCCTTTTTGGATAAGCTCGGGAGCTATTCCCGTATCTGCAGTAATATATTGCTGTAAAAATAAAGGAATCAAAGGTAAAGCAATTAAGATTATAGCAAGGTTGGTCGCTAACCATTTTTTCCAGGGAAAATGTTTTTTGTGCCAGAGAGCAGCAAAAGTATACAGAGCGATCAGAATTCCAGCAACGAAATTAAGATACAGTGATAAAATCATGCTTAGGGTGTAGAAAAAGTAATCTTGGTTCGAAGCTGGCAGCTGCCGCAGCGATTTGTTGTAGATTTTACTAAAGAAGTATAGAGTGCAGAGCGTTAGAAGGCCATAAATACTATAAAGCCTGGTTTCCTGTGAAAATAATATCTGCAACATAGATGTGGAGAGTAAAAGGGCTGCGATTAAACCAGTGCGACGATCATAAAGGACTTCTCCGATTTTGAAGATAATGGCAATTGATAGGGCTCCTGCCAATAAAGACGGAAAGCGCACTGAAAATTCTGAAGAACCAAAAGCCTTTATCCAATAATGAAGTAAGAGGTAATATCCAGGAGGAGCGCCTTCGGTTTCAACAGTGCCAGCCATCACTTCATTTGGAGAAGGCAGCAGGGCATAGTGCAGTGAATACGCCTCGTCTACCCAGATGCTTTCCTTATTTAGATCATACAGGCGCAACAGTAGTCCTAGCAGGATTATCACTGTTAGTAGAACCACAAACTTTTTTCTCATAGATTGATTTCTTCAAAATTGTTTTATAAAAGTAATTGATTAGAAATCTTTTTTGACGTGATGTTAACTTTTTCACAAGCCTTAGCATAAACTATATAAATTACTTTTGTTCATTGATCTTATGAAAGAGCTGCTGAAAAAGTTCAGATTGAAACATCTGCTGTTTCTATTGGGCGTGATTATCTTGATCTTTTTCTTAAAATCGCTAGATTTAGTAGCTATTTCAAAAAGCTTATCTTCGCTGACATTTTCTTCAGTAATTATTATTCTCTTGTTAACCATCTTGAGCATTTCCCTGCGGGCGTATCGCTGGCAATTTCTCACTTCCAAGGCTTCTGGAGAGAACATATCTTTTTTATTTTCTTTTAAATCCATCTTGGGGGGAGTTGCTGCAGCCAGTTTAATCCCCGGTAGAATCGAGCTGAGCAAGCCGCTCCTCTTAAAGCATGATTTTGACATCCCAATCTCAAAGTCTTTTCCCTTGATGTTAATTGAGAGATTATTTGATCTTTTTTCTGTTCTTATTTTTCTGGTGTTGGGATTATTTTTTGTACATCTTGATGGGGCGACCGGCCAGGGACAGATACGTATGTTGCTGGTGTTATTATGCTTGTTAATTGCGGGGATGCTGCTTTCGCCGGTGTCGGTTCTTAAAATGTTGCAAAAAGCTGCACCTCGGCTGCCTCTTCCAGTTTCTTTCCGAGATAAAATAGCGTTATGGTGCGAACAAATAATCTCTTCCTTTACTGCTTTTAATGAGAAAAGTTTTATTCTTGTTGCAGCTATTTCGGTGGCGGCAATTATCTTGGAAATAATACGCCTGTGGTACATATTACATTTTTTAACTGTCTCTGTGCCGTTTATGGCAGTAGGATTTGTGCTCAGTTCTTCGGTGCTGATCGGAGTTCTTTCAGCTATTCCTGGAGGCATTGGAGTAGTGGAATTTTCTGCTGCCAACATCCTTTCTTCGTTGACTGGAGCATATCCTCCGGTAATTAAAAGCGCAATTCTTATCGATCGTATGGTTGCGTATTATCTTTTGGTAGCAGTAGGTTCACTCTTGCTGATTTTCTGGAAGAAAAAGAAAGAGATAGTATCATAAACCTTTTAAAGGAAAAATTTCTTGCAGATTTATGGCTTTGAAAGAGAAAGAAACCCTTTCTATTATAGTCCCTTGTTATAATGAGGAGGAGGGGATTCCGCAGCTGATAGAACAGCTTGCTTCTGTCACAGCCTCCCTACTGCCAAAATATGCCTCAGAAATTATTTTTGTGGATGATGGAAGCACTGATAAAACAAATGAATTTCTTCATCAGCACTTTGGAAGTAATCCTGCAGTTAAAATAATCAAGCATGAAAAGAACCAGAACTTAGGCGCGGCCTTGAAAACTGGTTTTAGTCATGCCGAAGGAAGCCTCATCGCTACCTGGGACAGTGATTGTACTTATCCTTTTTCTTTGCTGCCGGAGATGTTGCGGTTGCTTGATAAAGATACTCACATCGTTACTGTCTCACCGTATCATCCGCAGGGAAAAGTGGAGAATGTGCCGGCCTGGAGGATTTTCCTGAGTAAGAGCTCTTCCATGATGTACAAGCATTTACTGAATTCTGGAATCTACACTCATGGAGCAATGGTGCGGGTGTATAAGAGAGAAGTTTTGCAGAATGTTCACAGCGAAGCAAATAATTTTTTGTATGTTTCGGAAATTCTGATCAAAGCAGTTCTGAAAGGATATAAAGTTAAAGAGATTCCTGCCACCTTGCGAGTCCGACAGTTCGGTGTTTCTAAGATGAAGCTGTTGAACACGATTAAAAGCCATCTCAATCTGATGAAAAGAATTGTCGTTTTCAAAACGGTTGGGAAAGAATTATGAAAGTTGTTACTGTTCTCGGAACTAGACCGGAGATTATTAAGCTTTCCCCACTGATACCTCTGCTTGATGCAGAATTTGAGCAGGTCTTAGTTCATACCGGCCAGCATTATTCTTGGGAGATGGACCAGATGTTCTTTCAAGAGTTGCAGGTTCGTGAGCCGGATTATAATCTTAATGTAGGTTCTGGAAGGCATGGGGAGCAGACCGGAAAAATCATGTTAGAGCTGGAGAGAGTATTGTTGAAAGAAAAACCTGATTTGCTGATAGTCTTAGGAGATACAAATTCTACTCTGGCAGCTGCGGTAGTGGGAAGCAAATTAGGATGCAAAGTTGTTCATCTAGAAGCTGGATGCAGGTCAAGAAACAGATATCAGCCGGAAGAAATAAACCGAATTGTTGCTGACCATTGTGCTGATATCTTATTTACCATCGATACAGAAAGTACAGATAATTTGCTAAAAGAAGGATTGAAACAAGAACAAATTTTTTATGTAGGAAATATTGTAGAAGAAGCTTGTTTTCGGGCGATTACTCTTAGCAACGTTTCTAAAAATGTTTTTGTGGAAGTTTCGGATGATGAAGTTTCAGAACGTAAGGGGAATATTCTAGTAACAATTCATCGGGCTGAGAATACTGATAATCCTGCCAGATTACGGAATATCGTTGAAGCACTTAATATTTTATCTGAAAAAGCTTCCGTAGTTTTTCCCATTCACCCCAGAACAAAAAAAGTTCTATCTGAAAATAAAATACGGCTTTCAGCAAAGGTAAAAGTGTTAGAACCACAAGGTTATGCAGCGTTTGTTTCTTTGTTGTCAAAATGTTCAGTGGTAATTACAGATTCTGGGGGGGTGCTTGAAGAAGCGACCTTTTTGAATGTGCCTGCGCTTATTCCTCGGGAAAAAACAGAACTACATGAGCTGATTGATCAAGGGAAGGCATTTTTAGTGGGAACTAATACTGGCGATTTAGTAAAAGCTGCTGAGGAGCAATTATCGAGAAAGATTGTGAAAACGGAATTACAGAATCCTGCTATCAGCAGTAAAATTGTTGATATTCTAAAGAGGTGCAAGGTATAATGAAAAGAATATTGGTTACGGGGGCAGGAGGCAGTCCTGCCGCAAATTTCATACGTTCCCTGAGAGCAGCTCCGGAACAGTTTTATATTATCGGTACAGACTCAAGCAAGTATTATCTCCACCGAGCGGAAACTGATGAACGGCATCTGGTTCCGGGAGCATTAGATCACGATTACTTTCAGGTACTATCTGAGATAATCAAGGAAAGTAAAGCAGAATTTTTACATATACAAAATGATGTGGAAATGGAAGCGATTTCTGAGAACAGAGAGAAACTTCCCATCGCGCTTTTTCTTCCTTCTAAAGAAACGGTGCGAATATGTCTAAATAAACTGGAATCTTATAAGAGATGGGAAGAAGCAGGGATTAAACAACCCAAGACCATGTTGATTAATGGTGAAAATGATTTAACACTTGCTTTTGCAAAATTTGGGAATAAGATCTGGTTGCGTGATACGACCGGTGCTGGAGGCAGAGGTTCATTACCAGCAACTGACTTTAAAGTAGCAAAATCTTGGTTGGATTTTAAGGAGGGGTGGGGGAAATATACTGCGGCAGAATGCCTGGAACCAAACTCCGTAACCTGGATGTCTATTTGGAATGAAGGGGAATTAGTTGTTGCTCAGGGTCGGGAACGATTGTACTGGGAGCTGTCTAAGATTTCTCCGTCAGGAGTTACTGGTGCAACCGGCGGGGGAGTTACGATGAGTGATCCTCTCGTAGATGATATCGCGATGAAAGCAGTCTTTGCTATCGATAAGAAACCAAATGGAATTTTTTCAGTTGATTTAACTTATGACAATACTGGCATTCCTTGTCCAACGGAGATAAATATCGGGCGTTTCTTTACTACTCACGAATTTTTTACCCGGGCAGGATTGAATATGCCTTACCTCTTTGTAAAGATGGCATTTGGCGAAACAGTTACTGCTCCTGAAAAGAGAATAAATCCCCTGCCCACCGATCTGGTGTGGATTCGAGGAATGGACTTTCTTCCAGTGTTGACAACGAGCAAGAAAATTGAAGAAGCAGAGATTACTTTGGAATTGCGTCGTCAGAGAATCAATTCTCAATCGAAAAAAATTTTAGTAACGGGTGTAACTGGACACATTGGATTAGAATTATTTAAAACGCTGGAGGAAAGAGGGTATGACGTAACAGCATTATTGCGTGGCAGCAATGAAGAGGCCACTGCCTTCTTACAGCAACACTCTCCCCCTTTTATGGTATGTGATTTATCGAATAAATTAGAGGTAGCTGCACAGGCAAAGACATTATCCCAGTTTACCCATGTCATTCACTGTGCTGGCTATGTCCCAAAAAAAGCTGCCGAGGATGATCTCAAGAGATGTATGGATGGAAATCTTGTAGCTACCATAAACTTAGTAGAGACGCTAGCAAAGAATACCCATTTCATTTATTTAAGCACATGTGAAGTGTATGGCCCTACCGAGATGCCCCTGTTCGAGCATCATCCGCTTAATCCAAAATCACATTATGGGATGAGTAAGATGATGGCGGAAAATATCTTACAGTTATATAGTGCAAGGAATGCACTAGCTTTAACAATTCTGCGCTTAACGAACATCTATGGGCCAGGTGAGAAAATCGAGCGCGCCATACCTAATTTTATTAGCGCCGTTCTCCGAGGAGAAAATCCCGTGATCTATGGAGATGGAACTGACATTAGGGATGTACTATTCATCTCCGATGCCGCCGAGTATGTTATTGCCGCATTAGAAAAAAAGAAAGAAGGTATTTTTAACATAGCGAGTGGTCGAAAAGTAAGTATTTTGGAATTGGCAGAGAAAATTATTACCCTATCCGGGGAAAAAGTAAATATTCGGTTTGAGCCACGTTCCAAGATGAAAGTTAATTTCAGATTTGATGTGAGTAGAGCTCAACAAGAGTTAGGATATCTCCCAACGGTTTCGCTTGAACGTGGATTACAAAAAGAGATTGAGTGGTACAATTCAAAGCAATGATACGTAACAAAATACTATTCATTGACTTTGATGGAACCATTATTGATGTCTCAGCACGATTGTATTCTCTTCATCAGGATGTCTTAAGGAAGTTAGAGCTTACTACCCCCTATTCCAAGGAAGAATATCTAACCTTGAAACGGAAGAGAATACCAGAAGCAGAAGTGATAGCTTTTATTGCTGAATCCAAAGAAAAGGAGTTCTATCTTCAGCAGCGGGAGAAAAAGATAGAAGAATGGGAATATCTCGCTAAAGATTCTTTATTCCCCTGGTCGAAAACAGTCTTAGAACAATTACAACAGCACAATACCCTTATCCTTTGTACTAGAAGAAAAAATGCCGATCTTGTATTCCAGCAATTACAGCATCTCGGTATTAAGGATTTGTTCCAAGATGTGATTATTTCTTCTGATAAAGCAGGAAAAATGAAAGAGCATCCCCAGTATAGTCCAGGAAAGGCAATGATTATTGGCGATACTGAAGCTGATATTGATACAGGAAAATTATTGAACATAAAAACAATTGCCGTTGCCTCTGGAATGAGGAGCGCAGAGTTCTTGCAGACGTCGAAACCAGATTTTTTGTTAAACAATCTTTCAGAGATATTGCGGTTGAAGTCTTCATGATGCCACAATCATTTTATTTAATTCCCAACTATTTCTTATGACCATAGTTTCCCAAACTTTATAAAGCGAAATTTGACTTTTCTTCGAGGATGGTTGAGGTACGTATTTCAATGGCAAAACCCCTTCTTGGTGAGGAGGAAAAGGGAGCAGTCTTAGAGGTATTGGATTCGGGTATCATCGCGCAAGGGCCGAAGGTAGAAAAGTTCGAAAAAAAATTTGCAGAGTTCATTGGTGTTAAGCATGCCATCGCTACTTCCAACGGAACGACAGCTTTACACGTTGCTTTATTAGCACGTAGTATTGGTCCCGGCGACGAGGTAATCACGGCCCCTTTTACTTTTATCGCTACTGCCAACGCGATCAAAATGGCTGGAGCAAAACCGGTATTTGTGGATACCGAAGAAAATTCTTTTAATATCGATCCAGAATTAATTGAGAAGGCAATTACCTCTAGGACGAGAGCAATCATGCCAGTGCATTTGTATGGAAGAGCGGCGCAGATGGATAAAATTATTGAAATTGCCAGAAAGTATAATCTCTTAGTGATAGAAGATGCTTGCCAGGCGCATGGTACTGAATTTTTTGGGAAAAAGGTAGGTTCATTCGGCGATGGCTGTTTCTCTTTTTATCCGACCAAGAACATGGCGGTAGGCGAGGGAGGAATGATTACTACGGATGATGATGAAGTAGCCAAAAAAGTGCGCCAATTAATCAATCATGGTTCGGAGAAAAAGTATTATCATGATTCTGTCGGTTATAATTACCGCATGACCGATATTGCTGCAGCCATCGGGATAGAGCAATTGAAGAAATTACCTTCATTTAATGAAAGAAGGAAGAGCAATGCGCGATATTTGAATAAACAATTACAAGGAATTAAAGGCCTAGTTCCCCCGGAATTTATTGATGGACACGTTTTCCATCAGTACACTATTCGCATTACTCCAGAATTTCCTTTGAGCAGGGATCAAGTTTTGGAAGTATTGAAGGAAAAAGGAATTGGCAGTGCGGTATTTTATCCGGTACCTATCCATAAACAAAAAGCGTATACTGAATATTCATCACAATATTTTCCCGTTGCTGAACGCCTCGCGCAAGAAGTTATCTCCCTTCCAGTGCATCCTGCGGTGTCAGAGGAAGATTTAAAGCACATTGTAAAAGTATTCAAGGGGATCTTATAATGATTAGGATGGCAGTTATTGGTGTTGGCTCGATGGGACAGAATCATGCTCGTGTATATTTTCATAATGATCTGGTCGAGTTAGTAGCGGTAGCTGATCCTAACCAACAATTTTTAGATCGGGTTTGCAAACTGTATAACCCTAAGGGGTATGCAGATTATCGTGAGATGCTGGAGAAGGAAAATATTGATGCCGTTTCCATCGCCGTGCCTACCAAGTTCCATACTGAAGTTGCAATTTATGCTCTCAATAAAGGAAAGCACGTACTCTTAGAAAAACCGATTGCCTCTACCGAACAAGAAGCGCAGGAAATAATTGACTGTGCTGGTAAAAATAAAGTTAAGCTCATGATCGGGCACATTGAGCGGTTCAATCCAGCAATTATCGAGTTAAAGAAACGACTGCATGAACTGGGAGAGATTTACAAAATTGATGCTCAACGTATCGGGCCATTCCCTTCTCGAATTACTGATGTAGGAGTTATTGTTGATTTGTCGGTTCATGATTTAGATGTCATCGGCTATATTCTGAATGCTAAGCCTACCCGGGTTTATGCAGAAACACAGAAAAGATTACATCCGCACCACGAAGATTCAGTAACGGCATTGCTACGCTACGAGAATGATATTTTAGCGGTTCTTAATGTGAATTATCTTTCTCCGACCAAGATGCGGCAATTACGCGTCTTCGGCAAGAAAGGCATGTTTCTCGTCAATTATCTAAATCAAGAACTTTTCTTCTATGAAAATAATTCCTACTCTTCTGATGACTGGAGCAGTGTGACCGAAGGAGATATCAAGAAAATAAGGATCCTGAAAAGGGAGCCATTAGCGTCAGAAATCGATGCTTTCTTGGGCTGCATTATGAATAAGACTTCTTCGCCTGCTTCGGGAGAGGAAGGATTAGAGGTGCTTCGAATTGCGGTTGCTCTTTCGGACTCGGCTGCCAGCAGGAGTACTCTTTATTTCTGAAACTTTCTTTTTCGCTAATACTACATAACCTACGCCGAGATCAGCGTTAAGAAAAGCTTTCTGAAAAAGGTAGAAGGGATGGAGGGTAAGATCGTTGATAAGTATTTTTCCGAACTTGAAATGGAGGTTGTGGATGCCGCTTTCTTTGGTGCGCTCTTCTAAAGAAGCTTCGGTTTTTACTTTTTTCTTGATGAGCTTGTCTCCTGCTAGCTTGGCCCAATTGCTGAAGGGGTAACCGTACGAGTATAACTGTACTACCTCAAAATTGGCTTCTTTTAGTTTTGTGGTTACTTCTTCTTTTTCGTAACGGCGCATATGTCCGGCATATTCGTCGTTATGCCCCCATTTTTTCATATGCGCAGGGACTGATAAAAGCAAGTGTCCAGAATCAGCAAGAAGCTGATTCCAGGTTTTGAGAGTGTTGTTATCGTCTTGGATATGTTCCAATACTTCGCAAGCGACAACGAGGTCAAATCTATCTTCAGCGGAGATTAAATTTTCTGCAGTACAGTTGCGCACTGAGAAAGTTAGGGGCATGCCTTTGGTTTTCTTGATGAATTCTTCTACTGCAGTAGAACTGAAGTCGATACCCAGACCTTTGTAGCCGAGTTTATTCATTTTCAGGAGCAGATCACCGTTGCCGAATCCGACTTCGAGAATTTTTTGCGGAGAGATGCGGTCGAGGAGATTAAAAACTAGCTTATGTCGAAAAATACTGGTCGGTCCTGACATCCATGCCATGATCATCTCTGGAGAGGCGGATTATATAAAGCTATTTGTGGTGTTGGTCTACAAAAAAGTATTCCGTTCACCCCAAAGTGGTTAAGAAAGTTTATGGTATGTAAAGTCCTACCTATCCCAAAACTATTGTTTGTCGTCATAAAAGCTCTTTGTAATTTCTAATATTTTACCAGCTTACACGGTGACTACATGTGTGATTGTAGTCACCTATATTGCTTTTTGTATTGGCTTATCAAAAATTTCAAAGTTGATTTGATGTCATTTCTAGAATCAAATTTCTGCAGACATCGATAGTATCTGGCTCTATCTTTCAAATAAATATTTATTGGCGGATAGCCTTGTTTTAACAAGACGTAATTCAATAATAATCTTCCAACTCTACCATTGCCATCCTGAAAAGGATGAATATTTTCAAATTGGTTGTGCACTAATGCAGCTAATAATAAAGGGGGATATTTTTTGATGTGTTTTCCATACCACTTGCAAAGGTCTTTAAGCAATGATACAACTTCTGTTGCTGACGCACCCCTATGAATGATATTTCCTTCACGGTCTTTTATAACTACTTCAACACTCCGTAGTTTTCCAGCAAATGACTTAGTGCCCTTAAAGCAGATATTATGGATATTCTTGATTACGTCAAGAGAAAGCTTTTCCTTCACTTTCTGAATAAATTCAACTGCTTCTGCAACATTTAATGCTTCAAGCTCATCTGCATTTTGCGGCTTCTCTTTATGTTCTAACAATTCCTTTACTTCAGATAAAGCAACTGTTGATCCCTCAATTGCATTGGTGTTATATGTAAAGCTTTCTGTAAATCTTTTCCAATTCAGTTTCTGTAAATGAAGAATTTCAATTTGCTGTTCGTATCTTCTATATTGTTTGATCTCTTCTTCACTTAATTCAAATTCCAAAATGCTTTTTTCTCTAACATTTTTAAGAATACGTTGTTCAGCCTTAACTCTTAGTTTCTGAAGTTCTTCCTCGCTTAGATTTACGCCAAGATATTGTACAATCTTCTTTATTTTACCCTTCACCCTATAACTCTGGCTTAGATAATATTTTTTCTTTTTCCCTTTGGCTCTTATTTCTATGAACATATATTATATAAGGTGACTACATTTATATAATTTTCTATTTTGTAGTCACCCCTATTTTCTGCATATGGTCTCCAATCATTAAACCGTTGTTTGAGAGAGGCAATCCGTATGGGAGGATTGATCCGACTGGACATTATATTTTGGATGGCCATATTGCAGAAGTTAAAGCAGAATAACCTATTAAAGAGAAGTTTGCATAATTCATCTTTTTTGGCAAACTTATCTAAGAGACTTTGCAATAGCCGTGATTTTGGCATTTTCGGATAATTAATTTGTCAAAATCACTATTTTGCAAAGTTCTCTAAAAGATATCTGTTTAACAACTTTTTTAAAGGCATTCTTAGGAAGAAATAAGGTTTAGTGGTGTGTATATGAAGAAAAAAATAATTATTACCATTCCTGCTTATAACGAAGAGAAAACTCTCCCTAAAGTTCTTGCAGAAATTCAGGAAGTAATGAACAAAACTCCTTATCACTATCAGATTCTAGTATTGGATGACGGTTCAAAGGATAAAACTTCTGAAGCAGCAAAACAATCTGGGGCTATTGCTATACGCTACAAGCATCAGGGTTTAGCAGAAACATTCAAGGCAGAGATGAAAGAATGTTTACAACGGAAAGCAGAGATCATCGTACATACTGATGCAGATGGGCAATATCATCCGCAGCATATCCCGGAATTGATCGCCAAGATCGAAAGCGGATATGATTTAGTTCTCGGCAGCAGGTTTAAAGGGAGGATCCAGCATATGCCGTTCTTAAAGTGGCTGGGAAATATCGCTTTTGCGGAAGTGTTAAGTTCCCTGACCAAAGTTAGGATTACCGATTCTACTACTGGTTTCCGAGCTTTTACTGCTGATGTAGCTCGTGAAATAAATTACATTAACACATTTACATATACTCAGGAACAGATTATTAAGGCGGCTAAGCAGGGGTTTAGGATTACGGAAGTTCCTATCGTAGCCAGAAAAACCAGGGCGAGCAGGCTGTTCAAAAACTCCTTCCAATATGCGCTGAAGGCCTGGATCAATATTCTTCGCATTTACCGTGATTACGAACCATTAACTTTTTTTGGTAAAATTGGCTTAACTGGCTTATCACTAGGGATGCTGATCGGTTTTTATTTTGTGTACCTTCATTTTACAGTTGGTATCAAAGGGCATATCGGCTTGTTGTTCCTGATGCTGGTCCTGCTGATCTTCGGGCTGCAGACCATCCTTTTTGGTTTCTTAGCTGATATGATCCGACGCTGAATTAGAAGATGAAAAAAATCTGTTTTATCGGTGGTAAAGGTGCAGGAGATGGTTTTGTCGATCGTGTCTGTGGACCGCAACGGCTTCCGTTGGAACTTTCCAAACGCCTTCCTGATTGCAAGATCACTTTTGTATCTTTCCAACAAGGTTATGTTTTAGAAAGTTTGCGGAAAATACAAAAGGCCGATATCCTCCACGGACATGGTTCTCTGAATATGTGTTTGTTATTATTTTTTCTCAAAAAAATATTCTGCAAAAAAACCATTCTGACTTTTACTGATTTTAAGAGAAATGTAACTCGCAACTATAAACTTCTCAATCATTTGGATGCTATCGTTGTTTTATCTCAATTTGCTAAAAAGAAACTAGAGTATCACGGTGTTAATCCAGCCAAGATAAAGGTAATTCCTTATGGAGTAGAAGATTCTTTTTATGGCGCTAAAAATAATAAACGGATCAGAAAGCTTGGAAATAAGCTGGTTCTCTATTACGGAGATGCCCGATATGAACGCGGTTTTCATATTTTGCTAAAATCAATAAGATATATTCCCGAGGGTATAACTTTGCTGATCTGCGTGAGAAAGTTTTTACGCGGCTTTAATCCTCGCTTGCTTAATTTCAAAAAGAAGAATGTCCATTTTTTGCAGGTCAGGGATTATCCCTGTTCCATCCAGGACATTATTAAATCATCAGATATAGTAGTGCTGCCATTTGTTCATAATACATTAGAGCCGCCGTTATCATTGATGGAAGTTTCGGCAGTCGGAACGCCGATGATTACGACTGATATAGGTGGAAATAAAGAAGTAGTCGCAGATGGAACGATCCTGTTACATGAATGTACTCCGGAAAAACTGGCAGAGGCTATAACAAAACATTTTTCGAAAAAATTGAAAATAACCAAAAGAAAAATTTATTCATGGGACGAATCTTTGTCCAAATTTGAAAAGTTGTACTCTGGATAGGTTAAGACAGAGCCCATAATTGCAAAAAATATATAAGGTAAGTCTAAATAACTGGCAATGATGAGACAAAAAAGAGAGGTTAATTTTTCCGGAGTCCACGATAAACACAAAGAGTGGGGCTGCCTTATCTTTGATTATTTAGGAAGACCTCTTAACCGATTCCTGGCTAAATATACTTCTGTAACTCCTAACCAAGTAAGCCTGCTATCGTTCATCCTGGCAATCGCAGCGGCGTACTTTCTTATTTTAGGCGGATACCGTAATATCCTTATCGGGGCAAGCATCGCCTTTGTCGCTAATATCTTTGACATGGTTGACGGATGCCTGGCCAGAGCTACTGGTTTAGGATCACTGCTGGGGAAATGGCTAGATGCTATGATCGACTTTATCACTTTTCCATTGTTGGTGTTTGCACTGGCGGTTGGACTGGGAAATTATCTAGCCCTCGTGCTAGGCATGCTGGCTATATTGAGCTATCCTACCCATTATTTAATTATTCATTTCTACAAAAACGAGATTACTGGCAAGAATGAAAGGCTTCCTATCCCTGGAAAAGGAAAATATGAATGGCTCCGCGATGTTTATGGGTCAAATCTATTTTACTTGTTCCTCTTCCTGGCTGCAGTATTCAACGTGCCCATCTTGGTCCTCTGGTTTTGGGCAACTTTTGGCAACTTATACTGGGCGGCAGTAATGTTCGTGCAATACCGGCAGATTAAGAGTATGATTAAATCATAAGCATTTTATCGTCTCAATTCTTTAGAGCTCATCTTTCAGAATATTTATAAATCAACCATCATCAAAAGAGATAAAAACTGAAGAGGTAAGTCCTATGAAAACAATATATTTAATTCGTCATGGTAAAGCAAGCCTAGAGGGAAAAGAAGAAGAACGCGTCCTGTTAGAAGAAGGCGTGGCGCAGGCTCAACAATTGAAAGCTGTTTTTGAATCGCTCTCTCCGAAAATAAGCAAGCTTTATTCCAGCCCATATGTGCGGGCAATTCAATCATTTCAACCATTTTCTCAGAGCAGCGGCTTGTCTATTAGCGTCGTGAACGAATTTCACGAGCTTAAGCTCCCTACCAAGCCCAGCGATGACAAAAACGAAGTGAGGAAAAATTTGTGGGCCGACCACAATTTTAAGACCGAAGGCGGAGAATCCCGTCATGAAGCAGCCCGGCGCGCTTTGCAGGCTCTGAACAAAATCAAGGATCAGCTGGAAGAAGGAACAGCAGCAGCAGTAATGACGCATGGCACCTTGATTGGAGCAGTGGTAAAGGAATTTGGATTGGAGCCGTACGGATATGAAGAGTGGCGTTCCATGGGTATGCCCGATGTATTTCGTGTTGATTTTGAAGGGGATAAAACTCAGGTAAGCAATGTTGGCTGCGCAGGAGTGGATTCATTTCGTATTGGAGAGCAAGCAAATAAAAATCTAGAAATTAATAAGGATTACCTAAAAGAAAAGCAATACAAAAAAAGCAATTATTTGGAGGCGCGCATCGCGATTCATAATTTTGGCTCTGAGCAGGAATCACTCCATGGCTGGGTTTTTAGACACTTGCAGATCACTAAACCCGTGAAAGTTTTGGATGTCGGCTGCGGCACGGGAATTTTTTGGCAGGAAAATGTAGCTAAGCTTCCTGCGGGATCGATAGTGGTGCTTACCGATTTCTCTCAAGGGATGGTAGATAAGGCAAGACAGAATGTAAAAGGAAATAATGTTTCCTTTGAAGTTGCTGATATTGAAAATCTGAAATATGCTGATGAATCTTTTGATATTGTCATGGCGCATCACGTCGTTTACCACGCGGAAAATAAAGATAAAGCCCTTAAAGAGCTGCGCCGGGTAGTGAAAAAAGACGGTTTTGTAACTGTTACCAGCAACAGCGAGAGGCATATGTTTAATGTCTATGAAATCGGAAAATCACTTGACCCCAACTTTCCTACTGATAGGATCATAGATAGTTTCACGGAAGAAGTCGCGGACGGCATGTTGCTGCGTTATTTCTCCCAGGTCCAGAAATTAGTTTCCGAGGATCTGCTGAAAGTCACCGATATGCAAATTCTTCTGGATTATGTCAGGACCGGTGTTGAGCCAAGAAACATCGCTGTAGCCAGCGATTTCTATGAAAAATATGCTGTTATCGCCAAGAAAGAGATGGATGCGAAGGGTTATTTTGGTATACCCAAAAGGTCTCCCCTTTACATCTGCCGTAAGAATTAGCTACGGTTTTATTTTTTCTACTTTTTTAATTTGTTTTGTTCCACTTCCTAAAAGAACCTCTTTTCATCACCTTTAAATACGGTTTCATTCCTTTCACGTTTGGTGTTTTGTAAAATGGTGGTTCAGCGAGAGACAAAAAATAAGCCTAAAAGAATTGCATACTTGGGCGTAGTCTGCGATTTTTTCCATTATGGGCATCTGCGTTCCATAGAGTTCTCTAAATCTATATCTGATTACAATATCTGCGGCGTCATTACTGATAAGGCGGTCGAAGAATACCGAGTTAAACCAATCTCAACTCTTGAAGAAAGGAGGGCGATAGTAGATAGTTTACGCTGTGTTGACCGGGTCATGATTCAGGATCAGAGAGATTGCACCACTAATTTAAAAAAGATACACGAAGAATTTCCCGAGGCGGAGATCATCTTAGTGCACGGCGAAGATCTTAACTATGTTCCTGGAGAAGAGTATGTACGAAGTATCGGTGGTCAAGTTGTAAAACACCCCTATTACAGCCGGCTTTCTAATTTTAAGATAATCAATTATTTAATTGACAATAAAGATAAATTCAAAGATATTGCTGATTTTACCTCGTACATCAAAGACAAAGGAACCTTTGATGCAGAAGCGCAAAAAGGGAATAAAGTCATCATCTCTTCTAAAGCAGATACGTTGAAAGCCTTGCAGCCTCTGCTTACTAAGTCAGTTATTGAACCTTTGTATAGCTTTACCATCTCTGACTGGAAGAATCAAAAACAGCAAGTGCTAGCAGCAATCCAAGAGCAGTTCTCTCCGGGAAAAATAGTAGTACGTAGCTCAGCGGTGAAAGAAGATACTTTAGAACATTCCATGGCCGGATGTTTTGAAAGTGTCCTTGACGTCAACTCTGGCGATACCAAAGATGTTGAAATGGCTATTACAAAAGTATTGCTTTCTTACAAAGAGAAGGATGCGGAAACATCGTTCAACCAGATGCTGGTGCAACAGCAAACTACCGATATTGTGATGAGCGGAGTGGTTTTCACCAGGACTTTAGGAAAGAACAGCTCTTACTATGTGATCAACTATGACGATACTACCGGAAGCACTGATTCGGTAACTGCAGGAAGAGAAAATAAATCAATAGTGATAAGTAGGTTTGCCGAAAAAGTACCGGAAAAAATGGGTACTCTTCTGGAGGCAGTGCAAGAGATCGAAGAGATCATTCCAGGAATGCCCCTAGATATTGAATTTGCGATGCGAAAGGATAAGTCAATAGTCATTTTTCAGGTCAGGCCTTTAGCTGCTAATCGCTACAAGGAGAAACATGATGAAGAAGTAAAAAGAAAAATAATTTGTCTAAAAGATAGATTCCAGACTCTGGCCCAGCCGCAGCCCCACCTTTGCGGGGAAACTACTTATTTTGGAGATATGCCTGATTGGAACCCTGCGGAAATTATCGGAGACAACCCTAATTTTCTAGATTATTCTTTGTATGATTATCTTATTACCAATAGTGCCTGGCATGAGGCAAGAACTTCTCAAGGATATTACAATGTTCAACCAGCAAAGCTGATCGAATTATTCGGTAATAAGCCCTACGTAAATATACGTAATACCTTTAATTCTTTTACTCCGGCAGCAATCTCTGCCCAATTACGAGAGAAATTGACTTCTTTTTATTTGGAAAAAATCAGGAAAAATCCGTATCTTCAGGACAAAGTGGAATTTGAAGTTCTTTATACCTGCTACGATCTTACTTTTGATCAACGGTCTAGTGAATTGTTGGAAGCCGGCTTTACTGTTAAAGAGATTGCCGAGTTAAAAGAAGCATTGCTGGAATTGACTAATAACCTCATCACTAATTCCGTGGAAACGGTTGAAACTGACCTGCAAACTGTTTTCAGCATGGAGGAAATAAGAAAATCTTCATCTCAAAAAATAGCTTCTGAAAGTGATCCACAAAAATTGATCGGGTACAGTAAAACTCTCCTGGATGAATGCCGGAAAAAAGGAACGGTGCAATTTTCGAGGTTAGCCCGGTTAGGATTTATTGGAAAAATAATTTTAAAGAGTTTAGTTGAGCGAGGTATTATCACTCAACAATTCTATGGTGCAAAATATCAATCTATCAACACCGTAGCTACCACCATTAGTAAGGATTTCAAGAAACTGATGAAAGGAGTTATTTCTAAGCAGGATTTTATTCAAGAATATTATCATCTTCGCCCGGGAACATACGATATCACTAGTCCTCGCTATGATGCAGCTGCTCATTTACTTGCTTCTACTTCATTACCCATAGATGAAGAGAAGAAAGAGATTTCTTATTTGAATGATGAAATCACCCAACGGATAACGGCTGCCCTACAGCAAGAAGGATTGCAATGCGGTGGGCCGCAATTTCTTGCCTTTGTGGAAAAAGCTACTCAAGCCAGAGAGTTGTCAAAATTTGAATTTACTAAGAATTTAAGCGATGCTTTAGAATTACTAGCTAAGGCCGGAGAAGCAATGGGTTTTACCAGGAAGGAAATAGCTATGCTTGATGTTAATGAGATCTTCCAGATCAATAATTCTTCCACTGATGTCCAGAATGTTTCGGAAGATTGGAAGAAATTAATTAAAATCCAAGAACGAGAGAGAGCAATCAATGACAAACTGGTTTTGCCCTCGCTTATTTTTTCTGAACAAGATTTTGAAATTGTTCAGCATTATCAGGCTAAACCAAATTTTATCACACAAAAGAAAATAGAAAGCAGTATCGTTAATATTACTGAATTGCAGGACAAGGTTGTTCCGAATTTGGAAGGTTGCATAGTAGTTTTGGAAAACGGTGATCCGGGTTATGATTGGATATTTACTCGAAATCCGGCAGGATTAATCACTAAATATGGTGGGGTAGCTTCGCATATGTCGATCAGATGCGCAGAATTTGGCATTCCAGCGGCTATCGGCTGCGGCGATTTGATTTTTAATCAGGTTAAAAATGCGCAGCAGGTCATTTTAGACTGCAAAGCGCAAAAAATAATCCCGAGGTAATAAAAAATGTTATGCACTATTTCGATACGGCAGGAAAAGAACAAGCATGGCGATGTTATTGGTGTACTGGAGCAAGCATATTTACACTATTTTGAGACTTTCGGGTTGAAATTATTGTTAATTCCTAATGGCGGAGATGTTGATTATTATTTCAAACATTTTCCGATTGAACGGGTTATTTTAAGTGGAGGAAATGATGTTGATCCGCTGCTGTATGGGGGGAAGCGTAGTGAGAACAGCTCCATCGCTCCAGAACGGGACGCAACTGAGAAGAGGATGATCGAATTAGCTTTGGAAAAGAAGATACCGCTTTTAGGAATCTGTCGTGGAATGCAGTTTTTGAACGTGTATTTTGGTGGGAAATTGGTTGTTCTAAAGGATGTTTTAGGTGAAGGCGCTCATCCGTCAGGAAAAGATCATTCTCTGAATATAGTTACAGATCAAGATGTTCTAGGGAGTAAAGTAATGGTTAACTCATTTCACAATCAAGGGCTTACTCAGAAGGAACTTTCTCCTCAACTGCGTATGTTTGCGGTTAGTGATGAGGGAATTGTGGAAGGTTTCTATCACCCTTCTCTTCCTCTAGTGGGAATACAGTGGCATCCAGAGAGGAGAAGTCCGGATATGGTGTTTAATGAGAAGTTAGTTAGGATGTTTGTACAAGGAGAAGGATGGTGGAAGAAGTGAATATAAAGAGAAAAATTTTAATTTAGACGCGTAAGCGTCTGGCAATTTCTTCCAATTTTTCAGTAGTATACTCCGGATGAGTAATCGTCCGAGGAACTTTTATTGCTTCTAAACTCCCAGTTGGATGAGCAGCTCCGTACAATAATCTAAGATGCGCATCACTAGGAAACATTTGGTAATGAATGTGCGGCTGCGTAGAATGACGCCCGGTTTGCATCCCCAATACTGGAGGATAATCAGGAAATACGTCCAGTAACCTTTCTTGGCTTTCATAGAGTATTTCATGCAGTGCTTTTGACTCCTCTGCGGTTAAGTTATCCAAAGTCATGACGTGCCTTCGTGGAAGGACCATCAAGTGACCGTCGTTAAAGGGGTTAGCAATAACCAAAGAAACTGCTTTCTCATTCTTAAAAACTACCCTATAATCTTCATTGTAAGCAGAACATAATCCGCAATCACTCATTTTATTTCTCTCCAGCTATTTTCTTTTCAAGAACTTGCTGACTTCTTCCGTTTTCTTTAAGCCAATTATCTTGCTCTTGGAATAATTCGATACCTATTTTTTTTCTAAACATCTTGCTGGAATTTTCCGATGGATGACTAAGGTACAAGTCTGAATGATCATAAGCAATGCCGATACCAGTTAATGGTTCTAAAGCTCCCCTTGTTTTTTTGAAATGTCTAGTTAATGCATCGTGGTTACTTCCATCTCTTCCCTCAAGCATTTCCAAGCATAGATATAGAAACGGTTCGATATCCCCCGAATGACCGATTGCAGTAATAAAGTCGCGGTTCTCTTTCTCTTGCAAAGTCTGATAAACATATGTTCCTATTCTGCAGGATATTTCTCGCAGTGAAATACCAGGATCCGCAGGATTGTTTGCTTGCTTATTATCAAATCCTTGCTCACACCAAGCGTATAATGGTTGGTGTTCTCCTTGGAATTGATTACAATGTTCTGATTTCTTAGCTTCTGCCCATAATTTGGACATAGCTTGAGGTCCTAAATTTACAGCCTTACCTTGTTCATCGTAAGCATAAGAACCAATTAAAGGATTTACTGATGGCTTAACATAACTAAAAGCCGGTTCAAGTTGTATAATCATAGTTCTATACAAGACTTCAGCTGTTGCTTTTGCCCGTTCTACTGGAGTAGTTTCAAGAATAATTCGCTGAGATCTACTTTGTCCCGCTCTCTGCTGGAGATATTTCCCATAATTAACGATTTTATGCAATTGCGAAGGATCCAACAGCGCTTCGACTCCTGTTCCATGAACATTTGGGTCATTGTTCTTAGGTCCATGCCTGATAAGATGAAGATACATGAAATAATCACTTCAATAGTTATTTTATAAAGGTTACGTAACTAAAAACATAACATTTTAAATCAAATTCTCAATCCAAGATAGCATGAAAGCCATCATTCTTGCAGCCGGAATGGGAACACGATTAGGAAAGTATACCGAAAATCTTCCGAAATGCATGCTTAATTTTGCTGGAAAATCATTAATTGAACGGCAAGTTGATACATTACGCAGGGCAGGAATTACTGACATCTCTATTGTGCGAGGATATCAGCCGGAGAAGATAGCTCTTGAAGGAGTGAAGTATTATCGTAATCCAGATTTTGCCAACACTAATATGGTAGAGACATTATTCTGTGCTGAAAAAGAATTAGATGGAAAAGAAGATGTTCTCGTCTGCTATGCGGATGTTATCTATGAGCCAAAAGTTCTTCAGGTTATTATTGATGCGCCAGTAGAAGTAGGAGTTACTGTCGATCAAGATTACTGGGAATACTGGTGCGCGCGAACTGATAAGCCAGAAGAGGACATGGAAAGTTTGGTAGTCAAGGATGGGAAGATCGTGGAGTTAGGAGATACAAAATGCGCTCGGGATAAGGCTCAGCTTAGATATGTTGGCCTGATCAAATTTTCTAAAAAAGGAGTGCAAAAACTGAAGGAAGTCTATCACTATCATAAACAGCAATGCTTTGACAAAGATGAACCATGGTTGAGATCCAAATCGTTCAAGAAAGCATACATGACTTGCATGCTGCAGGCGCTGATCAATACTGGACAAGAAGTGAAGCCGATAGTCATTAATCGGGGCTGGTTAGAATTTGATACGGTTGAAGATTATGAGAAGTATACCCGATGGCTGGATGAAGGAACTTTACAACGCTTTATACATCTCTAGTTGCATGATTAGCTTTCATAAGACTTTTAAAGGAATTTTTCTTTGAATATTTTGTTAGAGGTGTCAAAGAAGTGGAAAAAAAAGTGAAAATAATCGTTACTATCGGTCCTTCTACCTGTGATGAAGAATCGCTGCGGAAGATTAAGGATAAAGGGGTGGATTTTGTTAGGGTAAATATGTCTCATTCTAGTTTGGATTATCTTAAGGATGTTATTCAGATGGCTAAAAAAGTAGGCATTCCTTTCATCATCGATACGGAAGGGTCTCAGATCAGAACTGGTGAGTTAGACAAAAACAGCATTGCTTTTGAGGAGAACCAAGAAATAAAAGTGTATGCTGATACTATTGTGGGCAGCCAGGATAAAATTTGTCTTAAGCCAGGACATATCGTGCAGCAGCTTGAACCGGGAGATCTAATCTATGTTGATTTTGATACGTTAACCTTACGCGTCTCAGATGTTTCCACTGCACAACAGGGTTATATCACTGCTCGCGCTATCACCTCTGGAGTTCTGGGCAGAAATAAAGCAGTATCGGTTGATTCTGCCAGTCAAAAGAAATTTATTCTTCCCACTTTATCAGAAAAGGATTATGAATGTATTCAAATAGGATTGCAAGAAGGAATAGGATTTATTGCTGCTTCATTTATGCGTTCCGGCGCAGCTGTTGATGAAGTGAGACGAGCAACTCAAAATACGATGCGGATCATTTCCAAGATAGAGTGTGTTGATGCCTTGGAGAATCTTGATCAGATCATCAAGAAATCAGACTTTTTACTTGTTGATCGCGGCGACCTAAGCAAAGAAATTCCGCTAGAAAAAATTCCTTTTACTCAAAAGATTATCATCAACAAAGCGAGAAAGAAAGGAAAAGGAGTTTTTGTAGCTACTAATCTGCTGGAAACCATGATTGAAAAGCGCAAGCCCACTCGTGCAGAAATCCATGATATTCTCAATACTATAGTGGATGGCGCTTGCGGCTTAACTCTTGCTGCAGAAACAGCGATTGGCAAATATCCCATGGAATGCATTAATATGCTCAACAAATTAATCCAACATTCACAGTTAGCAATAAATGTTGAAGATTTTAAGGACAAAGAAGACAAATTTGTGCAAAATCTAGAACAGGCAAATTATCTTCTTGATGCGGGTATTTCCTCTTCTTTAATCACCCCACATGGCGGGAAGCTGGTCAACAGAGTAGTTAGAACGCCTCTTCCGGCAGAGTATCTGCACAGCTTGCCGAAAATCAGGATTACAGAAACCCAAGAGATGGATGCCGAACAAATTGCTCTGGGGACATATAGTCCCATTGAAGGATTTATGACCAAAAATGATTTTGAAGGTGTTTTAGATAATATGTTGCTGAGCAATGGACTGATCTGGCCGATACCCATCATTCTAGATGTAGCACAGAACGAGGCAGATCGTCTTGCAATTGGTCAAGATGTAGCGCTGCTAAATCAACAAGGCGAGATAATGGCGATTCTTCATCTTGAAGAGAAATATACTTTTGATAAAACCGAGATGATGCAGAAAATGTATGGTGCGGAAGATGAAAAACATCCCGGGGTGAGAATGGTTAAAGCTATGCAACCAGTTTTACTGGCTGGAAAAGTAGATCTAATCAAAAGAAGAAACTCGGAACATAAGGAATATGAATTAACTCCGCAGCAAACCAGAAAATTATTCGAAGACCGCGGCTGGGCGAAGGTAGTTGGCTTTCATACCAGAAATGTTATTCACCGTAGCCATGAGTTTATACAGCTTAAAGCGATGGAATTAGAGAATTGTGATGGTCTTTTAGTACATCCTATTGTTGGTAAAAAAAAGCTTGGCGATTTTAAAGCATCATTGATCATTAAAGCGTATGATATCATGATTAGACAATTTTATCCTAAAAATAAAGTTATCTTTGGAACGTTCTGTACCTATTCTCGCTATGCTGGACCGAGAGAAGCGTTATTTACTGCTCTCTGCAGAAAGAATTTTGGCTGTAGCCATTTTATTGTAGGAAGAGACCATACTGGCGTAGGAAGTTTCTATCACCCCAAAGCATCACAGACTATATTCGATCGTTTTCCGGATCTAGGTATCACTCCAATACGTTTTGATACTATCTTTTATTCCAAAAAAATGGAAAAGCATCTCCACGAAGCAGAATATCCTGAGCATCCCATAGAAGACAAGCTGCTCATCAGTGGAACAGAAGCACGAAAAATGTTTGAAAACGGGGAGATGCCCCCGCAATGGTTTATGCGCCAGGAAATTTCCCAGATGATTATCGAAGCAGTCAAAAAAGGAGAAGAAGTGTTTGTAAGAGAATAACCGAAAATGAAAAATCTCACCACTAAGCTACCGCTCGTTGTCTTCTGCGGTCTTTCCGGCTCTGGAAAGACCCATAGTTCTACATTATTGGAAAAAGGGCTGCAGAATTATGTGCGAATTGGTCCCGGCCTATTACGAGAAAAATTAAACATCTC